>Ga0247723_1000972_pt1 | contig 17517 bp, 22 predicted proteins | sample MSEWelMarce5H_FC_FD_189079 | JGI IMG/M metagenome (GOLD analysis project Ga0247723, IMG submission 189079) | Subsurface sediment microbial communities from gas well in West Virginia, United States - MSEEL Well Study Marcellus 5H_FC | ecosystem: Environmental > Terrestrial > Deep subsurface >... | reverse complement strand
ACGGTGGTGTTAGTATTAGCTACATCGGAACAGATGCTACTGTTCGCAACAGCATCATGGCAACACAAGCCAATGCCGCTAGGTCTGCTCTGTCGCTGTACACCAACCGTAATGGGCAACCAATCAACAGAGATGTTGCTAGTGTATTGAATAGCTTTGCTGCTCCAACACAGATTGAAGAAGCTGCTCCAACAACACCAGCACCGGCTGCTCCAGCATTGCCTACCGCTCGTGGTTTAGGTTCTGCACCGGCTGGTCGTAATGCTGCTCCAGCAGCTACAGCAGCAGCGCCAGCAGTTGATGTACAAACTGAGCGTACAAAAGCAAAAGAAGCAATCACTAGAGGTGCTGATGCCGTTGCTGTTGCAAAACGATTTAAAGAAACTACAGGTCAGGATTTGTAATGGCTGATTATGCTGATTTGATTCCCGCCGCTAAAGCTGGTGGTGTAGATAACTATGCTGATTTGATTCCAGCAACACCAGCACCAGCACCCGAAGTTGATCTAACTAAGCCAGCCTTTGGCACAATGGCAAAACCGTTTCGTAAAGATGAGGTTGCCAAGAAGGTTCAAGCAGAAGCTGAAGCTGAGCGCAACAAGCCTAAGTTTAGTTACGATGAGTTGTACAGCAATCCAGAACTCTTTAAAGTCATCACTGACTATTCTAAAGTGGCAATGGGTTCTACCTACAAAGAAGGCACTGATAAGAAAGAGTTTGTTAATAGCTTCATGGCTAACATGCGTGGTGAAGAATGGAATACATTCTCCAATGTCGCTGCTCTGAACAAACTGCGAAACTCTTCTTTGCCTGACAAAGAGAAGCTGGCTCTTGGCAATCGTTTGTTTGAAGAGGTTGCAAGTGCTGGTGGCAAAGGTGGTCAACCCGGTGCTGGTCCATATGTTGATATTGCCAAAGCAGCGCTGACCGATCTTACCAACTACATTGGCTTTGGTGTTGGCACTGGTTTGAAAAAGGCCGCTGCTAAAGAAGCAACTAAGGCTGTTACTAAAGCAGCCATTGGTGAGGCTGGTGAAGCTGCTGTTAAGTCTAAGATTGCCAGCTTGCTAACACCCGCAGGTATCACTGCTGCTACTACTGCCACTGAGGCTGGTCTTGCTGTTGGTCAGAATGTGATTGAACAGAAGAAGAAGCAAGAAGTTGCTGTGGCAATGCGTGAGAAGCCGAAAGACCTCGACCCTGTACAGATGGGTGTAGCTGCTTTGTTTGGTGGTGTTGGTGGTTTCATTGAAGGTCGTACAGCACTGTCTGTAACTGGTGGTAAATCTGGCGCGGAGCAGTTTAGCGAAAAGCTTATGACTGCCAAAGTTCCTAAAGACCCTAATGCTCCTGTCACAGAGTTTGAGCGAATGATTGCTGACCCTGTTGCACAGAACATGGACGATCTTGTGTCTCAGTTCAACAAGCAAGAAGGTCGTAGGATTGTCGATGATATTAATCCACTTACTGCTGTAACCGATGCAAAGATTCAAAGTGATCTGTCTGCTCGTGCTGTTCGTGTGGCAATGCATGTCATTGAAGCTGACCCAACCTTTCGCTTAAAACCAAATCAGAAGACCAGTGATGCTCTTGCAAATGTATTCTCAAATCTAGATACTATTGATGATGTTGTTCTTGAACAAGCCATCCGTAAAGAAGGTCTTAGCCCTGAGCAGTTTGCACAAGCAAACTTGATGACTGTTTCTGATGCTGCTCGTGTGATGCAGCAATACTCTGCTGCTTCTAAAATCTTGACTCGCATGACTCAGATTGACCCTGAAGTTGGCAAACTTGTTGATAGTTTGTTTAACAAACCAGATGAGCAGGTGTCTGCGCTTGGACGCATTGGTCAAGTAGTTCGTACCGTTGAGCGAGAATCTAAAGCATTCGTTGTCAGCGGTATTGGCACAACTGTGCGAAACATACTTGGCACAACTGTTGGTCTTACCTACAACTCAGCAGCATCCTTGCTTGAGGGTGCAATGTACACTGTTGGTCGCACGCTAGATAGTGCTGCTAGCGGTAAGCGAACAGAGACAGCCTTGAGCAGTCTTGGTGACACCTTCCGTGATGCATTCAGCGTGTATGGCTACATGGCTAAGAACGGCTTATCTACTGAAGTAACTAACAGTCTGCTTCAACACAATCCTGCATTGCGAAACAATCTGTTGAGCGCTACACAAGAGTCTAGTACCAAAGAGCTTTCTAAAGCTGCTCAGGTATTCAACACACTAAACGTAGCACAGGACAGCTTCTTCCGTAAAGCCATCTTCAATGCTTCTGTTGAGAAAAGCATGCGCCGTGCTGGCATGGACATGTATCAAGTCATTGGTGAAGGTAAAGCTATTCCTGCTTCCATCTTGCAAAAAGCTACAGATGATACGCTGAAAGCAACCTTCTCTTATACACCAAAGGCGCAGAAGAAAGGTATTGAAACCTTTGAGTCTGGCGCAGAAGCTGCTGGCAACTTGTTTGTAAAAGCTGCTGAGTTTCCGGGTGGTAGCTTACTTGTTACATTCCCTCGCTTCATGTCCAACGCCATTGCATTCCAATATCGCTATAGCGTGTTTGGTGCAGCCTCTGGTGCAGAAGACTTGTATCGTGGTGCCATCATGAAAGCATCTGGCTCCAGTGCTGGTGACGGCTTGATTCGTCAAGGTCAAGAGAACATTGCCAAGGGTGTTGTAGGTACTGCTGCACTTGCTGCTGCTTATGACTATCGTCTAAACAATCAAGACACTGATTGGTTTAACATGAAGAAGGATGATGGCGGCACAGCAGACATGCGCTCTATCTTCCCAATTGGACCAACACTGGCTGTTGCTGACTTCTTGGCAAAGCGTAAGCTTGGTCTTGAGCCAAAGACAGCAGAGATGGTTGAAGCAATTGTTGGTATGAAGATGCCATCGGGTACACAAAGCCAACTGCTTGATCAAGTGTTTGCGGCTTTCTCTTCTGAGAAGGATGCTGACAAGCTGGAGATTGCCATTGGTAAAGTGCTTGGTGATTTCACTGCACGATTCTCACAGCCGTTTGCATTTAAGAGTGCTTATGAGTTTCTTGATTTGTTCCGTGAAGGCGGTGCTATTCAACGCGACCCCAATGTCATCACTGGTGATAAGACAGTTATGGGAATACCTGTTCCTGAAATGGTTGAAGCTGGTGCACAGCGTGTGCAAAGCAAACTGCCAATCCTTAAAGAAAGCTTGCCTGAAGCTGTTCCTCGCTTGCGTGATGGACCAGTGTACAAGGAAGGTGAATTCTTCTATAGCTTGCTTGGTGTTCGTGAAACTCCAGCAAAGACCCCTGCTGAGTCTGAAGTTACTAGACTTGGTATTGACCCATATAGGCTCTATGGTCCATCGTCTGGTGATAAGTTGTATGACCGTGCGTTTGTTGCTGAAGCAAATCCATTGGTTATCCAAACCATTCAGCGTGTAATGGCTGATGATCGCTACAAACAACTCAGTCCAACTGAGCAGCGAGTAGCGCTTGGTACATCGGTAAGTGAGGTGGTTGATATTGCACGAGACATCACTGATGCTAAGTTTACATCAGAGAACTTGCTTCGTGTTAAGAAGATGCAGTTTAATAAACTGACCAGTGATGAGCGTAAGATTATCAATGAACGCTATGCTAAAGATAATGGTGGTGTGACGCTTGAAGAAGCTAAAGACTTCACAGAAGTCGATGCTTACAAAGCAATGCTTGGCACTCTTCGGTTTGCTGCTGGTGGTATGGCATCTAAGCTTGTTGGCAAAGCAGCTTCTAACATTCCAGTTGAAGGCTTTCTGTCTAAGCTCAGAACAATAAATGCTCCTGTAGATAGTTCAGTAATCGATAACATCGTTAACAAGAATCTACCTGCTGTTGATCAAACAACTGCTGCCATCCCAACAGTTAAGAAAGCTGCGGCTAAGAAGACTGTGGCTGCTGCTGAGCCAGCACCAGTCAGTGAGGTTCCTGCTGCGGCTGTACCAGAAGCCCCTATGGCGCGTCAAATGGAAGAGGCTATGCCTACCCCCACTGAAGCTGTGCCAGAAGCTCCTATGCCTAATCTGCTTGAGCAGGTTGGTGAAGTCATTCCGCCCGCTAACAAGTTCACACCTGAGCAATACGCTGCTGGTGAGAAGTTGATGGCTGAGAACTACACACCTGAGTTTGTAAAAAGCTGGAAGATTGCTAACTACGATGACTACATGAGTACTGCTCATGCATACGCTGGTCAGGCTGCTGGTGTTAAGTATAGTGAGATGCCAGCAAATCCATTTATGAAACAAGCTGATGACAGCGCTGCTTCTTTGGTTGATGATGATGTTCCATTTGGTGAGGATAAGTATTTGCTGAGTGAGCCAGAGTCTTTTGTTAAACCTAGACTTTCTGAAGATAAAGCTGAGCAGGTATTAACTGGTGACTTGAATAAGCAAGTTCGTACAACAAGCACTACTCAGCGCAACAACATTGTTGCTGAAATTAGAAACAAACGTGAAGATTCATTCTTCAGGTTGCGTGACAACATGGACTTTGCCACTGTTGATGACGAAGTGCTTGGTACATTATTGGGTGAGTATCGTGCCAAGACAGGTGTTGAACTTTCACCTAAGAATCCTGAACAACTTGTTCAAGCAAAAGCAATGGCTACTCAGCTTCAGACAAAGCTTGAGCAGTTGCGTGAGAAGTATAAAGCTGTCCCACCAGTTCGGCTATATCATGGTAGCAGCACTGAGAACATTGAAGGTCTTAAGAAGTCTGGTTTCTTTGACCCATCACAGTACACTACCCCTCATGCTGAGATGTATGTTGGTGCGCCATCGTTCACTAAAGATTTGAATCTTGGTTTTAATGCCAAGACATTTGGTGGTCGCAATCCTGAGAACTATCTCTATACAGATATTCCGTATGCTGATTACATGTTCTCGCGGATTAACATGAGTACTGCCAACTATGATAAGAAAGACATGAACACTATCATTCGTGCCATCACTGGTGCGCCTGATGTTGTTCGTCCTATTTCGTTGCCTCGTGCTGGCTTCAATGAAACTGAAGACATGATGCTTGAAGCTAACAAGCTTCGTGTTAAGGGTAGAAACCCTACACTGAAAGGTGTGTCAACAGATCGTGAGTTTTCAAATGAGCAGTTTAATCAAGCTATGACTGGTATCAAAACAAAAGCTGAAATGGTAGAAGCTCGTGATGTTACACGAGACTATATCAATAAAGCTGTTGAATCAAAGAATCCAAAAGAAGCAGCTAAGCTGGCATACATGTCATACACTAGCCTTCGTGATCTGATGAACTCTTACATGGATATGTCTAAGGGTGCGGTTCGTGCTGGTACAGGACAGCAATACCAATCTACCATAGATGCTATGGCTGATTATGGTGGCATAGTCAGAGAGCTTCCAAAGATTGCTGACATCCTTGATGGTATTGGGGCTAAGCAGAAAGCTCAGAATCTCAGGCAACTGCGAGAAGCGCTTAATGAATTCTCAGCAACAGAGGGTGGATATCCTTCGACAGCGAAAGCGGAAGATAAGCGAAAGCTGTCATTGCAAAAGGTGAGGGAGATTACTCCCAAGCTTGCAAAGGGTGGCCTAGCTACTAGGCGCTAAAAAGAAAAGCCAGCAACTAAGCTGGCTTTTTCATTACTGCTGCACTGCTTTGTGCTTGTCACTAACCCAGTTGGTTAAGTGATGGATGTTCTCAAAGTAGGCGAAGTCAAAGCCTCGCTGCCACTCCTTACCAGCCATGCTGTTAGGGTTATAGCTGTTGACCAGCCAGCCCTTGTAGAAGGCTTTGTAGCCCTGCTCTGCTTGAATACGCAGCGGTGGGAATCGTTCTGACTTAACCTGCATTGTTAGCCTCCATCAATCGTTCTGCCATCAAGTAGCCCTCAAGAGGCCATAGCTGATTGAGCGCATCTTCATACGCATACTTCTCACCAAGTGCAGCATTGAATTTACTAGCATCAACGCAAGCGCTTTTGCCAATAACAACATAGCCGTTCTTCATGTACAACAGACACAGGGTGAGCGTGCTGTCTGGCACAGTGGTGTAAACAACCTCCTTGATCTTTGATGACATGCTGGTCACATCAACTGCTGTCTTCTTTTCAGGTAGGTTATTAGGGTGGTTCATACAAGTTCCTTTAGTTCAGAGATTTTCAGATTATAACAATCTGATTTTACTGTGTATCCATTGCTGGGGTCAACAGTTCCTTTCTTCATGAAGACGGCATCTTCCATGTATTGCTTCTTATCGTATACACCTAGATACCAGCCCACTGTGAAGTCGTTCTTGACGCGAACAAAAGCGTAGTAGTCGCACTCTTGGGTTGTATTAAGAGCAGCAATAGAGCACTCATAAGTTACCAAAGGCTTCACACTCGTTTGTTTTGTTTTCACATCAATCGTTTTGCCGTCAGGCAATACAAGATCGTAGTCGTAGGTGTTGTTGAGTTTACCACCTAACACCTGCTGTGCAATTGCTTCACCAATGAATCCAGCGATATTGCCAGCCCCTCTGATAATGCTGTTGTACAACCTGCCCATCTCTGCCGCTTTGTCTCGTGCTTCAACAAGCATGGCTGCGCTAACAGCCACCTCGATCACGCAACTTCCTTAGTTACATCACACACATAGTCCATGTCGCCAATGTATATCTTCAGGAATGGCAGCAGGACGATGACTCCACTAAAGCTAAACAAACCATACTCAGTCTCATCGGTCTGAGCAATGTGGCAGATGTCTTCATTGAACTCGATGTCAATGCCAATGCCTTGGCGTAAGTTTACAACTATCATGGTGTTCCTTCGTCATCGAATGTTGTTTTAGCAATGATGTAGTTCTTCACCAAGCTGCTTCGGACAATATCGTCCATTGAGAATTCAAACCTGCTGAACTCTTTCATGCGAGAGACAATGGACAAGAACTTTGGCAAGCCTGTCTTGTCATCCTTCTTACGCAAGTCAAGCTGTCGTACATCACCACAGAAGATGATCTTGCTGGTGTGTCCAACACGGGTGATGATGGTATCAAGCTCTTCAAAGTTCATGTTCTGAAACTCATCGACCAACAAGATTGAGTTGGTGAAGGTTGTTCCACGAATGAACGATGTTGAAATGAACTCAGCATATCCCTGCTCTACCAGACGGTCCCATGCATCCTTGCGATTAAACAAGTCTGATGTAATCTGACGATAGGGTTGGATGTATGTCTCCATCTTTTCGTCAGCGCTACCGGGCAAGTGTCCCATCTCACGGCTTTGCACAGCACTACGAACAATAACAACCTTTGTGTATGGGTTGCTCTTGTCCATCACCTCTTCTAAGGCTTTGTACAAAGCAATGTAGCTCTTACCTGTACCAGCTACACCATGAAGACACATGAAGTAATCGCCAGCCTTGTAGGCATCAAAGAACTCACGCTGCTTTGCTGTCTTGGGTTGGATGGTGGTTAGATCATCAAGCCTGATTCGCAAGCTGTTGGTCTTCTTGTCTGTCTTCACCACCTCAACCGGCTGTTCAAGGTGTGGAGCCTGTCTGCGTTTTGTTACCAAGGTATTTCCTAAGAGTTATGAAGCCCCCATTATAGGGGCATCTTGTGTCAGCTATTAGACAATGCTTTCATTTCATCAAGCAGTTTGTTTAGTGGTTCAACCTTCATCATCCTGCAACAAGAGATTGTTATTGGGTTAAACATTACACCACCATCGCTTTCTTCCTCATACTCCAGATATGTAAAGAACTCCTTTACACATTCCTTGAGTCGTTCATTGTCTGTCATGCTGCCTTACCCCATACGTCATCCCATGTACCAGTGGTGGCACCCTTGCTGTAGTCTGTGACACGCTGCTCAAAGAAGTTGGTATGTGATACACCAAGCATGCCATCAACCCACGGCAGCGGGTTCTTCTTAATCTTGTAGATGCCTTTCATACCCATAGAGATGAGGCGGCGGTCAGCAATGTAGCGGATGTATTGTTTCACTTGCTCTTTGGTAAGCTTCTCAACATCAAGCATACCAAAAGCAAGATCAATAAAAGCATCTTCAATCGAAACCATTTCTTCAGCAATTGCTTTAATCTGCTCAGGTGTAGTTTCGTCACGATGGTGTTTAACATACTCACGATATACCTTAATCATGCCTTCCGCATGTTGTGTCTCATCAACAATAGACCATGCAATGATCTGACCCAACCCCTTTAGCTTGCCGTTACGGGCAAAGTTCAGCAGCATAACGAAGCTGGAGAACAATTGCATGCCTTCACCGAATGCACTGATGGTGGCAATCTTTGCTGCCATAGGTGCATTGTCAATACGCTGCACATACTCATGCTTCTCAACCATTTCCTTATGCTCAAGGAATTCGTTGTAGGTGGACTCAGGCAATCCCAATGTTTCAATCAGGTGAGCGTATGCTGCTACATGCAAAGCTTCGCGTGAGGCAAAGCCTGACAACATCATACGCACTTCATGATTCTTAAACACAGGAATATAATGATTATGATACCCACCACCAATATCCAAATCACCTTGCACAAAGAAGCGCAATATCTTTGTCAGAAACTCTTGCTCTGCTTTGTTTAGTTTTTTGTAGTCCTTTACATCTTCTGACATTGGAACTTCAGAATGCAGCCAGTGAGACTGTTCATGTTGTAACCAAGCATCATACGCCCACGGATAGGTGAAGGGACGGAACGCTGTAGTTTCATTATTCATTTTATAGCTGCTCATTATGTTTCCTTAAATAGTTTATTGATTGCATTAAGACATCGGTATTGTCTTTTGCATATCCAATTACAAGATTGCAGTGATGACACAACAACCCTCTAACCTTATCTGAAGAATGACAATGATCTACAAATAGTAAACCTTTTGGTGAATCAACACTGGGTTGAAAACAAATGGCACAACTATTATTCTGATCAGTCATCATGCGTAGATACGTTTCTGAATCGACACCGTATCTACGCAGCCTAGTACGTTCTTTAACCTTACCAGTGTTGGAGTGATGATACTTATTTGCTTTTGCTTTGCTACAAACTTTACATTCGGTAGACAACCCATCCTTCTTTGCCTTGTTAGGATAGAAGTCAACTTCATCTTTCTCAGTAGCACAAGCGTAGCATCGTTTCATATATTATCCTTCGCAAGCCAAGCAGGTATCGCCTTCAGCAATCTGTTTCAAATCAATCTCATCTTCAATGCGCTGTCGTTTAATCTGTGAGCCAACCTTGTCAGCCTTCTTCACCTTCTCTGAGCGCAGGTAGTACAAGCTCTTCAGTCCATTCTTCCATGCCATGAAGTGAATGCTGTGCAAATACTTGATGCTCACAGTCGCTGGAAAGAACAGATTCACACTCTGGCCCTGATCAATGTACGGCTGACGGTCAGCAGCATGCTCAATAATCCAGCGCTGGTCAATCTCCATTGCTGTTTGGAACACTTCCTTGATGATGTCAGGGATGTCCAGATGCTGCACAGAGCCGTCATTGCCAATGATTGATGCCCATGTGTCATCGTCATTCAAACCAATCGCTTCAAGCTCTTTGACAAGGAACCTGTTCTTGTACACGAAGGCACCAGACAATGTATCCTGACGATAGACATTAGCGCGGTAAGGCTCGATTGATGGGGATGTATTACCCATGATGAGGCTGCTGCTGGCGTTAGGTGCGACAGCCATGTGATGACTGAAGCGCCGATGCTTCTCAGCAAACAAAGAATCAGGGCAAGGACCACGAAGCTCAACCAATGCTGCATCTGCTGCAAGACATTGCTTGTTGATGTGCTTGAAGATTTCAATGTTGACACTCTTCGCCATCACACCATCAAAGCTCATGCGTTTCTTTTGCAAGTAGGCATGAAAGCCTAACGCGCCAAGCCCGACACTACGTTCCATAGTGGCACTGACTTTAGCACGCTCAATACTATTAGGAGCATTGTCGATAAAGTACTGAAGTACATTGTCCAGCATTTCCATAACATCAAGAATAAAATGTTCATTGTGTTTCCAGTCATCATAGTATTCAAGGTTCAGAGAAGACAGGCAGCATACTGCTGTGCGCTTCTCACTTGTTGGCAAGAAGATTTCAGTGCAGAGGTTGCTGCCATTGATGGTGAGTCCTTTGTCCTTGAGCCAGTCTGGCATAGCACGATTGGCTGTGTCAATAAAGATCAGATAGGGTTCACCAGTTTGCATACGCAGATCAAGAATCTTTTGCCACAGATACTTAGCCGACACCACCTCAACAACCTTATTGTTAGAAGGGTTAATTAACTCAAAGGAATCATCAGCGTCAGGGTCTTTCATGCACTCATCAATGATGGACATAAACTTATCAGACAAGTTGATGCCGTGATGCATGTTCAGTGTACGTACATTCTGATCACCAGTTGGCTTACGCATCTCCAGAAACTGGATGATGTCAGGATGTTCGATGTTCAGATAGGCGGCATAGCTACCACGGCGTGTGCTGCCCTGCTTGTAGGCCAATGAACTAGCGTCATAGATTTTCAAGTGAGGCATGATGCCAGCAGACTTGTCATCGCTGTTGCGGATGCCCATATGAATACCAACACCACCACCTAGCATCGAAAGCCAGTTAGTTTCCGATAGATTATCAACCAGACCTTCTGCACTGTCATCAATATAGTTAAGAAAGCAACTAATAGGTAGACCCCGCTTAGACCTACCGAAAGATAGAATAGGCGTAGAGTAGCTAAGCCAATGCTGGCTGCTATAGTCATACAATCTTTGAGCGTGTGCAGCGTTGGTTGCAAATGCTGACGATACAAATGCAAAGCGTTCTTGTGGGCTGATTTCGTCATCGCGCATGTAGCTTTCTTTAAGGCGTTGAAGACCAAGTTCGTCAAACAATTTGTCTCGTGAATGGTCTAAGGTAATGGGGAATGTATTCATTATGCTATTCATTATGCTATTCATGTAGGTGAAAAAGGGGCCGAAGCCCCAATAAAAGATGGAGGACAGTTATACCTTAATCACTGTCCTTGCTTTCTTTGTTTTCATCCTGTTGTGTTTCTGCATCAGGTGGTGTTGCCTTCTTACCAAACTCAATGGCTTCTGTCAGGCAATGGATGATTGCATAGCGAATGAGGAAAGACTTAGCTTCTTCATCAACATGAATGATGCAATCAGCAGAGCCATCTTCATTCTCTTTAATCTCTTCAACTGTAATGTTCATTAGAAGATATCCTTTCGTAGTTCTTTAACTTTAGCGGTTGTGTAGTGCGATAGTGTTTTGAAATTGATCGTAGGATTCTTGTGAGCTTTGACAAACTCCCAAGCTTCTTCTTTAACCAAATCGTAGAACACTGTGTTGATCAACTGAGGAATGTTCTTTGAGGACCAGCCATCATTGTCATTGGTAATCTTCGCCACCACCTTGTCGATCATAGCCTGTGTTACGAACTTGTCAACAATCTTTTCTTCAACGATCTCACAGCCAGTGATAGGTGCGCCCATCTCTTTGTGATGCTTCTCTTTGAATTCATTGGTGATGATCTTCGCCCATGTCTGCCGACCATACTTGTTCTCATAGTCGTAGTTCTTAATGACAACACCTTCGCCAACACCAGCACCATCTTTAATCATGAAGATGTTTTGTTCAAGACACTCAGTGAAATGATCAATGCTTCCGTTCTTGATGATGCGAAGTGGTGCAAGATAGTTGATGCCAGCGTCACGCAGCATCGGCATGTACTCATCGTATGATAGCAGCCGTGCCTTCACACGATCACCAACATCGAACACATAGAACTTACGCCATGCGTCATCGCTGTATGTCTTGATAGTATGTGGCACAAGCCATTCACCATACAGCACAAGATCGGGATGACTATGTAAAAAGTCATAGACATTGCTATCGCTAACAATGGAAAGCATGAAGCCAGCATTGTCTGCGTTCAATGACAACTCACGATTCCTACTACCAGCACACATCTTGCCTTCGTGCATCCACACGCTAGCGTTAGTGCCATCAAGCTTTGGAAACACATAGCATGTACCAACCTCAATGCCTTCTACTTCGGTGTTGCCAAACTTCTCAATGTGTTGATATTTAATGAAGCTCATTTCATACCTTTCTTAAACGCAGGGTCTGCCACTGCATTATCAATTGCCATTCGTAACTTATTAAGTTCATCAATGATGAGAAGAAGTTTATTACGCTTCTCTTTGTATCCTTTCATATCACTGAAATCAAAGTCTAAAGTTACTACCCTATTACAGTCAGCAATCTTGACATTGATATCACACCACTTGGATGACATGTCAGCAGAGCATTCAATGGCGGCAACACCCTTCTTAGAGTTAAGAAACTTGCGTGATTGATATATCATTTCTTAGCCTTTACATTAAGCTTACCGCCAGCGCAGGTGGCAATCACCCACATGCCAACGAGGATGATTACCGGAGCATACAGTGGTGCTGTAACAAGCCACCAACTCCAGTCAATATAGTTTGTCAATTTAAGCCCAATGAATAACAGGGCAAGCAGCGGCATGAAGTTCATTTCTTTTTCCTTTCAAGTTTCTCTTGTGCAGTTTTCTCTTTGTGGCATGGCTTACACATCACCTGTAGTCCTTCAATCTCACAGAACATCCTAGTGATGTACACATCCCAGCTAACGAAACCCTTCTTAGGGTCAACGACAGGGTGGATGTGATCTACCTGTACATCAGCAGCAATGAAGATGCCTTCACAGGTTACGCACTGGTAGTGCATCGCCATCTTACCCGTCTTCTTATTAACCTTCCTGCCAGTAAGGGCTTCTTTCAAAGCCTTGTACTTAGGGGGCCATCGTCTTGACGCAGCACGAAGCGCCGAAGTGATGAAGCTTCGGAACTTCGCGTCTGTCCACTCGCCAGAGTTATGCATGCGGTACAGTGTCGGTCACAACATGAGACATGTCAACATTGTGTGTCTCTGCTCGTAAGAGATCACGAACAACTTCACACGCATCTGTAATGTCATATGCAATGTAGTCTTGCTGGCAGTAGCCGGTAGACTCATCGCCCATGTAACTAACAATAAATCCGTTATGAGCTAAGTTAATAACAATACAGTCCATATCACAGTCCTTCAATATCAACACGAGTAAACACAACCTCTTGAGCATCAAACCTGTACAGCCCGTAAGACACCTGCTCTTTAATTTCTTCAATGAGATAATCCTCATTGCTGTAAGCAGCACCAAGATCATCTACATCTACATGAAACTCAACAGTGACAGTAACTTTAGCCATTAGTTTTCTCCAAAGAACTATCAAGATCAAACGCCAGCAAGAACAGCAAGCAGCACACAGCATGTGCTAAGTGATTCTTACCTGTCTCAGCGTCAAGCTTCTCGCCACCAGCATACGCTGACATGTGACGAAACGCTGCATCAATGTAGCGCTGCCGTGCGTTAGGAACTTTCTTCCAGTTGTCAGGGGCATACTTCCTTGCACCAATGGTCAGCACCTCTACCACATGATCAAAGGCTTTGAATGGCACCAGAGTCCACTGAGGTTTCTCCTGATCAAACTTGATACCAGTTTTCAATGTGACAGGTGTATCAGGAACACTTTGCAAGAAGTCTTTAGCTACCCAGTTGCAATAGCTATGACAGTTGTAGCAAGGCTCTTGCTGCTTCTCTTGATTGAAATAGAAACAAGTGCTGCATTGTTCAATCATTGCATACCTCCAATCGTCTTGCTGTTGACAGTGAGGGTTATGCCAGTGTCGCTGACAATCATCTTCTGAATGTCAACATCATCAGCTTCACCATACAGCTTGGCACATTCAATCATAATCCGCTCAGTCAGATCAACATCCTGCTCCATCATAGGAATAGTAGTAGCTACCAGCATAGCCATGCTAATCAACTCGCGGATGCTATCTTCAGGCATTGTCGTTGGACCAACACCAGTGATGAGTATTTCAAAGTTGCCGTCCCATTCTTCGCCTTCTGTGAGGATAGGGCGCAGCACCATTGCTACATCGTTTGGTCTGAGGCTTTCTTCGGAGGCATCCATAATGTTTCATCCTTTGTTCTGCGTAAGTAAAGTAATCGAGCGTTCTCAAGTACACGATATTCATTACCATCATATGCTTCAACACAGCGCCAGTACATATCGTACTCATCAATGCTATCTTCCAGTATCTTGTTAGCTTTAACTGGACCAACACCTTTAAGGCCAATGATGTTATCTGCTGTATCTCCTGTCAGTATTTGATGGTATAGCTTGAACATTCCTTCTTGCTCAGTTACATAGTAGCCTTGCTTCTTGATGAAGTTGTAGTGCCACCCTGCCACCTGATCAATGTCCTTGTCCAATGAAACCATGATGCCGTTGTCGCCAAGCTCAGTGCCAGCTATTGCAACATCATCGTCAGCTTCTTGCCCTTCAGAAACACTAGCGCCCCATTCCTTTATCATATGCTCACGAAGTGCTTGCAAATGGTCAGGCTTTGGGGCGGTCCTATTTCCCTTGTAGACGGCTGTTACAGCAACATCTTTGCGGAAGTTTGTTTTCCCCGTGAGGAAGAGCTTCCAACTATCTACAAAGCAATCAGGGAATGTGTTATCAACACCGCACATAAGGATGTCATTGAGGTAGCCATCAAGTCTATACTTAGCGGTCTTCTCATTTTCATCCTTACATGCGAATGCTATGCGGTAGGCAACAATGTCACTGTCAATTAATGCTGTAGTCATCTTCACCGCATTCATCGAGCCGATACTGAAGAGTATCAACCTCATGGTGCAGATCAATAATCTTAGCTAAGAGAGCAGCTTTAGCAGTGTCACCACTGATGTAGGCATGCCGCTCAGCTTGCTCTACATCACAAGACATCATCATCATCGAGGTTGCCGCCAACGGCATACTCAACCAAGTCAGTGATGACAAGCTTACGCAGTGCAGGGCTAACACCCTTCTTGTTCTTGTATGTCCAGTCGTAGCTACCGACCAGAGCTTTGCACTTGCTGCCGTTACCGATCTGTCCAGTAATCTCATCGCCATCAGTGTCGTACACCTTGATAGGATTTGAAGACTTGCAGGTAATGTACTTACCCATGTCGGCTTTCTTGTCTTCGCCAACCTGAACGCTCACACCCATGTCTTCAAATGCAGCGGCGGCTGCATCAGACAGGTTGCAAAGGTTAAGCTGGAACTTACCGCTCATCTCGTTGAGCTTGTCATGCTGACACCAGAACACATCTGCTTTAATCTTGATAGCTTTAACTTCTTCACTCATATCATCTCCTTTGAAAATGGTAGCGCTAACGAGGCTACCTATGCCGCTTCTTTTACTAAAGAAGAAAACCTATTGTACAACAAGCTTCTCAGCTTCAGCAATGTAGTAGTCGTAGTTGATGTCATTGCTGAAGTCTTTGATGTTGTTACATGTCTTCACATTCCAACTGCTACCAATCGATAGTCGCCTATCTTCACCACTTTCAATCAATGCTGGCATGATTTTAACCAGCTTACCACCAGTCTTGCAAGCGTAGTAGCGACAAATGTTTTGCTGTTGTATTTCAGTACCATCATCCATCACCAGCATAAGCTTGCTGCTGCGTGGAACCTTTGTTCTCAGCATGAAATTGTACATATCTTTGTGGTTTTGTACAAAATCTTTAATGTCTGTACCATTCAGCATATTTTCTTCAGCAGCCATAGGAATAATCAGACCACCCTGATCTTGATGCCAGCCCAACCCTTCGTATTGATAAGCACCCTTGCGTTTAACTTTACCATCAGTGTAGAAGGCAAGATAGTTATTCACATCGCGGATGATCATCTTTGAATAATGAGCATACTCAAGCTGTAATCCTACCTGCTGTTGCCATGCTTCACAGATGGCATTGTACTTGTTCATCATGTCTTGTGGACATAGGACAGTGACACCATCAGTGTTGACCTGCACCAGCGACAAGCCCTCAATAGTCAACAGCTTCTCAGCCAACAGGCACAGGCTAAGCTGTCCGTTGATGGTGATGGTCATCGTATATTGCGGGTCATAGAAGGGGCTGTACTGGTTGTTGCTGTCACCATACACACCATTCAATGCCAGCTTCAGCATGGCGTTCTCAGCGCTTGTCTTGGGGTAGCTCTTACGCTGCTCGTACACATCCTTGTAGATGTCACAGAACTTGTCAGTGAGGTGTTCTGGATAGGCTCTGTTGGCAATGGCAATGTTTGGATACATCGAACTAACATCAGCATCAACAATCTGGTGTGTATCGCTCTCAGCTACGATGCACGATGACACGCTGCCGTGAATACCACCAGTGCCGAAGTCAAAACGAAAGCCATCGACCAGCACATTCAATGTCTCAGCCTGATGCCAGCAATACCAGTAGGAGTAGACAGGCTGACCCTTCTTCTTTGCTTTCAACTCCACCTTGTCAATCCATCCAGCAGGATAGATAGCTTTGAATGCAGCAAGCTCTTCGTCTATCTGCTCTGCCTTAAACTTCTTACGCATCACTGTCATGTCAGCGAACATAGCCACACGCTCAAGCTTGTCTTCTGTAATGTCAGAGAACACACCCTTTGTTTCAGAGATGGTTTGTTTCTTGAACCATTCGTGAATGGCTTGAAACTCTGGTCGCTGAAAGTCGTAGTAGTTGAACAGACAATCTTTGATGGCAATGGTTGGTCGCTTTGTCTGGTTGATTACACGATTGCCATTGGCATCTTTCTTGTAGCATGAGTCAGGCATTGTCTTCTCAAGCTGCATGATGAAGTAGTCTTTGCCAATCTTAGTGTCGTTGTGATTGGTGAAGTCACGCTTGTATTTCTTTGATAGCTCATCACGAAAACGGATAGCATTCAAAGAGATGTTAAAGAAGTCGAGCGTCTTCAACACATCATGCATGTTGTATTTAAGCAACACATCAATCTCGCTGGGTGTTAGCTCAGTACCAACAGGAAATGGCAAGTCTTCAATGCTGTCAGACTTCATATTAAATTCAATCATCTTCAGACTAGTGGCTCGTGCCTTGTTGTCGAAGTGATGTATCTTGAACAGATCAACTTGCTTGACATATTCCTTGATGCGAGTACCGCCACGCTCATTCTGTGCAGCAATAAGTTCCTGTGCTACGGCATATGCCTTCTTGGCAACAGCCCTGCCTGACACAGATACAGCCTTCTTCCTCACCTCAAGCAAAGCATGAAGAACAGGGTAGTCAAAGCCTTTGTTATTAAAGCCCACCATCCTGTCCTTCTTGTTGTGCAATGTGTCTAAGAAATCAAACAACTGCGACACATCATTTGTTCGTGTCGAGCATTCGTACACATGAGTGCGTGAGTTGTCGGCGCAGACAGCCGTGAAGGTGAAGCAGTTTGGGTATGTCTCAATATCGTAAACCCAATCCATTATTATTTCTCCTTGAACAAAGTATCTGAATAAGCAAACATAAGCTGAGCAGCCACCTCCTGTATTGCATACGCTTGCATCTCAATACTTGGCTGGTCTTCGCCAATGTGTCTGAAGTATTCTTG
>Ga0247723_1000971_pt1 | contig 17561 bp, 26 predicted proteins | sample MSEWelMarce5H_FC_FD_189079 | JGI IMG/M metagenome (GOLD analysis project Ga0247723, IMG submission 189079) | Subsurface sediment microbial communities from gas well in West Virginia, United States - MSEEL Well Study Marcellus 5H_FC | ecosystem: Environmental > Terrestrial > Deep subsurface >... | reverse complement strand
GGAAGCATACGCTCGGGGTTTGTATATAAAATAGCAACATTATCAAAGTATACACAAACCCGAATTCGCAAAATTCGGGTTTTTTTTTGTTGTTTTTTTACAACAGGCTTGACAAGTCGGTAAAATGCAGATATAATGCTTCTGTTGGGTGAGAAATTAGATGTTAAGTTGAAGTTGTGGTTGAAAAACAACACAATACGGCAATAAGACTAGACAAGTAATCAGAAATATGAGATAATGTGTTTGTTGAGTTGATAAAGAGTAAGAAAAAAACAGTGTAAACGACTGTCTCTGAGAAGAGTTGAGCAAGGGTTTGATGCGGTAATGACTTCGGCATCATGTAATAGTCAGTTCCTTGTTAGTTTTCGATCAGATGACATAGCGATATGTCCAATGGTTGTAGGTGACGATGGGCTTTATAGGAACCTTCACGAATTTGAATTAGACGGTATGTTTGAGTTCTGCAAACTGTTAAGTTAATTGTGGTTGACTTGCATATCGAGACAATCTGACGAGTTCATCCAGTGTGAATAGTTAGGCATTCGTTTTTTTTATTGCACCGTTCGTCTATCGGTTAGGACACCGCCCTTTCAAGGCGGGAAGACCAGTTCGATTCTGGTACGGTGTGCCAGTTTATTTTTTTAGGAGAGTCCATTATGGACAGCGACAAGAGTATTAACAAAACGAAGGAGCTATAGTCAAACGGTTAAGACAGCGGACTTTTAATCCGTCAGGTCAGGGTTCGAATCCCTGTGGCTCCACCATAGTAAAGCATATTTCAGGTTGGACTATTTCTATAGAATAGTTATTTGGGTCGGTAGATGGGATTTGATGCCTAATCGAGACTAAGATACGGAGTATGCTTTACTATGGTTCTGATGGAGATTCGCCAAGTTGGTAAGGCATCGGATTTTGATTCCGACATGCACAGGTTCGAGTCCTGTATCTCCTGCCAATTTACTTGAGTTGTGGCAAGTAGTCCACAAACAGGAGTGTAACCTGATGAATACAGAAAATAAGTATTCAACGTGATGAGCCATTTTTGACCGTGGGATTTAGGCAAGAAACACATAATAAAACGGCAGACGTAAAACACGACTACAATCGTCTAGGTAATCAAGAATTTGGTTTCAAAGTGTTAATGGACGCACACATGCCTGTCACGCATGAAGAAGGGGATCGTTACCCCTTGAAACCGCCATTGTGATTTTCAACTGAAAGGATAGGAATGAGTAAAGTTTACTTAGGTCATTTTAATCAGTATAATGTTGGCACTAGAATTGCCACTGGCATGAAAGAAGCAAAGTTCTATCAACGTGGTTATATGTTGATGAGTGGTAAAGAATACAAAATTGAAAAATTAAACAATCGTGTTCGAGTATGGCACGATATTGATGAAGGTTTTATTGTAGTATAAAGTCTATTCCGAGATAGCACAGCGGCAGTGCAGAAGACTGTTAATCTTTTGGTCGTAGGTTCGATCCCTACTCTCGGAGCCAGTTTCAATGGGGATGCGGCTAAGTTAGAGAGTGGCGGCTGACTGTAAATCAGTTCTTTCGGGTGAGTAGGTGCGAATCCTTCCATCCCCACCAATGGTGTCTATAGTGTAGTGGTAGCATTGCTCTCTGTGAAAGAGTAGGTATGGGGTCGGTACCCATTAGACACCCCATATATTATCGGTCTTTAGTAAAATGGATATTACGGTTGGCTACGAACCAGCAAGTGGGAGTTCGATTCTCTCAAGACCGTCCAAAGGGGGATTAGTGATAATGGGAGCACATGTGCTTTGCAAGCATGAAGTGAGAGTTCGATTCTCTCATCCTCCACCAGTATTAGGTGCTTTAGCTGATGTGGTCATAGCGGCGGTTTGAAGAGCCGTTGAACTAGGTTCGATTCCTAGAGGCACCACCAATGCCGATTTAGCTCATTTGGTTAGAGCACCGTCTTGATAAGGCGGGGGTGCTTGGTTCAAATCCAAGAATCGGTACCAGAATTATGGTAATGTAGCATAACGGTAGTGCGCCTCCTTCATACGGAGTCTAGTGTTAGTTCGATTCTAACCATTACCACCAATGCCGATTTAGCTCATTTGGTAGAGCAGTTGATTTGTAATCATCAGGTGGTGGGTTCGAATCCTACAATCGGCACCAAATTTTTTATCTGAGTATAGTGTAGTCTGGTAACATACCTGCTTTGGGAGCAGGCGTCTAAGGTTCAAATCCTTATACTCAGACCAGTTTTATTGCGGATATAGCACAGTGGTAGTGCGACACGTTGCCAACGTGTAGGTCGTCAGTTCGAATCTGACTATCCGCTCCAAGTATTACGGTGTGGCGTAGTGGCAGCGCAGGAGTCTCCAAAACTCTTAGTAGGGGTTCGATTCCCTTCACCGTAGCCATGCGCTGGTGACGGAACGGTATACGTGTTGGTCTTAGAAACCAAATTTTGAGAGTTCGAATCTCTCCTAGCGCACCAAATTTTATGCCTTGTTAGTTTAATGGTAAAACGCCCTCCTTACAAGTGGGATAGCGGTGGTTCGATTCCATCACAAGGCACCAGTAGGGTGAGATGGCTGAGTGGTCAAAAGCAACGGTCTGCAAAACCGTAAAACCATCGGTTCAAATCCGATTCTCACCTCCAAAGGAAATGTGGCTGAGTGGTTTAAGGCAGCGGTCTTGAAAACCGTCGAGTCGAAAGGCTCCGTGAGTTCGAATCCCACCATTTCCGCCAGAATTAAATGGAACATTGGCCGAGTTGGTCTAAGGCACTTTCCTGCTAAGAAAGCATCGGGTCAAAAACCTGATCGTTGGTTCGAATCCAACATGTTCCGCCAAACACCTATATAAAATATGCAAAAACATTCAGTTAATGCCGCAGAAAACTTCATCGGGGGATGGTATCTCGATGATATATCCATTTGTGATGAACTAATTGATCATTTCAACAAATTACCCGAAAGTAGCAAAGCAGAAGGAAGCTCAAAAGGGTATGCCAACAACGCCGTAAACAAAAAAAGTTTAGAAACCTACCTATACGGCACTACAGACGTAGAAAACCGATACAATGCGGCACTACAACAAGTGATTGAGCAGTATATCAAGCAGTATACCTATTGTGCTCACTATTCACCGTGGCAAATCAATGAATATCCAAAGATTCAGTATTATAAACCATTCGAAGGGTTTTTAGATTGGCACACTGAACGAACCAAAATGGAATTTCCGATTATATCTCGGCATTTGGTATTCATGACATACCTGAACGATGTGAGTGATGCAGGTGAAACAGAATTTTACTATCAAAAGGTCAAAGTGAAACCTGAGAAGGGGTTGACGCTAATTTGGCCAGCAGATTGGACATTTACGCATCGTGGTATAACGTCACCAACCGAAGAAAAGTATATTCTCACTGGTTGGTACAATTATGTGGCTTAAGTTTACAGTGGTGCTGTTTTAAGTTTACAATATCAAAAAGATAACTATGAATATTCTTGAAAATGCAGTAGGAAAATCGATGTTTGGTAAAATTACCGATGCAGTCTTTGATTGGCAATTTCCCTGGTATTATGGTCCGACTGCGTATGCGACAGAAGGTAAGAATGCATTATATAATCACAGTTATTCACATCTTGTTCTAAGTGATGGTAAGGCATTCAATCAAGTGGGTGACATGTTAGCGATGACTCTGTATAATCTAGGCGATATTATAGAGCAGGATATTAAAACCATATTACGCATACGAATTGGCAGTATTCCAGTAACACCCAAACCGATTATTCATACACCGCATGTTGATCTCGAAATTCCACACAAAACGGCACTGTTATATCTGAATGATTCTGATGGTGATACTGTTTTTTATGACTTAAAGTATTCTTATGCAACACGATTAAATACACATGAGTATTATGAACAGAATAAAAAGAAAATAAAGATTGAAGAAGTAGTAAAACCCGAAAAAAACAAATTTGTATGGTTTGATGGATACGACTATCATTCTAGCACTTCACCAACTAAGGTAGATCGTAGAATAGTGGTGAATTTTAACTATGTTACCAAATAAGCAACGTGTTGCGTAAAAACAACACACTTGACAACTGGTATCTACTCTGTTATAATGGTAGTTATCGTTGAGTAAGGAGTAAATCATGTTATTAAAAGAGAAACCTCGTAATTTTGTTGCAAAGGACTTGATGTCACCGAAATATCGACTGCGTAAAGCAGATTCGAAGGTGAAGGTGTATTCACGTTCGGCACAAAAACAACAAACACAAAAATTCTATGCAATCTGATAATCCTGCACCGTCAGAATATGACGGTTTTCGTTTTTATCCGTCAACTGATGATGGAATAGAAGGATTTGCCGTTTCAACTTTTGATTTTGCAAATGATTCGGCAAATTCTGTATCAGTTGAAAATTCATCGATGGGTTACACATACCATGTAGCACTATTTGAGCATGATGGTGATGAAAATGTTAAAGTGAATGATTTATTCGAAGCAATATTTGTTGACCCAATGGTCTATTTGAAAAATTTAGCAGGAACAGACTTTTTTGGATTTTTTATGCGTAAAACCGATAAGTCTGATGCACTGGTTCTTGAGTATGTTGATAAAGTGACTGATGGTGAATATAGTCGTAATCTGAAAAGTTCGTTAATGAGTATTGCCAATAATTGAAAGGAACAAAATGCCAAAGTATATCGTAGAACAATTGATGGTGTATCGTAATGTGTATGTTGTCGAAGCAGACAATGAAACACAAGCAATCAAAGTCGCAGAAAATGCCGATGATAACTGGCAAAAGTTTCTTGGCACGACTACTATCGATATCAATGAATACACTGATACACGAATTGCCTATTTCAAAGAAAAAGAGTATTTTTGGGATGGATGTTCGTATGTCGATGGAGATGGTTATATCGCATATCGTTATCCAAACGGTGACACAAACGAACCGAAAGAAATTTTAGTGAAATAAACAATGCGGGATTAGTTTAATGGTAAAACGAAAGCCTTCCAAGCTCTAGTTATCAGTTCGATTCTGATATCCCGCTCCATATATTATGAAAAAAATTATCCCTTTGTTGCTCTTCCCTTTGTTCGCTCACGCCGAAGTTGGCGTGGGTGAATTTTTTATCGATGCAAAAAATCCCAAAGATGCTGCGTGTGCTATTGCCGAAAATCTGGCAATCAGAGATGCTCTACGTATTCGCAATGGTGAAACAGTCGAATCGACTGAAATGCAAATTTGTTCGGTGAAAAACGATAAGGAAAAATGCAAATCAAACAGAGTGACCGATACTGTAGTTACTGGAACAATCGATGAAATAGTAAATCGTTATGTTCATGTCGAAGATAATAAATGTACAGTCGAAGTTAATGTTACTTTCAAAACCCCAAAGTTTCTCAATGTCGATGTATCGGGTGATGGTATATTTCGTAACTTTCAAAACATATCATTTAATGTACAAGTAGCACAACCAACGTATTTGTATGTGTTTAACATTGACAACAACAAAGTACGAAAAGTTTTTCCATTTCGAGATGCACCTAATTTTCGATTGGATAAATCGGGTGTCTGGCCGAGTTCATACACAGACAAACATTCAGTCATTGCGCTACTAGGCAGTGGTATTGAAATATCGCAAGAGAAAATGGTTTTTGTATTTACGCAACATCCAGTAAATATAACCAGTGGTGATTTGGAGATCAATCAGTTCAATGCTTTTCTTGATACGATACCGATTGAATCCAAACGTGTATTGAAACGCAATATTGTTATAACTAAATGAGGTTATTGTGAATAAGTCTATATTATGTTCGTTGATTGTTTTAAGTTTATCTGCATGTTCAAGCATTCCATCAGTGGTGGAGGATAAAACTCAAATGCAGAAAATTCCAGAGTTCAAGAATAATATTCCTGAATGGTACAAAACTGAAAATGTCAAAAGTGACGATGAGTTGATTGTTGCTGCTACTGCATATTCGAAGGATATGAATGTTGCCGTAGATAAAGCAACGATGAATGCTCGTATCGAGTTGGCAAATCGTTTGAGTGTAAAAGTCGATTCTCTAGTGCGTGAAACCACAATTGAAGATACTGGCAAAAAGAAGAGTGCTGAAACCAGTTATGACCGAGTGACAAAAATGGTGACTAAGCAAGTTCTGTCAATGTACAATCGTGACAAACTGTATCTTGCCAAAGAAGGTGAAGGTTATCGTGCATTTGTTCTGTTGAAGATGCCAGTGGATGAAGCACGTAAGATTGTAACAGGTGCGGTTCGTAACTCACGTGAAGACCGTTTTAATGATTTAGACAATGAAATAAAAAAGGCAAACTAATATGAACTTAGGCAATCGCAATGGTGTCAATCTTAATCTGATTAACCCATACTATACATCAAATGAAAAAGCATACTATTACTTAGATCAAAATGGTGATGGTACTCCAAATAGTGATGAGGTGTCTCATCAAACCTTAGACAATCTTTTCAATGGTGGTGCAGACACAACTACTAGCAGCAATAGAACAATAACGGTTGATGCTAATAACGGAACGTACACTATCAAACTTCCAACTGTCGATGAGTTGAAAGGATTGACCAATATACAAAGTTTTTTAGGTGGTCGTTGGGCAGGTGTTGGTGAATCTACGTATTGGGCAGCAGACCGTTCCGATTCACCAGACCAACATGCGTTGTATGGATTGAGAAGTTGGAATACATATTATCGTGATGATAGTCAAGGACAATTCGTTGCGTTGGAAGTTGACTTCAAGTCAAATGCACCAATTGTTTCTCCCCTATCTACTCAAGATGTAAATCGTTTACAAACAACTCAAATTAGTGCATTGACTACAACATCATTATCTGCATTTTCAGTTGCTGCTGTTGCTCCACTTGATGTTTCAGACCTATCGTTGAAAACTGCCGATGGTAAAGCATTTACCCCGAAAAATGTTTTAGCAGTTATTGATGAGGGTGACAGAACAGGAATTGTGACTAAAACCAGAACTGGTTGGCAAGAACAATTCTTCGGAAGTGATGGTGTTGCAGAAAGAGCACTGGTGAATATGAATGCCGCACAAATGCTATCCAGAGAATCTTCGGCAGATAAAGATATCAATAAAGATGGTCGAATTGGTGATTACATTACAGGTGTGTTTGATTCTGATGGATTATACAAAACAGCATCGGGTGCAATTTCCTATTCAAACATTGGATTGAATGTTGGTGATGTTATAAGTGGAGAACACGATATCCAAATTAGTGATGGTAAGAATTGGACTACAAAAAATCAGATTATTGCATTTGTTGAGCATGATGGTATGGGTGAAATTCTGATGAAGAATAAAAACAAATACAGTGTTCAAGCATTCAATACCGATACTGGTTTGATTGAAGGTGGTGCTAAATCTGTAAGTGCATCAAACGTGTTAGCACGTGAATGGTATTATGGTGCCGACTTAAATTTCGATAAATCAATAAGTAATATTGGACAAAACGCAATGCCAACTGATTGGACACAAAAAAATGGTTCATGGTTCTGATACAAGTAAGAGATGGACTCTAACAGTGCAAGAGCACGAAGACGGAAGTCAGTTCATTGAGTTTCCAGAAGATGTATTGAAAGATGCAGGATGGAAAGAGGGTGATACTCTCAAGTGGACTGACAGAGGTGATGGTTCGTGGTCACTATCTAAGATTAATGAAAATACGTAGAGTTCTGACAGTCGTAAATGATTAAATAATACAGCAGTACCAACTAAGGAGAAAACTATGAAGTGGACTACACCTACAGCAACAGATTTACGTTTTGGTTTTGAAATCACAATGTACATCGCAAATCGTTAATACTAGGGGGGGGACTTCGGTTCCCCTTTTATCTCACAATCAATCCATTTTAGATTATTATATTTTTCATATAACCAACCACCTTTAGGAATTAAGCAACGTCCCAATTCTGGTGAATGTTCTATTCGTACCTGAACAACTGCCCAAACCAACCAAACAAAATAAATCATAAAAGTTAGAGCTAATCCGTATTTCCATGCTTCACATTTTATTTTTTCAATACGTCTTAATTTTCTTACTGCTGCTTCTCTTTCTTTTTGCATTTTAATACGAATGGCAATACCTTGTTCTTCTTGAATTTTAACCATCATTTTTTCAACACGAGTGTATAAATCACCCAATTCAGGAGGACTTTGAAATACCATAATTTCACGAAGTTCGGCTTGCATTGCAATGAGTTTAGACTGCATCAAAACTCTTGATAATGCTCGTTTACCTACACTATGCGGACCATCATAAACTTCATATGCATGACTTTCTTCCTCTGCAAAAATAGCCATGCACGTTGCCATGTTCTCAAAGTATGCACCTAAACTTTCACCAATTGCCGTATAGACATCATCGGGTTGTTTCTTGCTGAGTTCGATGACACGATTTTTTTCTTGGATGTACTGATTATGTTCAGATACGGTAGGGGGACGGTCTTTATGAGCGGAATGGAATTGTGACTCTAGGTCACCAAGAATACCTTTGACATCACTTGCGGCAGATGCTATTTCTTTGTAAAGCTTACATCCTTGCTTGACAGCGGCAACTGCACCATTTGCCAGTGCAAATAGGGTTATCGGATCCATTTTTCCATTTGTTGTAGATTAACAACATAATAAAACCACAGACTGACAAACATATTGACACCTACCCTTATTTATGCTATAATGTTTATAGTGACATAAATACAGGTATAAACCAAACTATATGAGATTACAATGATTATCTTTGACTTTAATCAGGTGGCAATATCGTCACTGATGGAACAGATTGGTTCTTCTAAGAAACCAGTAGAGGAATCGTTAGTCCGTCACATGATACTAAATGTCATACGAACCTACGTAAAAAAATTCAAGGCAACACACGGACCCGAAGTGGTTATCGCATGTGATAACAAACACTACTGGCGTCGTGACATCTTCCCACAATACAAGGCATCACGCAAAAAGAATCGAGATGCGTCTGGTCATGATTGGGCTTCCATTTTCGAGTGTCTACATAAAATAAAGGAAGAATTGAAAGAATATTCTCCTTATAAGGTTGTAGATGTTGACACCTGCGAAGCAGATGATATAATAGCAGTTCTATCTACGAAATATGCAGCACATGGTAAGGTGATGATTCTATCTTCCGATAAAGACTTTGCACAGTTGCAAAGGTATCCAAATATAGAACAGTTTTCACCGATACTAAAGAAGTTCATCAAAGAACAACTACCTGCCGCACAATTGAAGCAGATGATTATTCGTGGTGACAAAGGTGACGGTATTCCAAACATTCTATCTCCTGATGGAGTATTCGTTGAGGGTGGCAGACAGAAGCCAATTACCGAAGTGAAGATTATCCAATGGATGAACCAACAACCCGAAGATTTTTGTGTTGGTGAAATGCTGCGTAATTATAAACGCAATGAGATGCTTATTGACTTGTCTAAGATACCAACTGACTTGCAAGAAAAAATCTTAGATAAGTATGATAGTGTGCAACCAAAGACACGACAAGTTTTTATGAATTATATGATTAACAACCGACTGAAAAATTTAATTGAGGTTATCGATGAGTTCTGAAATATTATATTCCGAAATACTGGAGGAGTTTGGTAAAGCAACAAACAAGCAAGAAAGAATAGAGGTTCTACGTAAACATTCTGATAAACGATTTATTTTTTTTCTGGAACTGATGTTGAACCCCCGTGTGCAGTATGATATTATCATGCCTGAAAAATATCGTCCTTCTGTTGAACCCGCAGGATTGAATTATGCCTATCTTGATACAGAGATGAACAAGATGTATAGGTTTATTAAAAATCATCCAGACCGTCCAGTGGAATATACTGCCGAGAAAACAACAGGAGCAATTCAAGTTATTTTGGAAGCTCTTCATGCAGATGAGGCTGCTATCTTTCGTGACCTTTTGCAGAAAAAATTCAAAGTGAAAAATCTAACTGCTGCCTTGGTGAAGGAAGCATTCCCTACTATTAATCTGGAGTAATCTATGAGAATAGTTGCAGTATCGGGTGGATTTGATCCCATTCATTCTGGACACATTGCTATGCTCCGTCAAGCAGCAGCACTAGGTGACAAGTTAGTTGTTGGTGTAAACTCTGATGCGTGGTTGACTCGTAAAAAGGGTAAACCATTCATGGACATACATGAACGTAAGGCAGTTCTTCTTGCAATCAAATGGGTTGATGAAGTATGGGAGTTTGATGACTCTGATGGTTCGGCATGTGATTTACTTGAGGTAGTAAAGAAAGAATATTACCATAAAGCAAGTGAACTTGTATTTGCAAATGGTGGTGACAGAGTTGAATCTAACAATGCAGAAATTGGCGTTGAAGGTTGGACTTTTGTATATGGTATCGGTGGCAGTGATAAAAGAAATTCTTCTTCTAAATTATTAAAGGATTGGGAAAATGAAAGTAGCAGTAGTAACCCCTACAATAGCTTCAAAGACATTACAGACATGTATTAAATCCGTTGATGAGCAAACATATGAAGATTTAGTACATTACGTTTATATCGATGGTGATCAATACTCTGATTCGGTATATGAGGATATCGTCTGTGCGCCAAAAGTACGAACTGTCCGTCTTGAGGAAAATGTTGGCAAAGGTTGGTATGGTCATCGTGTATATGCAGCATGTTCTTTTTTGGTCAATGCTGATGCTATATGTTACCTTGATGAAGATAACTGGTTTGAGCCTAATCACATTGAGAAGTTGGTATCTAAACTTCAAGAGGGTAATCCATGGGCGTACTCACTAAGAAAAATTGTTGATAAGGATGGTAACTTCCTCTGTGAAGATAATTGTGAATCATTAGGTAAGTGGCCAGTTTATTTCAACAAAGACCAGTATCATATCGATACATCCTCATTCATCGTAAGGCGTGACGTTGCATTGCGTATCGGTCATGCATGGTATGGTCAATGGGGTGCAGACCGTCAGTTCTTCAATGCACTCAAATCCAACTATCCTAATTTTGGTTGCACACATGAGCATTCATTGAACTATCGGTTAGATGGTAATCCAAAATCGGTGACCGCAGAATTTTTTGAGAACGGTAATGCTGAGAATGCAAAGCAGTATCCAAATGGATATCCGTGGAAAGCAATGCAAGGCAAGAGAGAAGAGATTATTGGACCTGGCATAACAATCGTGGGAGCATAATATGAGAGTTTTACATACTGTACTTGATGGTGTGAAGTTAATTCAACCTGACATATATGATGATTTTCGTGGTACAAATTTTGAAGCATATAACGAAGTAAAATATCGTGATGAAATGCCATTCGCTCCGTTTGTGGTAGATAGTATTTCCACATCACGCAAACACACTCTGCGTGGTATACATGGAGACAATAAAACGACGAAACTTGTATCATGTCTGTATGGAACGATTCACATGGTCATCATCAACCGTGATCCCGATTCAAAACAATACAATAATTGGTTTCACTTCACACTATCAGACCGCAACAAATATCAATTGCTGATACCGCCAAAGTTTGGTAACGGTCATTTGGTTATGTCAGATGAAGCGGTGTTCAGTTACAAACTAAGTGAATATTACGACAGAGAATCACAGTTTACAATCAAGTGGAATGACCCGATGCACAATTTCTTTTGGCCAATCAAGAATCCTATTCTTTCGGAGAGAGATGCATGAAAACAGCATTGGTAACAGGTGGTGCAGGTTATCTCGGAAGTCATTTAGCGAAAGCACTGAAGAAAGCAGGTTATATCACAATCTGCTTTGACGAAATACCAACCAGAAACGAATATTTCGATATGCAACATTGTGGTGACATTCGTAACTATGGAATGGTAAATCAAGTATTCGCCAACTTTGATATTGACATAGTATTTCATCTAGCAGGTCGAATTGAAGTGGGTGAATCAGTAAAACATCCTGAATTGTTTTGGGATGTCAATGTAGGTGGTACAACCAACCTACTCAATGTAATGAGGAAGCATAATGTTCGGAATATTGTTTATTCATCTACTGCTGGTCTATATCGGTCTGCTGGTACTGATCTTTCCGAAAAAGACCCAATAGATGACAACAATCCGTATGCAAACAGTAAGTATGCTGCGGAATGTGCGATTCGCAATTCAACACTAAATCATATCATCTTTAGATTCTTCAATCTTGCAGGTGCTGACTCTGATGGTGAGATGGGTGAATGCCATGAACCAGAAACGCATTTGATTCCACTAATGTTCCAAAATCTAAATAACTTTATTATCAATGGAGACGATTATCGAACACCTGATGGAACTTGTATACGTGACTATGTGCATGTATCCGATGTTGCTGATGCTCACATACTTGCCGCATCATATATGGATACAAGAGGTGCTAATCAACCCACACTATTCAACTTAGGAACTGGAAAAGGATATTCTGTATTGGAAGTAATACATACTACTGCTGAAGAATTGAAAACTCCTATCACCTACAAATTTGGTCAAAGACGAGAAGGTGACCCGCCACGATTAGTTGCCAACATAGATTCGGCAAAACGACATCTAAAATTCAAACCAAAACATAATTTATCAAGTATTCTTACAACCGCATATAACTGGCATATACATCATGGAAATCGAAACAAAGACTGAAGTTGAAGTAGCAACATTTGATGACACTAATTATTTTCTTGTTGGTGGCATCGAAAGTGACAACGTAATGAATGTAGTGAAATGGATTTATCAAGCAAATGAAAACGATAAGATTGAAGGACCGATTAATCTATACATCAACTCCGAAGGTGGACAAGTGTGTGATGCCTATGCACTGATTGATGTCATGCGGTCTTCACGTAAACCAGTTGCCACGATTGGGATGGGGGTTATTTGTTCGGCAGCATTCATGATATTGGCTGCTGGTGCTAAAGGTCATCGCAAACTCGGTAAGAATACCAGTGTGATGATGCACCAACTGAATCACGATTGGGGTGGCAATTACTCTGACTTGAAATCGTTGGGTAGTGAGATTGACTATCATCATAAACGAATGATTAAAATCCTTGAAGAGTCCACTGGTCTGGATAAACAAGGTGTTCAGGATAACTTCCTTCGACCGACTGATAGATGGTTCACATCACAAGAGGCGGTGAAGTTGGGTGTAGTAGATAAAATCTTTTAAGGAGAGATGATGTTGTCTGGAGGTAAAAAGTTCCAAAAGGCGGAAAAGACCAAGTTCCGCAAAAATCGTGATAGCAACGACTACAGTAATTTGCATACCAAGCAAAAACATCACGACAAGACCGTATATAGATTGTTAAAACAGGAAAAAGAAACAATCGTGTAGTCTCCTAACTTGTATAAATAACAGATTAGGAGAAAAATATGCCGTTATCAAAAATCTTTGTAGACAGTGTGGCAGCAAATGCTATCACTTCAATTGGCGTCGCTAATGGTGCAATCGTCACCGTTGACTTGGCAGATTCATCCGTTACTGGACTGAAGATTGCCAGCAATACTATTCAGGGTAATACAATCGGAACAGGACAAATTACTGGTAATCTAATTGCTGATAATTCTGTTGCGGGAAATGCTATTGCCGTTGGCACTATCACTGGTAACTTAATTGCTGATGGTGCAATCACTGGTGACCTAATTGCTATTAATTCTATTAATGCTAGTAACAGTATTGTTGCACTTTCTATCACAGGTAATTTGATTGGCACTGGTGCAATCAGTTCAAATAACTTTGCGGGTGGTGGTGTAACATCCGATGTTCTCTCATCCAATCTAACTGTCTCTACTGCACGTGTAGCAGAAACAGTCAACGTAGTAACCACAGGTATTAGTGGTAACTATGAAATCCATATTGCAAACTCCACAGTATATCACTTCACAGCAAACTCTACTGGTAATGTTACATTCCAGATGATTGCAAATACTGGTCGTTCAGTTGATACGATGATGAGTATTGGTCAATCTGCTTCTATTGCAATTTTATTTAAACAAGGCACAAATCGTTATCGTGCAAACGTGCATATTGATGGTGTCCTACAAACTGCTTATTGGGCAGGAAATGCACAACCGCAATTCGTTTCTTCGGGTGGAGCACAACCGATGAGTTATGAAGCATATAACTTCAGCATCATCAAAATAGCACCTAGTCAATATACTGTATTTGCTTCAAACACTAACTTTGGTCAAGCAAATGGTCAAGGTATGGGTGTTTCCACTGCATTCGGACCTGCACAATAATGCCAATTAGAGGATCAATTGCCAACTCTCTGAAATCCTTCGGTGCTGACCGCATCGGTGGCACACCACCAGCAATAACTGGCACTATTGATTATGTTATGGCTGCTGGTGGTGGCGGTGGTGGTTTTGGTGGTGGAGGAGGTGGTGGAGGAGGTGGTGTATTGTTTGGTTCTGGATATCCTGTCGGACCTTCTATAACATTGACTATGCAAATTGGTGGTGGTGGTGGTGCTGGTACTGGTGGAGGCAATTCAACAATCACTGGACCAGGCACACCATCTCTCACTGCTAATGGTGGCGGTGATGGCGGTGATGGCGGTGCTGGTCCAGGTAATCGTGGTAGTGATGGTGGTTCTGGTGGCGGCGGTGGTAGAGATACTCCAGCACCATCAACAACATCGTATGGGTTAGGAACACCAGGACAAGGTAATAGAGGCGGCAGAGGAGGAAATCCCCCTCAAGGTGCAGCAGGTGGAGGTGGTGGTGCTAATTCTGGTGGACAAGATGGAAGTTCGGGTGGTGGTGGGTTTGATAATGCAAGAAATGGTGGAGATGGAAAATCACCCATTTTTGATCTTGGATGGCCTGACATTAGACAATATCTAAATGCACAAGGTATTGAAGGTGGTGGTTCTTGGACAGCACCAAATGGAACATGGGAGGATTATCGTGTAGGTAGTGGTGGAGGTAATGGTGTTGATGGTGGACCTGGAAGTAATATTGGTCTAGGTGGTTCAGGACCATCTTGGAGAGGTTATCCACACACAGGTGGTGATGGTGGCACTGATTCATTTAATGGTGGTGCTTCACGAAACGCAAATAATGCTACACAGTATACTGGTTCGGGTGGTGGTGGTGGTGGTCAAAATCCTGGAGGTGGTTCAAGTCCCGCAGGTGGTTCTGGTTCAGGTGGCACTATAATCATCAAGTATGATGAATACTTCGCCAATGCTGCAAGCACAAGTGGTCAGGTATTATATGCTAGACAAAGTGGATATCGCATTTTCCATTGGTTAGGCACTGGCACAATAACATTCTGATAACTGTTGTGAAAATACAACACACTTGACATCTGCCCTAATTCATAGTATAATGGTTTTACTATGGAAAAAGTACCTCAAATCGGTTCGACAGTATCCTTAAACTGTCAATACTACACTGGCAAGGTCAGTTTTTCTGGCATTGTCATCAAACCACATCGTTGGCTTTCTGCTAACGAGTTCTGTTTACAAACTAACAACAAAGAGTTTCCTGTATCCGTTATCAATACAGCAAGTATTGTCGATATGAAAATCATCAAAGGTTCGGCAATCACTATCAAAAAGTTCACCATAAAAGGTTCTAAAAATGATGAGTACACTGTAACAAAATCGGGTGAGCATTATTCCTGCCATTGCATCGGGTTCAAGTATTACAGCAAATGCAAACACATAACTGAGGCGAAAACATTATCATGATTATATACACATACAATCGTTCGAAGAAGAAAAAACCTACCAAAGCACAAGTGCAGCAACACGAAGACTTTATGATTTCGGTCAACAAAATCAAGTTGCCATCGGGTAGCACTTATCTGCCGAAGAAACCAATCAAGAAATCACTTGCACCAACTCCTATCCGCCGAGAGGTTGTACGTCATCCGTCATTGCCTGATACACACTTGGGTGCTTTACCCCCAACAGGTATGATGCGAAATCTGCATAAACTATCAGTTGAAGATCGTGCTATCGTGCAGGAAATGAGTGAGTGTATTGCACCGATTCATAAAAGTAATTTGATTTACGTGACTGAGGGAATGAATCCCGCCAGTTTGGGTCGCAAAAATGAGGTGCTGTAAAACTTGACAACTGAAGTATCATGTGTTATAATGGAAGGTATTATGAAAGAAAATATTGTTTATTATGTATCGGAGTATTGGAAGTTGTTGAAGTATTATTATGACAACATAACTCCACGACAGACCATGTACATCACAATCTTTTTTGTGGTGATTTTGATGGGAGCGGGTGCGAAAGGTCTAGCAGACATGATTGCACTTTTTTATATTATGAATAAGGTGACACCAAATGAATAAAATTCTCTTTTTACTAGGTATGGTTTTTTGCTTGAATGCACAAGCAGGCGTTGTTGAGGTCAACGAAAACAACTCAAATGCAACACGACAACCACAAGTGGAAGATTATGAGTATGCTGATGTGATTGATATTCAACAACGATTTCGTAAGATCACTACACGTGGTGCTTGTCGTCCATTAGATAATAGTGGAAGACACATTTGTGAACCAGGTGAATTGTTACAAAATGATTTTATTGGTTTCGATGTTACATATCGATACAAAGGTTTCGTTGGAACATTTTTTAGTGCCACACATCCAGGTGGTCGAGTATTAATGAAAACTGTTTTAACACCAGTTCCGTTTCAATAAGGATATAACATGGCACGTATAAGAAAAGAACTACCACAAGCATGGGAAAAGATTGCTCTTCTCATGCTTCAACATCCAGACACAGCAGTCACAATGTCTGAAATTCGTGCAAGTTTATCTTCGGATATTCATCTTTATCGTCTTTCCAACTATATTTGGAATCTCAAGAAAAATGGTGGATACGTTCGGTCACTGAAAAATGGACGAGATGTTTATGGGTATAAACTTACTAATCCCGATACCATCAAAGCTCACTTGACCAAACGTGGATTTCTGCCTAAGATTGAAGCACTTGATGACTTGAATGCTACTCCAGTGGAACAACATGAACATATTTTATCTTGACCCTGATGTAACAAAATGTGCAGAGATGCATAACGATAAACATTGTGTGAAAATGATACTTGAATATGCTCAACTACTCTCTACTGCTCATCGTGTTCTTGACGGCGTTCTTTCTACTGGCGTCAGTCCATCTGGTAGGAAGAGGACTGTATATACTCTTGCCGACAACCGTGATACCGTTCTCTACGGTGCTACTCATGTTAATCATCCATCTTCGATATGGGTGAGGCAATCGGATAAAAACTATGATTGGTTATTTGCGTTGTTTCAAGCATTGATGACTGAATACACGTATCGGTATGGTAAGGTTCATGCGTGTTCAAAGTTAGAAATGCATCTTGCACGAATACCTGAGAATATGCCGTGGGCGCCATTTACAGAACCGACACCTGCGATGCCAGATGATGTGAAAGTGCTGAAAGAGATATACACAGACCGATACGTGTTAGATTCACTTGCATCGTATCGCAACTACTATATACAGAATAAGACACACTTAGCCAAC
>Ga0247723_1000970_pt1 | contig 17580 bp, 32 predicted proteins | sample MSEWelMarce5H_FC_FD_189079 | JGI IMG/M metagenome (GOLD analysis project Ga0247723, IMG submission 189079) | Subsurface sediment microbial communities from gas well in West Virginia, United States - MSEEL Well Study Marcellus 5H_FC | ecosystem: Environmental > Terrestrial > Deep subsurface >... | reverse complement strand
ATAAAAGCCCAAAAAAAAGGGCTACACCTGAAGTCTCACCCTTGCGGATGTTGGCGGACTGGCGTAGTAACCAGCAGACTTCATGTGTAACCCTACTACATTAACACCGCCAAGTGTTTGCATTTATCTTAACTCAACATTGATTTCTGAAGCAACATCTTTTTTCACAGGGATAGCTGAACCCCTACGAAAGTTGCATTTACGACATACAGGAACAACATCCAAAGGCTTGTTGTAGTCTCTGTGGTCATAGCACTCACCTGGTCTGCCGCAATCAACACAATTAAGTGTTTTTACTGGCGGGAGGATTCCTTTTCTAACTGCTTTTTGAACAGCATTTATTGCTTTAGTTGCACCAAAAATTGCCCCGTATGAGCCATAACATGACCAACATTTTTTTGCTCTAGGGTCACGACCCGTTATTTCTCCATTGCAAATTCTGCAAATAGGTGTCATTTTTTTACAACGCCTTTTAAAAATATTTTTGGATAAGCCAATTTGATTGCTGGAGGGATGCCTCTTGTCATCCAGTTGTGAACTCTTTGCTTAGAGGCAAAACCTAGTTTTTTAGCAAGCGCAGAAGCACCGCCAAGTTTGGCAATTAAATCTTTATCAGATTGAAGTTGTTGTTCTTTGTTCATGGTTGCATCTTAGCAACAAATTGCCACAAGTCAACATTTTGTGAATTTATTTTAAACAAGTTGTTGACTTTGACTGTTTTTCGATGATAATCCTATTCATGCCCTAGCACTTCGCATGGGGTCTTTTTAGGAAACCAAATGATTGATACCAAACTCCAATACTACTTTGACGATGTTGTCTCTTACGACAACGGCAACACAGTTGAGAACGTCAAAGTTGGTTACGACTACTACCCTGAAGAAATCAACTACCCAGACGCACCAGACTATGCCGAAATGTTTGATGTGTTTGTGTTTGATGCTCAAGGTAAGCACATTACTTACGACATTCCTAGTGATGAATACACACGCCTAATGCAAGAAACCAAAACCCACTTTGCTCAAATTCAGAAAGACCGCAATGAAATCTAAGATCATTACAACTTTGATTGAATGGACTCTTGCCATCATCATCTTTGGCGGCTGGGGTGTTCTTTTGGCTTGGAGAGGTTGAACATGAAAATAACTCAATTTATTCATGATGTAGTTTCTACAACTACAAAACAAGAAGTCTGTACTCATACAGACGGAACAGAATACTTGGTCAAACATATCTACATCAAAGATGGTTTGAACAACGTATGTGAAATAGTCTTATTCGGTAAAACCACAGAAATTTTTGAGGAAAGCAACAAATGAAAAATATTGCCACTGCATTGGTTAAGGCTCAAAAAGCCTTTGGTCCTGCGCTTAAATCATCCACCAACCCACATTTCAAAAGCAGATATGCCGATCTAAGTGCTTGTGTAGAGGCTGTCATTGAGGGCTTGAATGAGGCTGGCATTGCGCTTATTCAAAGGACAAGTGAAGACCTCAACGGAGTCACTGTAGAGACTGTGTTTATCCACGAATCAGGCGAGATGCTGGAATGTGGCAAATTGCATGTACCAGCCAGCAAACAAGACCCGCAAGGTTACGGTAGTGCTTTGACTTATGCTCGGAGATATAGCCTCATGGCGGCTTGTGGCATCGCACCAGAGGACGATGACGGAAATGCAGCCACACGCAAACCCATTCCCACCCCTGATATTACTGACCATCTGGCAGCGATTGAAGCTAGCGTCAACAGCGATGAGTTGGCGAAAGTCTATAAAGACGCACTTGCGGCTTGCGAGGGTAATCAGGGACTCCAGGCCAAAGTGATTGCAGCAAAGAAAGCACGAGTTGAACGTGCCAAACAGGAGAAAACAGCATGAATGAAGAACAAGGAACTGAAAATTGGTTTGCAAATCGCTTGGGCAAAGTTACCGCCAGCCGATTGGCTGATGTACTTGCCAAGACAAAAACTGGTTACAGTGCCAGCCGTACTAATTACATGACGCAACTTGTCCTTGAGCGCATCACCCAAACTAGAGCTGAGTCATATTCTAATGCAGCAATGCAGTGGGGTACTGAACAAGAACCTTTTGCTCGGGCTGCTTATGAGACGCACACGGGTCAAATGGTTGAGGAAGTGGGGTTTATACCTCACCCAGAAATTGAAGCGGCTGGAGCATCGCCTGATGGTTTGGTGGGTGATGATGGCATGGTCGAGATCAAATGCCCATCATCCAGCACTGCTTTGGAATGTTGGCTAATCCATGCACAAGGTGGCAATCCAGTAGATGCCAAATACTACGCACAGATGCAATGGCAAATGCGTTGCGCTGATAGGTCTTGGTGCGATTACGTAGTATTTGACCCACGGATGCCAGCCAAAGCCCAACTCTTTGTTTATCGAGTCGAGCGCAATGCCGATTGGCTCAAGATAGCAGAGACTGAAGTCCTCACGTTTTTGGCAGAAGTCGATGCCAAAGTTATTTCCCTTAAATCAATCATTGGAGAATGAAAATGTCAAAAGTTAGCAAAGAAATTTCCTGCATCGTTGGTGAATACCGCAACAGCGAGGGTCAGACAAAAAAGCGTTACCAAAGAATCGGCTCAATCATTGAGACCAAGAATGGTCCGATGCTCAAGTTAGACAATATTCCATTGCGCGAAGGTGGTTGGGATGGTTGGGCGTATATCAATGACCCAAAACCTCAAGAAAACCGCAAGCCACAGTTTGATGACGAATCCGATATTCCATTTTAAGGAGTCAACATGAACGCAGCCAGCATTGAAAGTAGCGAACGCCTAAATCGTGTGCTTAATCTGCTGTCTCGGGGTGGGGAGTTCACCACCCTAGACATCATCAAAAATGCCAACGTATGTGCAGTGAACAGCATCATTTCAGAACTTAGACAAAACGGTTTTGATATTAATTGCCAGCGTAGAGGTGAAAGATGGTTTTATAAATTGGAGTCAAAATGAAAGATTCAAATTTTCAAACTCCACGTAATTTTGCAGACTGCACTTGGGTTCAGGGTTATGGTCGACCAGAGCCGCTTTGGGAACGTGTTGCTGGCTATATTTTGGCTTTTGCCATTGGAGTTTGCTTGGCTCTCACTTTAGTAGCATGGTGGTCGTCATGAGTAAAGACGAAGTATTACGCCTTGCATTGGAGGCGTTGGAGATGCTAATGATTGAGCGTGGGTCGATCTATGAAAAAACCATCACCGCAATTAAAGCCTCACTAGAAGCAAAGGATGAGCCTTGGGAGAAGTTCTGCGATTCACATTGCGTTTGGACTAACCATCATCCTGATTGCAAGTTGGCACAGCGCACATGGGTAGGGCTGACGGATGATGAGATTGTTTTGATTGTGGCTGAGTGTGCGGCTTCTCATCAGCACACGGACATTCACTTTGCCAAAGCCATTGAAGCCAAACTCAAGGAGAAGAACACATGAAACCCGAAGACATCATCAAAGCAACTCGCAACAGCCTGAACATCTATTCGTTCACTGCCGAGGCGCTTGAGAAATTGATTGCCGCAATCCAGTCAGAACATAAATGCCAGACCTGTGAAGCACTGGCCCGAACGGTAATGATGGATCAGACAGCGCATGACACGCAAACCGCAGCACAGCGGCAATGGGTTGGGCTGACGGATGAGGAAATCCTCTCCGATGACACTATGCGCTACTACTACGGCATGAATGGTGGTGCAGGCCCAGTGTCTCAAAAAGGCAAAAAGGTCGTCTCAGCCATCGAAGCCAAACTCAAGGAGAAGAACACATGACTGAATGGACTCAAGAAGAAGACGAGGCTTTTAACATGGTTGAACAAAACAGTAACCTTGGAAAACAGATATTGAGAGCCAACAAATCTAGTGGCATGGACTGTTGCACTTATGACTGTACCCAAGGCAGAAACTGTCCAGTACGCAATAAGACGCTAGATGAGGTAGCCCATGAGTTTAGCTTAATGAAGTCATTGGGTGATACGGCACAGAGTTTTGCTGCTTTTGTAAGGGGGATGAAAAAATGACAAAAACAGAAATACTAGATCATTTTGCGGTAAACGCAATGCAAGCATTAATTGAAAAAATGGGAGTTACAAACCCTTTTGCCATGGCTCAAACTTCTTATCGTATGGCTGTAGAAATGCTTGAGCATCGTGAGCGTATTTTGAGAGAGTGGCAAAAAGAACAAGAGATGCAACACAAACAGCAAAACTCTGACATTAAAGACCTTGATTTGCCGATTAGGTATCACCGATGTTTAGTGTCAGAGAATATCTTAATGAAACAAGATCTTTGCAACTGGACAGAACGAGAAGTAAGACGAATTCCAAATCTAGGCGTAAAAGGATTGCAATTTGTTAAAGAAGCAATGGTTTTGCATGGATTGAAATTTAAAGGACAACAAGATGCTTGAACAAAAAAGAGACGCACCCAATAACCAGCCGTACTGGGTATGCACTAACTGTAAATGGGCTTTTGAGGCATTACAAGCCGCAAATAGACATAGATGTAATAACCAAGATAAGGAAGACAATGGGCAAAGGTTCTACTCCAAGAAAATTCTCAGTAACTAACGAAGAATACGCAAACCGATGGAACGCCATTTTCGGAAAAGATAATGAGAAAGAAAACAAAAAGGAAGCATTGGAATCTGATAGACCCAATTACGCATAGCATCGTGGGAGCAGCGATAACCCACAGGGACAAGCTGGACAAACTGAGACTCCTTGAGTACTCCGCACTAGAAGCTATGACCAAAGGTCAAGGCACTATCCATGATTGGAGAGTTTTGGTTGATGTGCTTAATCTCAGCGAAATGATGGGCAAGAGCGGGGTGGGTCCTGAAGTGCTACCTATCTGTGAGAAAGCACAAGATAGCCTTCACAAGGCCGCTTTACGCTTCCAAGATACAAAGCAAATGGGCTTGGATGGACAAGGCATCAAGTCCATTAGGGAATTGATTGAATATGCTGATCTGCAACAGGGAAGTATTGCAAGATCAGAATTTGAAAGATACATTCAAAAAACAAAACACTATATTCGTTCTAATGGCAATCTGGTGGTAGAGATTGAATAACAAAATTGTTGTGAATGATTATGCGTAAGGTCTAGTGCCTGCCTTATCAATGATAAGTGCCTGCTTCCGTGGGCTGGTATCTTCGCTATTTGAGATACTGATATGTGTCCAACGATCAAACTCACGAATAACTTGATCGTATGCAATACCACTTTCCACAATCTTTCGCACCACTTCATCTGGTGTCATGCCAGGAACTTTGAAGTCGGCAGCACATCCAATTCTATGTTGGCTGGTGTCTTTGCTACCAACAGCATCATTGACTTTTTTAGTGCGCAAACCTGAAGAAATCATTATTGGTTTGCCACCCAATACAACTTTTACTTGCTCCAAAAAGTCAGCCAAGCGTGTCAGATTAGCAAGTTCCTGATCGTTAGGGCTGTTATCCCACCCATTACGCTCTGCTGTCTCTGAGGCTGTTAATTCTTCAAGTGTGAAATGTGGTGTGAGATTCATTTTTTGCTCCGCATATCTGCAAGTTTTTCAACAGTGCGACCACCAAAATAGGCCAAGAAAATAATCTGCCCCCACTGGCCTAAAAGCTGTACGTAAGATTCTTGTGCGTTATAACCAAATGCCGACATCATTGTGAATACAAAATAGGCCACGAAGATGGCTATAAGAGCCATAGGGCGAATATTTTTAGACAGCCAAGAGTCAGACCCCATGTCAGCCTTCCAGCGGTCTGAGATATTTTCTTGTTCTACCTCAAACAGTTTGGTCTCGTTGGCCATTTTTGCCAGCTCACCATCTTGAGCCATTTTAGAAAGTTCTAGTTGTGCCTTGGCTTTGGCCTCTGGGTCTGGAATCAACTTGTCAATGAGCTTGCCGCCCACATTAAGAAGTGCGTCTAGTCCAATCATTGTTTGCTCCTTGAAAGCATGGTTGCTGCAATTTCCATCATGGTTCTTGTTGCCTGAATATCAGCGGGTTGATTATCCCAGCCCACAGTAATTTGACCAACAAAGCGATTAGGGTCAGGTGGAATGCTTATTCTGCAAGTGTAAGTAACTCCCTTGGCGATATACCATAAACCCATCTCAGATTGTGCTGATCTGTATTCACCACAAGGAATCTCACTTGCCATCAGCTTTATCACATCAGCGTTGTTGGATTGGTTTTGAGTAAAAAGGCCAACATCAAGCCCATCGTTGGTTTTATCTCTGCCCTCTTTTGTATAAGCACGATATAACACTCGAGTTCCAAACATTGGGTTTACTTTAAATACAGCAACGATGGTGGCGTTGGTAGTTTTAAATAAATGAGCTGCAGCATCTTCCACCCTATCTTCAACAATGCTTGGCATTTTTTTGGATTCTTTATACGCACCCATCAATAATTCTTGATTCTGCCAGACAAAGTAACCAGAAAAAGCAAATACTGCCATCAGTATCAGCGCAAATAACTTGAATGGACTATCAACATAGGACAATACCTTGCTCAATATGTCTGATGGCTTTTCTTCACTCATAGTCCAATCATCCCTAGTAATTTATTTACGACCTTTTCGGCAAGTTCATCAGGCAAAAAGCGGAGCAGACCAAGCACCCACCAAGCAACGCACAGCCTGACGAACACTTTGAGAAACAAATCAAACTGTTTCTGGTACTCATTCACCGACCACACCTTGTCTTGGCACACAGGTCTTGAATCTCAGCAATGCCCCAACCTACTGCGCCTAAAAGCATCACGATCACGACAACCCCAACCGCCCACGCCATGTATTCTTCTTCTTCTTCTTTTCTTTTCTTTTCTTCTGCCTTGGCTTGTCTAGCTAAATGAGCATCTTCAATGTCCATCTGCTGCTGTCGTTGTTTAATCTTTTGCCACACATCAGCACGACCAGTAGCCTGAAACAACAACATCAATTCTGCTTCAAAACGCTTGGCCTCATCTAAAGCCATCTCGATCTGTAAAGCTGTGCCTAAGTTTGATTTATTGCCAGAACGCTTGGCCTCAACCATCGCCTTTGTAGCGGTGCTCTTAGCGTCAAACATTTTTGCGATAGACGGGGCTAAACCAGCCAGATCATTTGCGACCTTGCTGGCTTTTTTGACTACGCTGATTGCACTTTGTAATCCTGCAAGCGCTGTTATGGGGTCAATCATTTCCGTACAACCTTTACCCATTCAAGGCAAACAACCTTGCGGTTGTAAACATCACCTGTCCACGCCCACTTCACACAACGGTATTCAACTTTTTCTGAAGTTCCTGCTAACAGAAACAGTGGCAGAAGAAGCCAAAGCATCCATTGCTCACAAGCCTATGATTTTTTTAACCAACTCGCCAGCAAAGCCTGGACCGAGCAACACAGCCGCAATCACCACATAAAGTAAATACTCGATACGGGTCATGCGCTGTGAACCTGAGTCAAACGACTTTTCAATGGCGGTGTATCTCTCAGCACAAACCGCCTCATGAACCGCCAGCCTTGTGTCGGTATCCTCAAGCATTACATACCCTCGCCCTGTACGATGTAAACCGTAGAGGCGGCAGAAGCCAAGCCACTGAAGAATGACTCACGCCCAAAGCGCAAGACCTCAACAGCACCAGGAGCCAACACGATGGCGGCAGTAGGTGAGCCAGCCGTGGGTGCAACAGCATTTGCCGTAGCAATAGCGGCTGTTGGGCCTATACCCAAAAACACCGTGTTAACGCTTGAATTGATGATGCGGTACTGGCCTGTGCCTTGTCCATCAAAGCGTGAATCAACCAGTGCTTGAACGCCAGTTGACGCACTAGCCGCAGCAGGAATAACAACTGTTTGACCAAGAGGTGCAAATGCAATTTGTGAATTGGTGGACATTTCAGATTCCTTTCAGTTGTTCTTCAGCAAAACAATAAATATTAACAGTCATTTAAAACCCCTTAAAATATGTTTATTAACTTGCGTATATTTTACGGATGTGATTCCACATACGCATTAAATTTAGCATTCAATTCTTCAATAGTATTTAATGCTTTTTGCAACGACATGACAGTTATTGCCAATACTGATCTGTCGTAATAGCCCCAAGGTTTGCTATGAGTTGTTTCTAACCCATTTTCATCTTTAGTGACATAAGTTTCTGGCTCTGGTGCGGCTTCTGGCCCGATAGCAGCGTTAACATTTTGAGCGTAAAAACCAAGCTGACGATCTTTTCCAAACGTTTCTTTCTTTTCATCGTTGTAGTACCAATAGCCAGGCGCTAATTTTTTAAGCATTTCATCTGGGTTTACAGGCACACCATCTTTAATTTTCCATGTTTCATCTGAAACAGAAGAAATAACACCAGAAGCACTAAATGTAGCTGCGCCTGCACCATAGGCAGTCATGGTAACGATGCCGTCAGACGCTATACGCATCCGTTCTGTGTCATTTGTTAAAAATATCATTGGGTATGCGCCTCCCGAATAAAGGAAACGACCATACGCAACGCCAGTAAATGATGCCCCTGTACTGGAATCAATACCAAAGAAAAAATTACCGCCTGTATTGGTATTTAAAAGAAATGCAGAGCTAGTTGCCGTAGAGGGCACAATAGATAAAGATGAGCCTGTTAATTTTGCGTTTCCTGCGACTTCAAGTTTTTCGCTTGGTGAGATAGTGCCTACTCCGACACGGCTATTCGTCGCGTCGGTGTAAAACAAGTTGGCATCCGTATCACCTTCAATTCGCACATTGAACACTGCACCTATCTCGTTAATCACAAGGTTGCTTGTGCCAATAATCATCTTTTCTGTCAATGCACCAGCCGTTGCAGTTTCAAAATGAATCTGACCTTGTTCAGCGGTTGACGTTGGACTAAGGATGGATGCGTGAATTACACCGTAAGTTTGTTTGTTGCCTGCTGAGTCTTCACCATTAAACTCAATTTCGCCCAATGTGTCGGAGGCCGCTGGTGTTGCTGAATCTCTATAAAGATCAAGTAATGGTGCGGCTGTTGCACCAGCATCGGTTGATGTCAGCGTTACATTGGCAAAGTTGCCATCTGAGCCGCCTTCAACACGTTGCCAGACTGCACCGTTATAAACAATCCAATCACCCAAACCAAAGAATAATTGAACGCCACCAAAAGTCTGTGTTCCTGCTGTACTGACTACATAGTAGTCACCCTTTGCACCTGTGCCATCTGCCAAAGTTGGAGTGTTTGTTGAGGCATTCCATGTGCCTTTGTAGTTCAATGCTCCAATGGCATTGGTAATTGATGATATTGTTTTTAACATGATTGTTCCTTAACAGTCAGTTGCGCCAGAAAATTCGGAAAGGCTTTTAAGATGGACATATGTCTGTGCAATCGGATTTAACCCATTGAGGTTGTATTCAAAAGAATAACCTTTTTGCTCAAGAACTTGTCCATCTTTTTCTTTGTGCGTTTGCACCAATGCTTGAGCAAAGTTTTTTTCAACTTTTACGCTATCAACACGAACGTAAGCGTTTATAAATTCAGCGTCAGTTCCAAAATTCGTTTTCAGGGTAATATTTTTTTGTAAAGCCATGATGTTTTCCTTACTCGTTCGGAGTTGTGATGTAAGCGCAAATTGTCATTTGGTTGTTAAAGTTTAACGTGACATCCAATGCAGCGCCAGCGTTCTGAGTGTTCATTTGAAACGTAATCAAATCACCTTCAGCGGCTTCAGCAATGTTGGCAATGACTTGACCACCAGCCGCAACAATTGGCTGATAACCATATTGTCTTGTAAATCCACCAGATGAACTAACGTGTCTAATAAATGTAAAAGCGCCTGCACCCAATGCGCCAGATACTATGTAATTTGCAATCACCATAATACTGCTCAAACCACCTTTTGGGACAGTAAAAGCGCCAGTTGATGTGCTGTATTGATCTGACAAGGGAATTCTGCCGCCTTGGATACCTAGGCGTATAGTGTCAAAGATGACAGGCTGAGTAACACTACCAGAACCCGCTGTGAAAGCGTTGTTCATAGTAACGCTCAACACATTTTGAAATGGTATTTGAGGCGGCAAGCCAGGATAGCTAATTGCATTTGTGCCGTAATACGGGAAATTGGCAACGATGTCCTCGACATTAATTTGCGCTCTTGTATTTGCGCCAATTGCAATCGGTCTTTTATTTAAAATGTCGTGAAATTCAAACTGATTATTTATTGTTTTAAAACTGCCTGTATAGACATTGTTAAAAAAGAAAAAGTCAGGCTGTGGAGACAATGCACCAAAGGAGTAGAAATCAAGTCGGCTGTTAGCTATAAACACCACACCACTTGTTGGCGACTGGTTTATTGCAGATAGGTTAGTTACTCTTAAAAATGGTTTTCCGTATGACTCGCTGTCAATGTTATTTAAGTACAAACTCCCGGTGTAATAAGTGCCTAAATATTCAGCTTGATTTAATTCAATAATCGGTTGCGTCAAACTAGAACCACCATACAAATAGGTGTTCTCCATAAATAACCGACCGCCATAGTTTTTGATGGTTGTGCCGTCTTGTCCAGACCATGCTGCGTTTTCGTTACCAACCAAAATGCAATCAGTAAAGTTTGCAACAGAAAACAAGCCGTACATTTCAATGCCATTGCGACAGCCATTAGTAATGCACTTGCTGAAAAACATTTCGGAAAGACTGAACTGGTTTACGCCAGTTTCGCCAATCCGAATTGCCAATTTACATTCTCGGAATGTGACGTTTTCATAGCGACCATAGCCACCTTTAATCCACAAAGTGCTGTCGTAGTTACTTCTCAATTCACCATCAAAAATCAATGCACCCGTGATTGTCAAAAAGTTGGTTGTCAATCTAAGCGCATGGGTATATGTTCCAACGGGATTCAACAGCAATGTGGCTGTATCTGCCTGAATTGTTGTAAATTGAATCGTAACTTCAAGCGAGTCAATTAGATAAGTTCCTCTTGGAAAGTAAACAGTTTTTCGTCCAGCAATGTTTAATGCTCTTTGAATTGCAACAGTATCATTGGTGACACCATCGCCAACAGCACCAAAATCTTTGATGCTTATGGTCTGAGCAAGTTTTGCTTCGACATTGGTTTGAACACCATTCGTAAATGGTGGGTCATAAATAACTGATTCCGCATTTATTGCGTTATTTTGCAAAGAAGTGTAAACAACTGTGCCGTTTTTATTCTGGACTTGGATTGAGTAATCGCTTGCAGTGTAAAAGCGTGATGGTGTGCCTTGGTAGAGAGGATAACCTCCACTGGTGCGAATCGGCTGGACAGCAGTAATCGTTTTGGCAGAGTCCCAATATGCAACAATCGGGTTTGTGATTGGGTTTAGATTGACTGCGCCAATCCAGATGTAGCCATCCTCAAGCGGCTGTCCATCAGCATCCGCAAATGCTGGAAATGGTGGTTGAACTTCAATCGTAGACATTTATTTATTCCCCAAAGGTTGCAAAGCCTGTCGAACTCTGTTTCTGACTTCACGATTTTTAACATATTTCGATGCTTCCCTCAAAGCTGTGACTGCTGGTGCTGGTATTCCAGTTAGACCAAAAGTCATTACAGAGTCTAAAGCAACTTGTAAAGCTGATGCTGTATTTGAAAAATTTATCGCACCAGGCGGTGCTGTGTAAATATCAATGGCTATTTCACCAAGGTCTCGGATTTGTTGGGCTTGCTTTTTGCCATATAGACCTTCGAGCTTGCCTTCTCTATCCAAAGAACGAATGACGCTGTTTAGTTTGTCAGGTGAAACCAATGCTTGCCTACGCTCATCCCTTTGGGCTGTTGACAAGGATTTATTGATAATGTAACGAATTGTGTTGGACTTCAATTCATTCCATGCCTGCTTACCTTCCGGCCCTGCTGTGAGCAAAGTTTTCCTGACTTTGTTCATTTCTTCAAGTGGGGCATTGATAATGATTTTGTCGAATACATCATCAAAAGCAATAACACGCTCATCTGTGCCTCGCTTGGTTGACAAAAGTTTTGCTGTCAATCCTACGTTTTCAAATTCATTGGCAAAATCCTGACGCAATTTTCTGGCTGCTTTGTAAGATTCGCCACCTTTACCTTCAGTCCCAGCATCAATTGCGGAATTGATTTTTCTTGCCATCAAAGACTCTCGTCTGTTTGTCCAGTCGGTAGCCTCATTGACAAATTGCCTCAACAATTCAGTATCGTCAATGGATTTGGCTTGTGCAATCAAATTGCCATCTGCATCTTCTACCAATACACCGAGTCTAATTGCCTCTTTGCGAATTGGTGCAACATTTGGCGCAACGCCTTCAAAACGCTGAACATCTGCCGCAGTTGTTGCCAATTCATTCAGAGTAACTGGCTCAAGCATAGAACCATCTTCTCTGGCCTTGGTATAGGCATCACGAATTTTTCTTCTTTGTACTTCCGCTTTAGTGACCACGGCTTTATCTACGGCTTTTCCAATGTCTCTTACGTCTGCCAGCAACGGCTCAGTACGGTCAACCATTGCATCAAATTGCTGAATTAAATTTGCTGTTTGATTGCTAACTCGTTCACGCAAAGGTGCGCCAGCCTCACCTAATTTGGCAGTCTCTTTTTCAAACTGTAAGTCTGCAAAATTTCTTGTCCTCTGTCCAGCAGTTAATCCAGCAGGGCCTGTAAAACCTAATTGCTCGGCAGTCGTTACTCTTTGTAAATCTGCTGGAGTTGCTGCCGCACCAACAGAAACCCTTGCACCAGCCGCTGTTGGAGTTGGTGTGGTCTCCATACCTAAAGTCTCACGAACGACTGTTGTAGCCGCTTGTATAGGCTTTGCAATAGCCTCTCCAGTTGCCTGTGCCGCTTGTCGTGCCGCTACTGCACCACGCTGGGCTGTGGCTTGAGTAATTGGGGCGGCACTTCTAATTGCTTGCAAGGTGGCAGTAGGCGATGCAATAGTTGGCAAAACAGGCGGTAAAACTTCACCCAAAAATTGACCCGTAGCCTGCACCATTTCTTGGCCTGCTTCTGTCCTTGGTTGATAAGTTAATGCCTGCGCTCCTTCTGCCGCTGCTTTTTCAACTGCACGAGCCGCTTGTGGTGTGCCAAACTCACCCGATAAAATTTGCTCTGTTAGACCTTTACCAGTGCCAATAATTGTGCCTATCGTACCGCCTGTGGCGGCTGTCCCCAAAGTCAGGGCGGTTTCACCAGCACCAATAATACGATCTAGCACACTTGGCGCTTTTGGTGCAGGAGCAAGTTGCTGTCGAGTACGAGCAGTGGTTTCTTCTGCTTTTGCAAGTTGATAAGCCTGCGCTACTGTATCAAACTCAGGCGTACCCCTTTTAGCCGAGTTTCTTACAATCCATGCTGCGTATTCGTCTGCGGTTGCCATTTATTGACCTCCAGCCAAAATTGCATCTGCCGCTGATCGAATGTTATTTTGTGCCGCCATTGGTTGCGGGCTTCTAGGTGTTGGGATTTGTTCAACTAATGATGTCTGCGTTCTAGGGTCATATTTCTTTGTTACATCATCAATAATTCGTGATGAAAAATCATTGAAATTTTCACCTGCTTTTGCCGCATAGTCACCCGCAACAAAAGTATTCCTAGCTCGTGCCAAAGACCCATTGTTATTGGTCAGCCAATCTGTTTTGGCATTATTGATTGAAGCATCAATGTCTTGCAACTTAGCCATGCCACGCAAAAAGCTCGACAAATCTGAGGCTGATGCGGTCTCGCTTGGGAAACCACGCAATGCCAACGAAATGTCTTTATCAGTTGCAGGGCCTGGTGGTAATGATTTTATTGCCGCTGTATTTCTAAGTCGTGTGTATTCTTGGCGCAGTTGTGTCATGCCACCTTGAAAACCAACACCTCTTTTCAGATAATCAGATGCGCTTGAAAACACACCATAACCACCACCCTCGGCTTCAAGGCGTTTTGCTAGATCGTTAAATTGACCAGCAGATTGTCTAGATGTTGCAGCAGCAACAGCAGATTCATTTATTAGTTTCTTTGTATCTGCTGGCACTTCATTCAATTTTTGACCAACAGATGCTAATTTTTCAGCAACAGTTGCGGCAACTTCTTGTGTTTTTAAATTAAGTTGTGCTGAACGGTCACTAATTTGGCTCTTGAGATTTTTAACATCCCAATTGCTTTTCTCAAGAATTGCAAGTTGTTGCTGTTCTGCAAACTGTGCCTCTACTTTGGCTTTATTTGCATTTGCGGTTGCAAGAGCAGCATCAGCGGCTGCTTTCTCTGGTGCATTCTTGGCAGTGGCCTGTGCTGTGGTGGCATCTGCCACGGCTTTGTCTGTATCTGCAATAGCCTTTTTCAATGCGCTTGGCTGGAGGGCTTCTGCCCTCTGTGTTGACAATGTCTTATCAGCATTATCGAGAAAGTCTTTACCGCCAGGCAATCCAGCAATAGTCAACGCAATCGTTGTCTGTGCTCCTGTTGGGTTGAGTCTGATAAGATTTGAAAGGTCGTCATAACCCTGTGCCTCTTTTTCTCTCCCAGCATTTCTAAGTGCTGTGGCTTGTTCTTTAAGTTGCATTTCAGCAACTGGCAAATTTCCAGACTTAATAGCCGTGTAAACCTGAGTGCCTTGTCTTAAAGTGTTTTGTTGCTGTTCTTTTGTTTGAGCCTCAAAACCAGACAATACTGTTGCCGCTTGATCTTTAGGCAAAAAGGCAGTAACCCGTGCGTAATCTGTTGCGGTCGCATTAGGATTTTTAAATAAATTTGCAAGTTCAGTTTGAGCTGTCTGCGCTCTCTCTCTAGCTTGCTGTGCCGCTTGAACTTCAGCAATGCCAGCACCAAGTTTGAACCCACCCAAAGCAGACTCAAATGGGCTTTGCACATCCACTGTGTAATCAATCGGGCGCATTAAAGGGTTAATCGTTGCCATGTTCTAGTCCTTAAAACCCAAGTCCTGGAGTTTTTCCTGCGCCATATTGGAAACCAAGCAGTTGACCAGGCAAGTTAAATAATTGCCCATAAGCCTTTGCTTGACCGATCTCACCACCAGCCTGTGCTGCGCCTTGTTGAGCAAGTAAATTTGCCACGTTTGTGCCTGACTCCATACCAGCCGCACCAACACCAGCCGCAGACCTCTGTCCCAAGGTTGTCATCCCACCCAAGCGACCATATTGTTCTTCAATCAGTTGATTAAGCACTTGTGGGCGAAACTGAGCCAATGCCGCTTGGACATTGCCACCACGCAGTCCACCAGTTGCAGATGCCCTTTGAAGCAAGGCTTCCTCGCCTTGTCGTGTGAGTTCCTGAAAACGCTCACTTCCACTTATACGCTCAATGGCGGCACGTTCTGCCTCTGGCCCTCTTAAACCAAGAAATGCTTGCTGTGCTTCAAGTGCCGGAACACCTGCCTCTGTGTAAGGTTTTAACAAGGCTTGTAAAGCATCAAATTGCCTACGCTGTTCTGCAATGCCTGCTTCTGCCGCACCTGCTTGGATACCTGCGGCTTCACCAGCAGCGCTGGCCTGCATTGAACTTCCGATAAGTTGGCTTCCACCAACGACTAGGGCTGTTACTGGATCAGGCATCGCCAAACTCCTTCATATAATCTTCAAAAGTTTCGCCATATAAAGCCATCACATGATGACCATATTTTGTGGCATATCCAGCCCCATGCACTAGCGAAACGGTCATTAAAATCAAATCGTAATATCCAGCTCGCCAAATAAAAGATTTGGCATCTGCTTGTTTATTGCGTTCTGCCGTATCCGAGGCTTGCCACTTGAGAATCATTGTCGCCAACAAAGGCGTTAAATGGGTACTGTTGGCGATAAAAAATGCGTTCTGGTGCATACCCACCAGTGTGTTCCAAATGGTCGCATTGAGGTCTTCTCGTGCCACTTGATCGCCATCTGCTACGTCATCAAAGACTTGGATTGCGTCATAGACCATCATCAGCCAATCAATGGCTGGTTGGGGTAGCATAAAAACCTTGGTCAGGTTTTCTCGCAGTCCATTGGTCATCCACAACTCCTAATTAGGGCTGGCCGCTGGATGCCAGAACTCAGCGGCTTGATTTTCGCACAAATTGACAAAAGGTCAATCCTCATATTCTCTGTCTTCCCAAGCCTGACAAACCCGCATATCGTTGCAGATAAAGTTTAGCTTTTCGCAGTGACCCCTGAACCCTGCGCCCTTGTCATAGGCCGCCATTGGGATGCGCTCAATCCGCACTTGGGTCATGAAGCTGTTGTCGTAATAACCACAGTTTGAGCAATGCTTGCGTCTTGCGTCTTTTTCATCACATTGCATCGCTTCTGCCAAACCAGCGTAAAACTCCTTATTTGCACCAGGCTCATTGGTTGGCATTTCAGGGCCATAGTTCCAATCAGCGACTGCAACGGCATAGTTCTTTTTATTCTCTGCGTTGGTCAAAAATTCTTCTTCCATCGGCAGACCGTTAAAGCCCCGTGGAATAACCATAAATTCTTTCATGCTGTGCTCCTTTAAGTGATTTCTCGGCCTGATGCTCGAATTGTCAATGATGTGGCTGCGCTGGCAATCGTAGATATGAAACTACCTGACTCCAATGCTTGCCCAACAAGTTCAGGGAATGTATAGGTCTCATCTGGCGCAATACTTCGAGTGTCCACGATCAAGTTTGCCGTTCCTGCTGTGCCGCCACTTGTCACCAAGTTAACGCTGATCGTTACATTTCCTGCCGTGGTATTGGTGGCAGTAAATTTGTCAATAATCGCTTTACAGTTCACAGCGGTATACTGTGTGGTCTGTGTGCCTTCTGCCTGTTTTGGTGGTATCAGCACCTTGATTGATACGGTCATGTCTACTCCTTATGTGGCTTCGCCACCACTTGCGATGATTGTGAGACCAGTCGATGCTGCCTGAATTTGAATGGTATCGCCTGCGTTCAGTACCTCAATGCCGTTGTATTGCAAGGCATTAGCAGTTGGCACAGGCACATCGTATAGAAAAGCATTTGAAGTTCCAGCCGAGCCTGCTGATGGAACTAAAAACACTCTCACGTTAATATCTGCGGCTGTTGTATTGGCAATGCTGAATTCTTTGAGCAGTGTTCTAGTTGCCGCTGGCACAGTGTAAAGCGTAGTCACGCCCGTTGTGATGGCGGCTTGGCCTAATTTAACAGGGGTAATTACATCGAAAGCCATGTCAGCACCTGATTAGATCGCACCCGTGGGGTTTGGTTTGCATAAGGCAAGATGCCATTTACATCGTGCTCCAGTTCGATATTATTACGCACAGGGGCAAGTGCAAGCAAATCCAATGCTTGGGCCAATCTTGGAATGGCATCTAATGCCTGTTGCAATTTGGCATTAAGCACAGCATCATCGACTGCGGTATCTTGCGCTAAAGCACTTAATTGCGCCAATGCCTCGTTTGCGGTTGCCGCTGCCGTGTCTGCCTGATATTCAAAGTCAGTCCCAACAATTACTTGCAGTTGGTCAACAGTAGAAAACAGCAACTCAAATTGTCTGATCTGTTGTTGGTCAGTCAGGAACTCCGCAAGCTGGTCACGGGTTAAGTTTAATTTGCGTGAGACAGGTGCGGTTGCCATCAGTACGCCAATGCTTCAATCTGTGCTTCAAGGCGCACATA
>Ga0247723_1000969_pt1 | contig 17584 bp, 33 predicted proteins | sample MSEWelMarce5H_FC_FD_189079 | JGI IMG/M metagenome (GOLD analysis project Ga0247723, IMG submission 189079) | Subsurface sediment microbial communities from gas well in West Virginia, United States - MSEEL Well Study Marcellus 5H_FC | ecosystem: Environmental > Terrestrial > Deep subsurface >... | reverse complement strand
CATCATGGACAATAACGCCAAACTCATTTGCCAGCAAAAATCTGCCGCACACTATGCAGTAATAACCTTCTGTCATGTGTTCTTTTCCTCGGCGTAGCCGTTCTTTTGCTTGAGTTTGGCTTCGATGGCTCTGGCAAAGTCTGCAAACGATGCGCCATCAGTGTCATCCCATGCGACATAAGCATCACCAATATCCTCATCCGTCAGCCCTACCCATGTGCGCTGTGGTGGCTGTGCCAATCGTTCTTTGAGTGCGGCGATGGCTTCGTGCATCTTTTCTGCTGATGCGCTGAACTCGTCATCGTTTGTCCAATCAATTGAAACCTCAGTTTCCAACGCATCAAGCGCCAGCTTCATCGCATCTTTGTCAGTCATGCTCCCCTCGCTTTCAGCATGAGGTCTGCCAAAGCATAAGACTTCTCAGCCAGCATTTCAATTTCGGTTTTATTCCAATACCAACTATCGCCGTCATCTTTTGTCCAGTCTTGGCGCAGGGTTTCCATTGCAACTGGCATCGCTTTGGCCGCAAAGTAATCGCGCAAGGTCATGCCTGTCATGTCAGTCCTGTGAGGGTTGGGGAATGCTTGTTCCATGATTTGCTTCTTTCTCCATCCTGATGTGTGGTTCCATTGGCCCTGCTTGAGCGCCAACTCTTCAAATGCTTCGTCCTCTGCATCTTTCATCTGTCGTTCCTTTCGTTTTCGTCCATCCAAAACCACAGGTGCATGAGGCCAATGAACACAAAGCCACCCACCATAAACCCAATGACGCCAAGAAGAATTGTCACAACGATAGTTTCCATCCCGCCTCCAGAAAAAGTGTCTCCCGCCCTTTGGCTGTCAGATCCCAGACCACAGCAGGTCTGCCTGCTCTTGTTTTGCGGCGAAATCCCGTGTCGTAGATCAGCCCCTGATCCATCAAAGTCACCCGGCAAGGGCGGTAGCTGTTCCCCTCCATTTGGAGGCGCTCCTGGCCCTCCTCGTCGGTCAGACCAGACATTGAATGGGCAAAGCCCACGAGGACTGTTCTGGCCTTCATCCCAAAGGTCGGAGCCTCCGCAATGGCCGAAGCCCTGCTGGTGTCGCTGTGGGACTGGTGAGGGGGCAATACACCCCCTTTCTTGGGCATCTCAAGGATTTGGATGCACTCAGCAATGGCATCAGCCACAAAGAGATCATCGGTCTCGATCTCCTTGAGCTTTGCCAGTACCCGCCGCATGGTGCTTTTGCTCATGCTGTGTGCTCGATGGCCTGGAGCTTGTTGATGCGCTCTGTGATGTCCGTTACAGTCTTTTGGTACTCAGCCATGACCTTCTTCTTTTGGGCCTCCAGGGCGGCGATTTGCTGGGCGCGTGGGTCATAGTCGTCGGGCACTTCAACCTCGACCACCTGTTCGCAAACATAAGTGCGGTCTTCATCATCTTTTAACTTGGCATACCAAATTTGGAACTCGCCCTTATCTTCCCAAGAGTATTTGTTGTAGTGAATGTGTGCTGTGAGTTTGATCTTCATGATGTTCTCCTGATGGGGCCGTAGCCCCGGTTAATTTATGCCTGAAACTGAAATTGCTGGTGTTGCTTGAAGCCATACTTCATGGCCTCCTCACCTTCAATTGCGTACTGAACGCAGATGTCACCGCATTCGTTGCGGCGGAAGGGTAGGTTCCACTTGGCCTCGGGCCAATGCTGTTTGACCTTTTCAAGGCCCATGTGGGGGCCATCGACCAAGCGCAAAAGCCATGCGTTATTTGCAATGATTGCGGTAAAAGTTGTGGTTTGCATGATGGCTCCTTTAAACGGCTGACTGAATGCCAAGCTCTTGGATGTGACGGACTGCAACATAGTCCAAAGGTAAGGCTGACCCAAGGATCAATCTCACTGCTGTTTTTTCTGTGACTGGCTGAGAGAACACCCGTTTGGAGCCGTCATCGTTCTTGATGACAACCACAAATTGTTTTTTGCCTTGGCCCTTGTATTTCATAATGGCTCCTTAATGGGGGCCGAAGCCCCCGTGGGTTTAGTTGGACAGAGCCTGGGTGGTGGCCGACAAGTTGTTGTAGGTGACCTTGGTGTGCTTTTCGATCAGTTCGGCAGGTGCGTTGAGCGCCTTGGCAACAGAAGCCCAAGAAGTGGACTTGCGCTCTGGGGTCAGCGTGATGGTGGTGGTGTACATCGTGCCAGCGTATGTGCCAGCGCCGAGCAGTTTGATCTGGTTTTTGAGGGACTCAGCTTGCTCGGTCAGTTGCTCGATCTGGTCTTGGATGAGGCCCAGTTCATCGACGATTTTGAGGGCGGTGGTGGTTGCGTTCATGAGAGGTTCCTTTAAGTTCGTTCCTGCTTATGCAGTGCCTCTACTATAACAAAAAATTAAAGCTGAAACCATCTTTTTCGACTATTTTTACTTTTTCGCATCAGGAAAACCCTAATACGCAACACCCCAGTTAATACTTGTGTTTCTCAAAAACTCTCATGACCGTGATGTTGAGGGCGTCGATCTCCTCCATCTTCTTCATTGCCCACATCCGCCTCTGCCCATGCCAGCCAAGAAGTGCTCCCTGGTGGCAGGGCTTGCACAGGGCCACCACGGTGTACTGCCTGTGTTGCTTTACATGGTGGGCGTCTGATGGGCCAGGGGCGTCACACACTGAGCAGGGAAGCTCCTTCACGAGCGCCACATACCTGCGCTCTGCCGCTGTCAGAGTGTTGTTCACAAGGTTGCCCTCTCAATGTTTCTGTTGCTGGCGTTTTGCGACCTCCAGACCTCGATACGAGCTTGGGCGGCTATCAGCATCCACCGAAGCCGCTCACGCTCCTCTACGGCTGTTTTGAGCAGTTCCAGGTGGTGTTTGTACTTCTTGCTGGCGTAGGCCTCCCGCTCCTGCATGGCGGCGGTCTTGTGGCCCAGCCCTTCGGCTTCGATCATTTGCTCGGCCTTGATGGTCTTTCGCATCTCCTCCATGTAGACCTTGTTGGCCTCTGCCTGGGCGTACTCTCCCGCCTTGGCGACCATGTAGTCCACGGCGGCTTGTGGGTCAATATCGCTCATAGATGCACCACCCTTCCATCACGGTAGCGAAGGCTGTCGCCAACTCGGCTTGGGTACTTCTCGTGATCATCTGCACCCGCTCGGGTGACTGGACTGCTGTAGTCCCGCAGGTTCAGGGGGATGTGATTGGTCTTGTTGTCAACGCTTGGCAGTCGGGTCTTGACTTGCCCCATCTCCAACAGCTTCTCCTTACCCTTCTCTGTGATCGCAAGCTTGCCGCTCTCCCACTTGGCAAAGCCATCGTTTTTGAGTGGCTCGATGATTTGTTTTTGGAACCGTGACGACGACTCCGCAAAGTTGATCATCTTCACAAGCTCCATCGAGTCTCTAGGCAAGATGCCAATGTGTGCCAAGGCTCGGTGGATCTTTGATCCTCGTGTGTATTTTGAAATCATGCTGTCTCCAGTTCTACGATTAACTTTCCAGGCTTTTCGCCCAGCACTCGCAAGATCTCGATGGGCTGGAACATTCGGTCATTGACCATCAGTGCATCAGCAAGCCCATCAAGTGCGCTCTTTGCCGCCGCGAGGCAGTTGTCTGCATCTCGCCAGCGTTTGTCAGGCATCAGGAATGTGACCCTGAGTCGTATGTCTCCTCCATCGTGCTTCCAGCCCTTCATCTGTTGCTTGGTCAGCCATGTGCTGGACTCGCGGTAGTCGGACTTGAGTTGGTACAAAGACCCCCAGTGCCTGCCCTTGGCTCGGTTGGGAAACAGATCCGAGGGTGGGAAGTCAAGTTCTATTTTCATTTTTCAACTCGTCGATGCGTTGTTTGATTTGCATGGGCAGATCCCTCCAGAGTCCTGATTTGTCGGCCACCATCTCCTTGACCCGGTGTCGGGTGTAGTCAATCCATCCCGGGGTCATCGCCAGCTTGGCGTAGTGGTCGATGATGTCCTTGGACATTTGCTCAAAAGTCTGCATAGAACCTCATTGGTTGATCGCCGTCATTTCCGACATATTGCTGTGAGTCGGCGTGATACCAAAGCGCAATGCTCGGCTCGTGCTCCCCGTTCCTTTGCTTCCTGCACAGCAGTCTGGCATCTGGCTCGGTCAGGTGGTTGGACTTATTGCCCTTGGCCTTCATGTCGTCCTCTTTGCGCTTGTTTCTCCAAACCAGCATGATGTTGTCGGGCTGGTCAGTGATCGAGCCAGATCCCTTGTTGTCGTGCTTGTCGGGAACCTCAAATTCGTCCTTTGGCTTTCTCAGGTGGTGGACAAGGTGGATGTGGCAGTTGTAGTCCCGTGCGATAGCGCACAGCGTGTCCACAAAGTATTTCTGGCCGTTGTAGTCATCCTCGCCCTTCACGCACTTCATGAGCGAATCAATGAAAATGTGGTTGATCTTTAACTCGCTGGCGCAATACTTGACCATGCCAAGGACTGTCTCGGTTTGGGCAGATCCTTGCTGGTCGTAGAACCACAGCCACTTTTCGATCCAGCCACCAAACTCGTCGTAAAGCTCGGTCAGCGCCTCAACCCCGGCTCCACTGAACTCCTCGGAGAACGGGTTCATGCCGATGTACTGCCTGACCATGCGCTTCAAGGTCGTCACGGGCTTCATCTCGAAGCTTGCGATGCAGACCTTCTGGTCTTGGCCGATCAGGGCCAGGGCCACTTGGCTGGTCAACAAGGACTTGCCGTGGCCGTTCTGGCCTGACCACACCGTGACCTCGCCGGGGCGGAAGTCAAACAAGGTCTTGGTCTTCTCCCACGGCAGAAGGATGCGGTTCTTAACCGTCTTGTCGGCAAGCTCGGCCTTGATGTCGGGAATCCAGTTGGCGGCAGGCTTGACCCGGGCTTGTGCGTCAGTTGCTTGCAAGTATTCTTCAAAGTTGATGTCGTCGGGGATCAGGTTCATGGTTTTCTCCAAATAATGGCCCAGCCATCGGCCTGGGAGGCCCACAGGACGGCTTTTGCGTGGGTGGCGGCTACGGTGGTAGCCCCAGCGGCTTTGACGGCCTCAAAAAGCGTTTTAGCGCGTTCTTCGGTGGGTGAGCAGATGCTCACGGTCAGGTTTATCAAAAAGCGAAGGTCGAGGTACTCGATCTTGTCGCCAGCAGTGCTGATCGTTGGGAAGTCACCAAGCTCGTACCAGTCGGTTTGGCAGGGGAAGTCGTTCACGAAGACGATCTCAGGCGCAAGCCTTTGCTTTCGCAAGGCGATGATTTGCTCGTGTCCACGCATCAGATGTCTCCAGCGAAGGCTTGTGCAGGAGTTGCGGAGATGGGGTTCTCCTTGAGCCAAGCCACCTTGAACGCCGCCCACCCCCGGAGACAGCACTCCTTGATGACGACATCCACGGTATGCCCAGACTTGTCGATCTCGGCAAGGATCTGTGTCCAAGCGGTATCCGTCAACGGCAACTTCTTTGCTCTGCGTATCGAGAGCCAATCTTCCCAAACTTGAGAAGAAACCAACTCGGGACGAGCCACCTTGGTGGCGACTGTCTTCTTCTGGTTATTGGTTATTGGTTCTTGGTTAGTGGTTAGTTGCTCAGTAGTTGAACGCCCGTTGAACACCTGTTCATCATCCGTTGAACTTTTGCTCTTCCGCCGTTCAGCGGATGCCTTGCCAGCGTTGGATTTTTTGGCGAGAAATGCCCGGTACTCTGCAATTTCCTCATCGCATCGCGTGTGATGCCAGCCGTTTTCCGCCAACCAAAAAAACGACTCCAAAAGCAATTCTGTCTCTTCAATGGTCGATCCGATCTGAAAAGCCAAAACCTTGGAGTCTGGCTTCAGGGGCTTTTCTGAGTCGTAGTACATCCACAGAAGCCGCAAATAAGCCATTGATTGACCATCGGTCAGTCTGGCCGTGGCCTTAATGAAGTCACCAATATGGTGCTGGTAGTAATGCATGGTTTTTACCTTTTTACGCACCTTTGAAGGAAGTTTCGGCAGGGGAAGGTGTAACCCTTTTCGGTCGGGGGATCAATCCCGACCTAGCCGTCTTCCAAACCAGTTTACATCGACTCTTCCAGCAATGCAACATCCCCGTACAAATCGGGGCGCAGTTCTTTTCTGGTGACCAGCCCTTGGGTGGCCCTCTCGATGTCAACGCAAAGCTTTGCAGACGCTAGACGCCGCCCGTGAATCAACAAGCTGATCCATGTGGCTGACACCCCCAGGTATTGAGCCATCTCCAGCTTGGCCCCTTTGGGTTCTGTCAAAAAATACTCTTCCAGCGTCAAAGTCATCCCCTTGTTGTTTGTTGGTGGCTAAAAACCGATTTCTTCAAGGGACAGGGCGGATCTATTCCTCGGTACGCATAGCGGCGTAATTTGCTTTCACCAACACGGCTGGGGACTGGTAAGGAATTACCAGAGGCGGCGCAAACACTCAACAGAGTGCGGCAACTGCTTGAACCATTCAGTCCCCATGCGTTTTGGCGCATTTCTGCCAGTGTACCTTAACTTCAAATTTGAGAATGCCCCATCTTTTTCCTCGGGTATTTTAACAGCGGATTAAAGTGTGGTGTAATTCGCCTACGCCGATACGGCGGTAAATCAAGGAAAGCAAATGGAACAAGTCCCCTACAAGACCCGGTCTGGTCTCAAAATTGGATCAAACTATACCCCCCCCAAGCCCAACCGCATGACTCGTGACGAAGAGGTCATGCAAGGCATCCTGCTGGGCATCGAGCCTGACTGGAGCCAAAAGCGCATCGCCATCTTTGTTGGCTACATTGCGCTGTTCGTGACCCTGTTCTCAGCCCTTGTGATGCTGAAGGACTGACCATGAACATCAAAGAGCTTGAGAACCTGATCTGCTCCACGGAGACCCTCTTGGAGATGACCAAGCCCGGACGCACCCCTGACCTCAGAGAGTTGCTGGTTGTGCGCCAGGATGTCATCTCTGCCCTTGCTTACCTGACCCTACAAGTGGAAAGGGAGCGCCATGTACAAGCTGTCTGACCGCATCACCCGTGTCCTGTTCCTGCTGGCAATCATTGTCATCAGCCTCGATTTGATGATCTGGAGGCCATGATGACACCATTGAGAGCACTGTGGTTCACCAGCGGCATGGGTGTCATCGGAGTGGTTATGGCCGAAGACCATGGCGAGATCTACTACCTGATCGGCATCGCCCAAGGAATGCACGAGCAGATCGATGTCAACAACATCACAGCCCTGGGGGCAAGGCTCCCACAGGCCGTTGGAGAGACATTGTTTGGCGTGAAAAAGGGGAAGAAATGAACGACCCCGACTACCAAGAATGGATCAACGACCCCCAGGCGCAAGCCGAATATCAACTCTGGAGAACCAAAGAAGAACTTAACCAACTTAAACCCGAACAGATCAAACTTTTAACTGGAGAAACTCATGAGCCTATACGCTGAAGACACTGGAACAAGCTTTAAACCCATCCCCCCTGGCCTGCACCTTGCCCGGTGCTATCGAATCATCGACCTGGGAACCCAAAAATCCGAGTACGAAGGGAGCGTCAAGTTCCTTCGCAAAGTCCAATTCACCTGGGAAGCCCATGGTGATGACGAGGAGGGCAACCCCATCGTGACCGACAAGGGTGAGCCAATGGTCATCTCCAAGGACTACACCCTGTCCTGGGGCGACAAAGCCACCTTGCGGATCGATCTCCAGTCTTGGAGGGGTAAGCCCTTCAGCGAGGAAGAAACCCGCCGCTTTGACCTCAAAACAGTGCTGGACAAGTGGTGCATGGTCAATGTGCAACACAAGCCCAAGAAGAAGGGGAATGGCGTGTACGCCAATGTCACTGACATCACCCCCGTGCCGACTGTCATTAAAAGCGCCATCCCCAAGGGTCACAACAAGTGCGAGATGTTCATCATCTCCGAACCCGACATGGAGATGTTTGACAAGTTCCCCGACTGGCTCAAAAAGAAGATTGGCGAAAGCCCTGAGTGGAAAGCCAGACAAAACATGGGAGAGCCATCAAAGGGTAGCGGCTTTGATGATATGGAATCGGATTTGCCCTTCTGAGGAGACAAAAATGTTTATATCCAACGCAGAAAAAGCTCAGATTCAAATCCGCTTGTCAATACTTGAACGAGCTTTTAATGGACTGATGGAGCGCGAAGAAAACAGGAAAAAGGGGCACTGGACTGTCGAAAAAAGAAACAAACAGTCCCAGCGCATGAAAGACGCTTGGGCAAAGAAAAAAACACAAGGAACAACCCCATGACCACAATCGTCGCAAGAGCCTCAGAGTCTCAACACTGGTACGGGCGGGACGGAAGCCCCCAGTACACGGTGACGGCAAAGAACGGCAACCCACGCGCTACAACGCTGGCAGACGCACGGAAAATGAGTCTGGTTCCCTCGGTGACCACCATCATCAAAAGCGCCGCCAGCCCCGGCTTGGAGGCTTGGAAGCTCAATCAGATGCTCCTCGCCGCCCTGACCCTTCCAAGGATCGATGGGGAGCCAGAGGAGGAGTTTGTCCAGCGGGTTGTCAAGGACTCCAAGGAACACGCCAAGATGGCCGCAGAGCGGGGCACAGCCGTTCACTCTGCCATCGAGAGCATGTATTCCGGGATCATGCACTCCGAGTACGCCGAGCACCAAGCTGGGTGCTACCGGGCCATCGAGTTGGAGTACGGCATCACCGAGTTCCAGCCCGAGAAAGCCTTTGCTCACGAGCTTGGGTTTGGCGGGAAGGTGGATCTGTTCTCCAAAGAGGGCAACGGCGTTGTTCTGGACATCAAATCAAAGGAGTTTAGCGACCCAGCAAAGGTGGAGGGATTTGATGAGAACATGATGCAACTCGCGGCATACCGGGTGGGCTTAGACCTGCCAGATGCCAGATGCGCCAATGTGTTTGTCTCAGTCACCGTCCCAGGCTTGGTGGTCGTCAAGGAATGGAGCCAGAAAGACCTTGCAAGGGGTTGGCTCATGTTCCACAGCTTGCTGAACTATTGGCAAGCAAAAAACCAACACAAGTGAGGATATATGAACCACGATGAAAAATTTTTGCTTTGCATTTGGGGCATGGGACTGGTGTTTTCGCTGGCCTTGATTGCCTCAATCACCCTTGGTGCCCATGACCGCCGTGACAAGTGGGATAAGGCGGTAAGCAATGGCGCTGATCCCATGGTCACCACCTGCGCCTTGTACAGCGATACGAGCACCGCTTTATGCACAATCTTGGCTCAAAACCGTAAATAAGGAGAAAAATCTTGGCAACACAACGCATCTACATTGTCGGCACACCTACCGGGGAAACCCGTCTGGTTCGTGCATCCGTCAAGCAACAAGCCCTCAGTCATGTGGCAAACAGCACCTTCACCGTGCAGGTTGCCTCTCAGGATGACCTTGTCCAAGCCGTCAGCAAGGGCGTGACCGTGGAGAACTACAAAGCCCCGGAACAGGTGGATCTGATATGAGCTACCTGTCACTCGATGAGATCAAAAAGGTCTTCCACGAGACCTACCTGACGGAAAACCACGACTTCTTGGAAGAGGACTTGGAGACCTTGGCAAACGCCTTCATCATGGCCGCAATGCCTGCGATTGTGAGAACGGAGAGAGCCATGTGCATCGACTTCGTCCGCAGTCTCAACGCCCCCGTGGCCCAGGCTTTGGAGGAAAAACGAGGAGCCTTGTGACACCCACAGAGTTCGTCACACACCTGTTTGGGGAGGGCTGGCATAAGCGCCAGCTTCCCCTCTTTGCGGACATGCTCAAGCGCTTTAACGAGGATGCTCAGAGGTACTATGTTGTCAGGGACTTTGCCAAAAAGTTAGAGTTGGGCGACAATCCAGTATCAAAGGAGGAATCCCGCATAAGGGACGACATGATCGACGCAAGGAGGTATGACCATGATCCTGATGAAAATTGACGATAAAGGCGAACTGTTGGCCGACTGGGACGAGATCGATTCTCTTGCCAAGTCGTTTGACCGTGGATGTGGGTGTGAGAACTCCTACAAGGCCAAGCTCATCTCATTGATCTGGAAGGATGGCTACGAGAGAGCCACAACCGACATGGTCAGCCAGCACAACCAGATGGCGTTGCTTTTGAGTTGCACGGGCGGGAGCGCTTAAAAAAACCCCTCCCGGTCAGGGGAGGGGAAATGCTCCAGTCTTGGCAACTGCGGAGCGCCGGGGGGAGACTCCCGGGATTCATGGTCTGGGTTGTTGGTTTGCGCTTCTTTGGCGCATCTGGTCGATCAGTAAAAGTGCCGCAGGGGAAGCCATTGCCAAGCCACCGCCAACAATCCGAGTCATCGGGTGGGGGACGGCGGCGGCAAGGCCACCCAATGCACCAATGCCAGCCACTGCGGCTCCAAGCACATCGCCTTTGTCGTACCTTGTTTTGGTTTCCTGTGCGCCGCCCAAGGCTCCTGCGCCAGACACGGCACCCGCAAGCATGGGAGACCTTCCCAAAGCGCCCACAACGCCTTTTGCGCCTTGCATGAATTGCTGTCCAGCACTTGGCCCAGGCAAAGCGCTGGGAGGTGGTGCGGGTCTTGGAGCGCCCATGGTTGGTTCAACTTGATTGCCAAAAGACGGGTTTGGCCCAGGTCGAACGCCGCCAATATCTGGAGCCAGTGGCGTGTAGGGGACACCCCCCCGAACCCTCAATGCCGATGGCTGTGGTCGTGGGCCAGCGGTTTGCCGAGGTTCAGTGCGGGGATACAAAACGCCAGACTCTGTGGAGGTCAGCCCGGGGACATTTGCCAGCACTTGCCTTGCCTGGGGAGATAGTTTGCTTGCCTCGCCCTTGTTGGCGGCTCTCTGTGCTGTCTCGATGTTGTAGCCCTCTTGACGGGCGCGGCCAGTGGTTCCCAGGGTGTCGCCTTGACCGCCTTGCAGGATGCGGGTGGCCTGGGCTGACGGCCCGGACATGGTCGGCTCGACACGGGACGGCAGTCCACCTGAAGGGGGTGCGCTCGGAGGAGGTGCGCCAGGGGCCATGCCAGGAACGCCGGGAGGCATAGGAGGGGCGGGTGCGCGGCCACCAAACAGCTTGTCGGCAACCCCACCCAGAGTGGCTCCACCCAAAGCACCCATCGCCGCCGCCTTGGCCGTGCGAAAGTCGCTCTCAGACGCTGGGGTGAGGGCGGGAGGCGCTTGGTCAGCATCGCTGGCCTGTTGCTCTGGCTCTTCAAAACCACCGTAATCTCTGATGGACTTCAAGTATTTCCATGTGCCACTGGGTAGGTCGTGCTTGTCGGGGTCGGAAAAATACGGGTGGTCATATCCAGTGTTGTATCCAGCGGCGGCAAGCACGGGGTCTCTGTATCGATCAAAGCCAGACTTCAGATAGTCCAGTCCAGCGTCCACATTCCCTTGCAAAGTATTGAGTTGTTCGGGGTTGTACCCCTGCATTTTTCCAGTAGGGATTTTGACTTGCATCAGGCCGATTTCGCCATCGGCACCGATCTTTACCTTGTCTCCATCAGTGTGACGCAAGCCACTCTCACGGAAGGCCATGGCAACTGCCAACCTTGGGTTGAGGCCGCGCTTGATTGCGCCATCAATGACCAAGTTGGCGTTTTTTGCCTGCTCTTCGTCAAGCTTATCGAGGAAGGAATACTTGTCTTTTTCCATGCGTCAATCCCTCTTTGGGGGTAAACCAAGTCTGTCGCGGACACTGGCTCCAGCGGAAGATGGCGCAGAAGCGCCACCAGTGGGAGGTCTAGCTTTTCCGCTCTCAGGGTACACAATGCCCGTCACTCGGTTTTGGTAGTTCCTGAACATGTCCTCAAATGGCCGTGTGTCCTCAAACTCGTCGTAGGTCATTTTTCTTCTGCGAAGCTCACGAGCCAGATCAACATCAAACCTAGACTTCTCTTTCATGAAGGCCAGCTTCTTCAGGTACGCTTCTTTGGTGTTGTCGCTGGTCGGCCCCATCTGGTTGACCATCATCTGTTCAAAGTTGGAGACAGATGTGCCAGCACCCAAACCTTGACGCTGTTGGAACTGCGAAATGGCCTCAAGCTGGGCCAACTCAGCCATGGCGTCCAAAACATTCTGAGGAACATCGAAGTCAGTGAGGATTTTCTTGATGGCTGGGATGCCAACTCGATACTGCCCCACCTGAAGACTTTCCGTCAACAACAAGCCAATGGCCGATGTGAAGTCGCCACGAGCCAATACACCCATGGCTTTTTCAATGCCCGGGGTTTGCAGAATTTTCTCTGATCGCAGGTAGATTGGCTCCAACGCACGAGATGCCTTCCCGGCGTTCATGGCGGCATTGGTTCTTTCTGCCTCGGAGCCAGCCAGCTTGGTTCCCTTCTCTTTGTCTATTGCCGCCTGAAGCTCGTTTTGTCTGTCCAACTCTTGCGGTGTTTGAGCAACTGGCCGTGGTACTCCACCAGCACCCGGGAGGGGGGTGGCACCCGGAGCACCCGGAGCGACGGTAGGAGCGCCAGGACGAGTCATGCCCTTGGTAAACTGATCAACAATCTTCCAATAAGCAACAGCGTCATTTTTTTCCAAAGCCTCGTCAAGCTTCATTGCCGCACCTTCGGGCATTGGAACTTTCATGGCTTGTCGGTTGGCGGCGGGGTCTCCAGGAATGAACCTTTCCACTGTTGGGCCACCGCCAAAAGGCGTGAATTTTGGCCCACCGGGAGCAGTAATATCCACGGAGCCTCGGGGCTGAACCTTTGTTGCCTCCAAGATCATCTTGTACTCTTCTGCAAGAATCTTTCCAAGCTGGGGGTTGCCCACAGTAATGATAGAAATTCGCCGGGGCGTCATTAACCCTTGGCTTGTTTTGACCGCAGGGCCAGATTCATCCCCTTGACCAACGGGTTGACCAGCTTGACCAGGAGGTTGTCCTTCGCTCAAAAACTTCATGGCCCCTTGCTTTTGAGCCTGCTCCTTTTGAGCTTGGGCAATCTGAAGACGCATCTGGGCGTTCTCCATGCCCTGCCTTTGCTCTTGCTCTTGGCTTTTCAAAACATTGCCTGCGGCGGCAGACAGACCTTCACCAAAAGATCCCGAGGCAGATGGGGCAAGCAACCCTTGAGCTATAGCCAAAAGGGTCGGGTTGTAGGATTTCTGCTCACGCTTTGCAAGCAACTCCTGAATGCGTTGCATTGCTGAGTCATAGGTTTCGTCGGCCTCAGAGCGTTCGCCAAGCCCAAAAGCTGTTGGCTTGCTTAAAGTTTTCCCAAGATCTGCGACTGGGTTTGATGGGTTTGCCATATTTACCTCAATAATAATTTACTTTCAATCTTAAAAATAAATTTTAAAATGTGTCTTCGGGATTGATGTTTGGATCACTGCTTGGCGGTACTGGAGGGGGCGCTTCATAATCATATGGCTGACCAGTTGGATCAAAAGTTGGAAATTTGTATCCGCCTGTTGGGTCGCTCTTGAAATAACCTCCCACAGTATCAAACAAAGATGGTAACCATCCCGGGGTTTGTTTGGTGATGGGCTTGCCATCTGGGCCAATGGTGGTGTAAGTCGTACCGCTCAAGCCGCTTCCGACCAAAGCACCCAGACCTGTCAATTGAGACAGCGGGGAAGTTCCATAGACATTGGGCATCGGGCCTTTGAAGGTCTCGGTGGTGGTGGTGGGGACTGTGTACCCCTTCATCAGTGCGGCAGTGTTTGCGGCGGTTTTGAGCGGTGCGTCGATCAACGACTGCTCGTAAGCCTGTTGCTCGGCCCCGCCCTTGGTCATGGCTCCAGCGCCAGTCAAACCAAGAGTCTGCTCTTGACCAGCAAGAGTTCCTTGGGTCTGAGCCACTTGATTTTGCAAGTTGGCTTGGCTGTAGGCGTTTGTCATGGCATCTTTGTACCCGGCAGACAGAGCGCCGTACTGCTGACCCGTCAGGTTTGACTGCAAATCAGCGGCGGTCTGGCCCAAGGCGTTGGCATAGCGTTGACCACCCAAGCCACCAGTGCCGACAAATCCAGCCTTCAGGGTGGGCATCAAGTTGCGCTGAACATTTTGCTGTTGCAGACGGGCCATCTCATCCACAACATTGGTTGTGTATGGATTCATGAAGCTTTGAATGGCCTCTGGGGTTATTCCTTGAGCCGCCATCCCTGCGGTCTCTTGTGCCGCACCCAGCCCTGGTTTGTAGGACTCTGCCGCCCCGGGGATGGCCCCGTAGCCCTGCTGTTGCAAAGCGGTCAAGGGAGCGACCATCTGTTCGGCAGGCTTGCCCAGCGCGTTGCCCCCAGCTTGAGCAATTTTTGTCAGGTAATCGGTGTAATACTGAGGCGCAACACTGCCAGTGGTTCGTGTTGTGTTGACATCGGGCAACACTTGGCCTTGGAAAATATCTGCCATGCTTAACTCCTTGCCCTACGGGGCTTGGTTTTCAGAAAATCGAGCGGAGACTTGATCTCCGGGGGTAATTCTTTGGGGTGGGCCGATCTGACATGGGCGCGGATGCCGTGCATCATGTCGTAGAGTTTATCTGACCCCGCCTTGGTCGAGCCGTTGCCCAAAGCGGCCACCACATCGGCTGGGAAGACAAACTCCCCATCGGCCAGCATGGCAGGGATGTCGTCGGACTGACCGTCCCCAGCCCCGGTAACAGCGTCACCATGACGGAAATCGACCCGTAGCTTGCCCCCAGCGGCCATCAGAGGGGTTGGCATACCCCCGCCAGCATATTTGCCGTAGCGGGTGCCTGCAAGCCCTCCCATTGCCATTTGCTCAACTCCCCCAAGGTTGCCCAAGGACGACAAGGGGTCGATGAACGACTGATCCGGGCTGAACTGATTCTGCTGGGGAGGATTGAAGATGTCGTCAAGCGACTGGGTTTGTCCGTAGCTGTAATACGAGGGCTGTTCTGTCATTTGTTGATCCTGTGTTTGCAGGCCGAGGGCTTGATTTTCGTCTGCATAGGGCTGTTGCGTCAATTTTTGGAATTCTGCCAAGGGATCTTGGAACTGCGGCTTCATTTCCTTGGAGGTCAAGACCGATGGAAGCAGGGCAGACATAGTCAAGTTAGCGCCAGAAGACTGAGGCACACCCTCCCCGCCTGTGGTGGTCTTGGTGACTATGTTCTTCAGGTTGGTCTTGGCGGTGTTCGCAAACTTGGCTGTGGCGTTTTTCTGCGCCTGCGCTTGATCTGCGGCGATATTGGCGGCACGAACAGCGGCCTCCACATCCTCCGGGGGAGCATTGGGCGGGAGCGGGACAACCTTTTGATCAACAATAACCCGCGCCTCCTCTGGAGTTAGCAAAGGGTTCTTTTTCACCATCTCATCAACCAGCGTGTTGATGGCTGGGTTGATGTTTGGATTTACATTGGGGTTGACATTGACATTGGGATTTACATTCGGGTTGACATTGGGGTTGACGCTTGGATTGATGACGGGATTGATGACGGGATTGATGCTTGGGTCAACATTTGGATTGGTGGCAGGGTTGGCATATGGGTTTACATACGCCTTGGGATCTAAATTGGCGGTTGGATTGACAAACGGGTTTGCCAGCGGATTGCTGGGTGCTTGAAAAACATTTGGCGTCTGCGCGGGAAGTTGGATGGATGGTTGTGCAGATGCCACCACAGGCAGGTTGGCAACGAAAGCTGGCGCAATGGATGGGTCAAGCCCTGCGTTGGCAAAGACGGGGGCCACAGCCGTCCCAATGTCGGTTCCAGTATCGCTCGATGCAATGGCCCTGCCGATTTGTTTGCTCAGTGGTGCGGCCTGATCAACAGGAACGCCTTGGTCAATCAATGTCTTTTCGGCGGCAATGGCAATTTCATCGCCAATAAGTCCGTTGGCGTAATAGTTGGCGTCTTGCCTTGCAAAGCCTTGGGCCTCCAAAACATCAGCAACAGAATTCTTTACGGCAAAGTTGGTTTGCCCAGACTGAAGAGACTCCATCGCCTCATTTTTAAGGCCGCTGATGTCTGCGTCAGACATAAAAGACTGGGCAACATCTTGGTTGGTCATAGCCCCGCCATGAACCAGACCAGTGATGGCCCCACTACCAATTAAAGACTGGACGGCCACAGATCCAAGATCCTTATCCCAAGCGTTTCCAGAGGCAAGGTTGGAGAAAACTTTCCCCGAGGTCTCCTCTGCCAACTCTGAGCCAAGCTCACCAGTCAAGGCTTTTGTAAATCCAGTTTTTGTTGCAGATCTGGCCGCAACCAAGGACTCGTTGGACAAAGCGCCAGGGATGAACTTGTTGGCTATAGCGGAGGAGGCCGAGGATGCCGCAAAGGCAATCCGAGCCGCTGTCATCGCTTGCTCTGGTGTCTTTCCGTTGGCTACGGCGTCTTTGTATGTCTCCTCGGCAACGCTTGCGCCTTGAGTTGTGGCATTTAGCGCAATGGCGGTGGCTTCTGCAACCTTGACTCCCGCACCCAACGCTCTTGCCGCCGCCATACCACCGCCACCAACAAGCAGGCTCACGCCGCTTCTGACAATAAACTCAGCCGTTTGAACAGGATTTGCGCCAAATTGCTTTGCCGCCTCGACGGCCTGTACATAAAAGCCCTCAGATCCAGCCTTTGCGATAGCCTCCTGCATGAGCCTTTCTTTGCCCTTAAATTCATCGCTACGCATTGAATCCACTGCCGCACGAATATCCGCCCCAGTGCGGGTCATGACATTGTCCATGTTGGCAAGGCCAGAGACAGCGGCAAGGGAGCCAATTTGGCTCACCACATCTGCGCCGCCCTTGATTGCACCAGAGCCAATGTCCAAAGCGCCTTGAACAAACTTCCCGGCGGCGGTATTGAGTGCGCCAAATTTTGTATCGTCGTCAACAAGATTCAAGCTTCCGCTGATGATTTTTTCGTTGGCATCCCATACCCGGGTGTCTTGCACCACATCGCCAGTCTTTGTGTTGATGTAGACATTTTGAACGCCAAGCGGCTTTCCAGTCCTCGTGTTCTCCGCCTTGCCATATATAGGCATCATGTCAATGCGCTTTTGGTCAGCGATTGCCTGCTCTTCCTTGTTGTTGGTGGATATTTCTCTTGCCACACCAGTTTTTGGATCTGTCCAAGTAAATGTTTTCCCACCGCCGCCACTGTCGGCACGAGCGGCTTTGTACGCCTCTTTAAAACTGGTAAAGAAATCGTACTTGTTCTCAGGATTTGCATCTGGGTTTATCTCGTACTTTTTCCCGGCATAAGTAAAGTTGGAATACTTATTGGAGGCGGCAAGTGCGGCGGCTTCGGCTATGGAGTTGGCTTGGTCGTTGGCAACACTTAAATTGTCAGACGCGCTGTACGCAACGCTAAACCCAATCTTTGGATTTTGCGGATCAAATTCCCACGCCTTCATGATCCCCATCACACGCTCGGGCGTGGCAGGAACTTTTCTTTCGTTCAAAAACTCAATGACTTTTTCTTCTTCCGTCTTATCCAAGAGCTTTTGCTTGAACTCATCGGGATTGATGTCTTTGTATTTATTTAAGTCATCATCAGTCGGATCATTGCCAGTGATGTCCTTAAATATTGCAATCTTAGGATCGGGGGGTGGAGGTGGTGTCGGCTCTGGAGGCTCGGGCGGTTCTGGTGGTTCTGGTGGCTCCACAGATGGAGGGGTAGGTGGCTCCACAACAGGGGGTGTAGGCGGCTCTACGGGTGGCTCTACGACAGGAGGCGTGACAGGAGGGGGA
>Ga0247723_1000968_pt1 | contig 17584 bp, 37 predicted proteins | sample MSEWelMarce5H_FC_FD_189079 | JGI IMG/M metagenome (GOLD analysis project Ga0247723, IMG submission 189079) | Subsurface sediment microbial communities from gas well in West Virginia, United States - MSEEL Well Study Marcellus 5H_FC | ecosystem: Environmental > Terrestrial > Deep subsurface >... | reverse complement strand
GTTCAAATCCCACCCAACCCATTTCGCTTGGTCTTTACTACTTTCCACCAAGTGAACAAATCCCCTCTTACCGACCAAGTATATAAGAGGGGATTTCCTATTGCAGTCCATATTATTGGTGATATAATACAGGTATGGAAAACACTACTATTGTCCCCACTTACGAAATCGAGATTAAGTTTAGTTGGAATTATCCCGGTCAGCCTATTAAGAAAGTTGTCAAGAAAGGCTATATAGAAACAACCAACACTGAAGACCGATTGATTGCTGAAGAATATATTAATTCATTTATCGGCAATTATCAAGTTGGAATTTGCGAAGTGACAGAGATGGATATTCTTTCACTTAAGCGAGTGCATACCTATGATGAATGGGTAGAGAAATACAAACCAATCAAGAATCAATTTGAGGATACATCTTTTGAGGGATGTGTTTTCGACTACTCTGAAGATGACCAATGGGAATTTGTAAAGAAGCAGAATCCATCTAACATTTGGACGATGGTTGATTCTGATGATTGTTTTGTTGTAATTCCCGGATGCCATTGGGTAAATCGAGAGAATTATCTTATCACTGAAATACCTGTGCAAAAAGAAGACTTGCAAACTGAATTTCTTGTGATAGAATAGAGTACACAGAATCCGCTCATAGTTCTGTGTTCTATCCCTCTTCTCCGCTCATAGGAAGAGGGATTTTTTTGCAATTATTTTTAAGGAATGGTAATTACTATTCCTATAATTTTCTGACAAATCATTTTTTAAAGTTGCACAGAAGATATATCTGTGTTATTATATCAATGAGGAAATCATATGTCTTTAGTTTTAAATAATGAATCTTGTTTAGATTTTTTGCCCCGTGTATCTGATAAATCTGTCAATCTCGTTTTGATTGACCCACCATATACAATTTCACGAGCAACAGGATTCGAGAGTTGTGGAGAGAAGGGTGTCGAAAGATTTAAGATGTCCTATGAATTTGGTGAATGGGATAATGAAATCTTTGTCCTTGATGAAGTGATGAAAGAATGTTATCGTATATTAAAGCCAGGTGGAACATTGATTTGTTTCTATGACCTGTGGAAAATCGAGACATTAAAGAAATGGATTGAGGATGCCAAGTTTAAGCAATTGAGATTTATCGAGTGGGTAAAGACAAATCCTGTACCTATAAATTCGAAAGTTAATTATCTCACCAATTCGAGAGAGATTGCCCTCACTGCTATCAAAGGTTCAAAGCCTACATTTCATTCAGAGTATGATAATGGAATTTATCGTTTCCCTATTTGTCACGAGAAAGACCGTTTTCATCCTACACAAAAACCACTCAATTTACTGCAAGAATTGATTAAAAAACATTCCAATGAAGGCGATACAGTTTTAGATTGTTTTGCCGGTAGTGCTTCTTGTGCGGTGGCTTGCTTCAACACTGGAAGAAACTTTATGGGATGTGAATTAGATGAAACTTACTACACAAAAGCATCAGAGAGAATAAGTAAATTATATGACAAAAGTACAGATGTTTCTTCAAGCGTCACAACCTGATAGTGATGGTAAAACACGTCTTTGGCTATATAGTGAATTAGAAGCATTATATCCCGGAGTTGAATTCCAAACTAAAAATGGTGGGGATTGGTGTCGTTCTGATGGTCAATTGCGAGACTTTATAATTCATAGAGAAAAAGTCAAAGGCAAGTCAATTGGTATTCGCTTAGATGGCTATAGAGATACATCTATTGAAAAACGAATAAGAACAGATATTTTCAAATCAATTCGCAAACAAAGATGTAGAGTTGTTGATGTTGGTGGAGAAAATATCGAGTGTGACCATAAAGATGGACGATATACCGCTGACACTTATTCAAATATAGAAAATCAAAATGAAGATGATTTTCAGCCACTTTTGAGAAACGTAAATTTATCTAAGCGTACTCATTGTAAGACGTGTGAGGAAACTAATGAAAGATACGATGCGAAAAGGCTTGGTTATTCGTTTGGATGGATTGTTGGAGAATCTCGTTATGAAGGCACTTGTGTTGGATGTTATTGGCACGACCCTAGAAAATTTAATCAAGTAATTTCGAAAGATTTCAAGCTCTAACTAAATCCCCAGAAAAATTCTGGGGATTATTTTTAAGGTATGGTAAATACCATACCTATGATTTTCAAACAAATAATTTTTTCTTGACAAATTCAGTTTCTTAATATACACTATCATATGAAACACGTATTATATGAGGTCACAGATGATTTTGACATTATCATCAAATTGACTTTTGAAAATTACAGTTATCTTAATGCATTTATCGAGCAACACACAGCCGATAAAAAGTATGAGCCAAAATTTCTCGTCTTGGAACTTAATGATGAGGGCGATATTGATTTTATTAGAACATACAATGGAATCAAAGAAACTTCTAAAAAATATGTTGTGGACTTTATAGATTAGTGGTATTATAAGGGTGTTCAAGAAGACTTCAGCTTTTTGAGCAAAAGCAGAATGTGGTGATTCTGCAAAATTGTGAGAGAAGAATGAATTCCACTTACCGTGCGAACTTTCAACATTCTTCTCTCACTTGAAAAATTATGAACGACATTCTTTTAAAAGTAGATTTTCCAACTAAACCGCAAACCCTTTATCTATATAAGGGTAAGTATAAAGTTGTTGGAGATGAAATTTTAGAGGGCGTAAATGTTATTAAAACTTGTAAATGCTCCGAAGGTTATTTTAGTTACACTTCTATAAAATTTGGTGGATTTGAGTACCATAATGAGACTCCTACAAAGTTGATAGGACAGAAATTCTTTGGTGGCGAATGGTTTGAAATTATTGATGGTGGGTAGCTTAAAGTAAAGCAGAGGACATAAACCTTTGATATAGGTGCAATTCCTATTCCACCAATTTCCTAGCTGATGGTTTGAAAAATTTATACGTGGGGTATGAACAAATCAGTTAGGAATTCAGGGCGATTAGCTTAATGGTTAAAGCAGGGGACTCATAATCCCTTGAGTGGGGGTTCGAGTCCCTCATCGCCCATTGTTTGTGGTTGGTTGGTGTTACGTGTCCTTACTCTTCCCCTCATTAAGAATTCCAGAGAGAATTTATGAGGGGATTTTTTTGACAATATATAAAACCTGTGATATATTACTAGTGAGGAAACGAAATGCCAAACGATACATTGAATTATTTATCTGACAAATCTGAACACGATTTATTGGTTATTCTTGAGGGCTTTAAAATGCTCTTGGCTGATGCAGAATTGTTTGATATGCTTGCTGAAAAGTTAGATTTATCTGACGATGTTCTTGTTGAAATTCGTGAAGATATTAGCAAGTTTATGGATGACGTGGTATAATTAGTTTGTCGGAGAGGTGGCTGAGTGGTCGATAGCGACTGTTTTGAAAACAGTTAACGTGAAAGCGTTCGCAGGTTCGAATCCTGTCCTCTCCTTTTTAAACACTATGATTAAAATACAAGCAGAAGAAATCAAAACTAGGATAGAGTATATGAATAGACATTATGCTCCTATCAAATTGAATTTCAAGATGTATCCAAGTGAACGTCCTAATGATGAAGGTAATTGGTTTGTTTCTATAGTTTACAATTACACCGAAAATGAATGGATGGCTCTTTTTGGTATGTGTTACAGTTATTCTGAAGTTATGGATAAATTGTCTGGCTTGCAATTTGGTTTTGAAGCAGTGCAAGCATACCAAGAAGAATATGGCAATTTAAAATTTTCTCAATCTGACGTGCCTTTGGGGTAGGATAATAACCAAAACAGATTGAGTCTCATCCCTTCCAGTTTAGTAGTGTTTTCTGGAAGGGATTTTTTATTGCAATTATTCTTAAGGTTTGATAATATCAAACCTACAAATTATTTAAAAATATTTTTTTAGGTGTTCCCAATACGTTGACAATGTATATATAATCCGAGTATACTATCAATGAAAGGAAGCCATACAATGAGTGTAACAGTTGATTCGGATAAGCGTAAGGTTGGCAATCCTGAATGGAATTTTGTTCTTCCATATAATGAAGCCAGACTTATTGTTAAGAAATATAAATTCAAATCAATGAGAGAATATACTGAATGGGTAAGAGAAAATAAGCCATATGGTTTATCTACTAATCCATATCAAGTATATACTCGTCGTGGAGAGTGGATTGGTACTGCTCACTATCTTGGTAAGATTGATTCAATTGTCCAAGAAGACCAGAACGTCCACGAAGAAAAGCCCGTAAAATTCTGGAAGATAAGCAACATTATCAAACAGATTTTCGGTCTTGGTCATTAAAGAATTAGGATACACAATGAAGTGTATCCTTAATTTTTTTGTTAATCAGCTATAGGAATGGTTATTACCATTCCTATAAATAATTGCAACAAAAATATATTTCAATATATATATTGACAAGTCATTATTTATATCATATACTCTATACAAGAGTTCAGTAATGGACTTGTAAAAAGAAAGAAGCTAAAACACTATGAGTTACGTGCGCAAGTACTTGACATATGCTAAAGCAAAGCATTACATCCTGCAATTTCAATTCAAGACGATATCGGAATACACCCAATACGTCAAGAATGAAAACATCACATTTTTGCCACTCAAGCCATTCAACACTTATTACATTGATGGATTTAAGGCACATGACTTCTTAGGGCTTGATGAAAAGACCTATAAAGCAAATCTTACTGAGTTGAGAAATGCACAATGTACTATGATGCGTACAAAGGTGACTCCTGAATCTCATCTGAAAAAATGCAAGCCCAGAAAAAAGAATTCTGTAATTCAACCTGTAATTCAACCTGTTGCTCTTAACAGAAATTTCAATAAAGGTCTTGACCCAGACAAGGTTATTGCATTCCTCATAAAGGAAGATGTAGCACCTGAAACCATTGTAAATATGGTTGCAGAGTTGGATATCAAGTCATCTACATTGATGAATGACCTGTGCAAGTATATGCAAGATAGGTCTAAACGTCAAGCAGAGGTTTGGCGACCAATTGGCTACACAACTGCTGAAGCCCAGATGACAACCAAGATATAATGGGAGGGGAGAAATCCCCTCCAACTCTAAAAAATATTTGACAATATTTTTAAGGTATGTAAAACACATACCTATTGACAAATTGCAAGAAAAATTCTAAAATAGATTGGCAGAGATGCTAATATATATGTAGGGTATACAATTGAAAAAGATTCATCTTTCCAATTTCCGTAAGAAGTTTGACGACAAGACATACCAAGCTGTCAAAGATGCAATAGGTAAGAATGCATTTTTGGCCAGTGAAGTAAATATCAATAAAATTTTGGACAATATTACAGATCCAGAAGTAAAGCACAAGTTTAAAACCTGGTCAAGTGGTTATGATTTTGCTGTTTTGAATTAGCAGGTAATTTCTTAACAATTTTGGTAATAAGTAAGTAGTTTGGTTCTCACGGAGTAAAAAAAGAAAATTTCTGATTTACCATCCAGATATTGATAGGTATATTGCCCTTTAAGTCAATAATCTAGTAAACCAACAAATATCCCTCTTTTTCGGAAGAGGGATATTTTTAATTTGACAATCTCAAATATATGCGATATTATATAGTCAAGGAGAACGATATGGGACTTGATAATTACTGGAAGAAAAGCAAAGATGAAGCCGGTGTCATTGAAGGCGATTTTCAAATCTGTTGCGGAATCTTTTCTGGCTCTGGAAACGAGTCATTCCGTGGCAAAGTGTATCATCGCTTGGTAGAAGATATCACTGGTATTTCTTTGTATGGCTATACAAATGAAAGTAATGAAATTCCAAACGAAATCATCAAGGATATGGCAGAAGGTTTGGAAGCAACAGAATGGCGGGATTCTTACATCCAAAATTATGACATTGAAGAACAAGAATTCAAAGACCTTGTTAGGATGTTTAGGCTACACGCTGATGCTGGTCATTATTTGGTTGCTTGGTACTAATGACCATCAATTTGCGTAAAAATATAGCCCGATTTATCTATATTCTTGACCAAACAACGAATAAAGATAGTCGGGCAAAGGTTTTGAAAGAATTAGACCTAACAGAAGCAGAATTTACTGAATTAGTTGGAGCTTTGTTAGACTTTTCTAATTCAAAAGATAAAGAATGGTATTGTTGCAATCCTGAATATCATGCATTCATTGAAACATTCAAAATTATTTCTGAAGATAATGATTATGAATTGTTAATATAAAGTGCGAATGCGTTGAATGATGTGTATAATAGTAACATCCCTTCACAAGGATACCCTCCAAACGGAAACAGATGAGACCCTCCACTCATCTGTTTCTTTATTTAAAATTTGCAATTATCTGTAGGCGTGGTATTTCCCACGCCTTAAAAATTTTGTCAAGTATTTTTTAAAAAATAATCTGTGATAGAATACGTGTGCGATGAGCAGATTTTATTTGACCCAAAAAACATCATTTATTTTGGGTTTTTGTGTCAGATTTCCTTGCACTGGCACGTTATATGCAGTAAGATATGTTCATTGATGAGCAGAAACAAATCTAGTTCATTAAGGGTTGAAAAATGTCGAAAGTAACTCTCGTTGATTTTGAAAAGCATATGCCAGACTACTTGGCTCTGCTCAATGCCACTCGTAAACTTGGACACTCAGTGGAATCAGCCATCGCTGACCTCATTGATAATGGACTTGATGCTCAGGCAACTGATGTTCATGTCTACTTCACTGAAGAACAGCGCACTGAAAAGCAAGTTCGCAATGATGGACGAAGCATTATCTCCATCTCCATCGTAGACAACGGCACGGGAATGAACAAGTTCCAGTTGCACAAGGCGTTGATTCCAGCATCCACTGGTCGTGTTCGCAACACAAAAGCCCAGTCTGGATTCTTTGGTATGGGCTTGTTGGCATCAGGTTTGGCACTTGGCAACCACATTGATGTCTTCACTCGTGGCGAAGATGGTGACTTGTATTCTTACATTGACTGGGATGAGAAGATGAAACACTCTGCTCATGCAGACAACCATATTAATGCAAGCCGTCTATGCACCAGCAATGAGAGTGCCAAGTTGACTAACTACCTTGGTGCTAACGAATCTGGTACAATGATAGTCATATCCAAGTTGAAGACTGAACCAGACAAAGCACTGGATATGATTCGCAAAGTTCGTCATCACCTTGCTACTGTTTTCTATCACAAGCGTGATACCGTCAACCTCTACACCTATGGTCTTGACAACCAATTCAAGAGCAACAAGGTTCTCTGGTATGACTACCTTGAGGCAGAGGATGCCAAGGAAACATCGCCTGTTTATGAATACTTCATTACCAAAGACTCCAATGGTAACAAGTGTAATGAGAAGGTGACATTGCAAATGTCTTGGATTCATCAATCTAACAAGAAGCGTGAATTCACTAAACTGCAACGTCCATCGGATGCTATGCAGGGTGGCTTGTTGGTTCGCAACAATCGAGGATTGTCCAAGGGTGCAATGCTTGGCATCTACGAGAAGACTCCAATCAACAACCCTTTCCGATGGGTGCTTACCTATGAGGGTGGCATCTTGGACGATTATGTCTTTGATATGAATGTGCAGAAGGATGATTGTGTCATCTTGCACAAGGAGTTGAAGAATTGGATTAAGGGTAAACTCTCTGACTTCCAATCCATTCATCAGTCCGAAGACAATGCCCGACGAGAGAAGAATCGTCAAGAGAAGGAACTGCAAAAGGTCGAAGACCTACGCAATCGAATCTCTGTCGATGCTCCTCAAAGACCTGCCAAGGTACACCCTGTTCTCTTTGAACTGAAGAGCCTTAACGTTGACGAACTTACTGGTCGTCAAGCACTTGAGAAACTCTACGAGTTCAAGGCACTGGCTGAGAACTAGACCGAATTGGGGAGGAGTGAACCTCCTCCCCAAAAGGATGAAACAATGTATATCAAGAATCTTTCCTACACTGAAATCCAGAATCTACGCATTCAAGCTGAGATAGACTCATTCAAATCAGGTCAAGACCGCACAATCTATGATGTTATAGATTCAAGTCGTAAGCCTGTAACATCCCGCCAAACAAAACCATTACCTGTGTTCATTGCAGACCATAACCCTAAGCCGACTAAGCCAAGCAATGTCAATATGCGAATTCGGTTACGCAATCTCAATGAATTCACTACATATAACTTTTTACTGGTCAAAGAAAGTACTTTGGTAAACCCAGATAAGAATATCATCAGTGTGGAATCTCCACTAGGTAAGATTCTGCAATATGCACAAGTAGGAGAAGCCTTCACTTGCAATGGTCAAGAATATTCTATACTTGACATATCACCCACACCAAGAACACGACAACAAGCGTGATGACAAGCCCCCTCCTCCCAGAGGGGGCTAATTAGTTTAAAATACTAGGGATCAAAAAATATTTGCAGCTCTGTCGTAGGTATGGTTCAAACCATACCTATAAATTCTTTGCAATAATTTTTTTTCTTGAAATTACATACATTTAAAGATATAATATCTCTGTTATGATTATCTCTTTCGAAGCATCTGCAAACGTAGATACCACTTTATTTGGGTACTTCTCTATGGAATATGACCCAGAATTCTTCTCTGATATCAAAGAAAATCTTACAGAAATATCTAAAGATAGTCTAATTTCTTTTAAACTTGACCCAGAAGATATTAAGTTACTTCAGGGTAAATTTGAAAACGTCAAGAGAGTCATTAATATTTCTGATGTTGAACAAAATAAATTTACTAATGTCTTTAAGCGCAAATTTGATTCAAGTGGATTCAAAACGTTTAAATATGTAAAATTGCACATTGACAAAGATTACTTTTACTTTACTGGACATCACGAAAATAAAGACGGAACAAAACCAGTAGAATTCCAATCTTTGAATTTTGATGCCCGATTTATTGATTCTTTAGAGAAAAAATATAAAGAAAACGTGGTAAACTAAATTATGGAACCAACAGTATGGATTTACTTTTCAAAAACAGGTACAGGTTATGAACTTAAAGGTTCTGATGTAATTTCTGGTTTTGATGCTTTTATTAATTCAGATGGCACTTATATGGTTGAGTATGCTTTTTCTGATATAAAGAATTCTATGCATTTCTTTATTTACGAATGGGACAATTCTCAAAAGAAGCGTAGAACAATCTTTGAGGGTTACCAGAGACAAAATATCCTTGTAAATTTTGCTAAGAATGTTAATGTATGTCATTTAGTTAGACAAGCGATTTACCAAGAATATCTAATGGATAATGATGAAGAGGAATTAGAAAATGCAAACTCGTAAGCAAAAAATAGAACAATTGAATAAAGCCATAGATGTTCTTTGGCACGGTGTTAAAGATACAAAAGATGGTGATTATCCTCGCATCATTTTTCTATACAAAGAGATGCTTAAATTAGACCCAAAAAATTCTGATGCTTGGGAAAATATGATTTGGCTTATGTGGTCTTTAAGTATCAATAAAAAAGACACAGCTTGGATGATTGAAGCAGAAAAGTTTGTCAAGATGTATTTGTCTGTTATGCCTAATGGATACAGAGCATACGAATATATTGGTATGTTTTATCGCACAATGGTAAAAGATGAAAGATTGGCAGTTAGATATTATGAATCTGCAATTAGATGGAAAGATGCTCCGGAAAGCACTCATCATTCTCTTGTTAGTCTGTGCGCTAAACGTTATGATAAACGCTTGGCAATTGGATATTGTAAGTTAACACTCTCAAGATTTCCAAAAGATGCTTGGGCTACATCTAAACTTAAAGAACTGACCAAGAATTAATCTTGGTCAGCTTCCTTTTTAAGTATAAATAGAATTGCAAGGCTAAACGAAACTAAAGTGCCTAAAATACCTATGAATGCCATCTTTGAGCCCTCCCAATGAAAGAAATAATTACAGCAATATACCAAAATGGAAAATTCAAGGATAATAAGATCCTTAAACCCCATTTAACAGACAGAATTGGAATTAGAATGACATTTCCCGAAGGTGCAGAATGTATATTGTGGACTAACGGGAAGAAATACTACGCAGTTTGTGAAGCGTTTGGAACAATCTTCACTATTAATATTCCACGTAATTTAGGTGACGACATTTGGGAAAGATTTAAAACTGAATTTGAAGGAAATTATTCTTACAATTCATTCTAAGGTATGGTAAATACCATACCTAAAAAATTTTGTCAAATAAAAATTATCCCTTGACTTTTGTCAAGGGATATGATAGTGATTATTCTATCACAAACAAGAAACTTGGAGATTTTTCTTTCGTTGGTTGTGAAATACCATATGGAACATACAGTCTATCTGTCATTGGACTGTACAGATAAGTCTTTCCGCACATTTCCCCATTATCAGGATTTAAGTGCCAAATCTCATTACCAAAAGAATTCACACCATCAAAGTAGTTTTCTTCTGGTGCAAATACATCATAAACAAAGAAATACCAGCAAGTTGGGTTTGCTTTGTACTGTGTTACGATGAAAGACTTGCCATCAAACCAAGTACCCTGACCAACGAAACCGATACATGATGATTTGTCGCTAACGTCCTTGACATTGACAACCATCGACATCCGAACTGTAGTAGTGTTTTCCATACCTGTAATATATCATCTGTTATATATGATTGCAAGAAAATTCTCATCTAAAAATAGTTTAAATAGTTCTTGCATTCTTCCCATAGATGGCGTAATATATTGGTGTGGGTCAGTATCCGCATTACAGTAAAAGACCAGAACGGCTAGGACTAATTGCGTAGTCCAAATAAGGGTAGCAACCTTGGAGTGGTTAAGTCCACAATCTTTTACTGGAACCTTGGAGATGGTTGACGCAAACAATCTATCCAAGTATAATGATTTGTGGTTGGGTGCTATGCTCTCTTTGAGACACGGGCAACATCGGAGGCAGAGACCATCGAAAGAACTGCCATTGGTTCCGTACTGGTTGAATTCCAGCTAACCACAAATCGACCTAATCTCCTAGTGTAACCATCAGATAAATCCCCTAAGAATTTTCTTGGGGGTTTATTTGTAGGTCTGGTAAATACCAGACCTTAAGATCTTTAGCAAATTTTTTTATTTTCTTGCAATATATACAATACCTGATATACTATTCGTGTAAGGAGTTAGAGATGGAAATTTCAATTCAGGGTGTTACAAAGGTCAATTACGAACTGGTGATTGACGAAGATGTTTTCAATGATGCTTGTGAAGAGGCTGGTCTTGACCCCAAAAATTTCAAGAAATTCACTAAAGAAGAGTGGGATGTTTTGAATCCTTATCTAGTTCAGGCTGTTGTTGATAACGAATCAGATATTGACTACACTGAAATCCACGTCTCAAATTCAGTTTTCGCAGATACACTGACAATTGATGACAGAAAAAATTTGACCACTGTATACTACGATAAGAATCGCAAAATTGATTCTGTAGAGGTTATGTAAGAAAGGACGGAGGGATGAAAATCCCTCCAAGCTCCATTATGTTATTAGATGACTATCCAATTGTCATTTGGACAATTGTAAAAAAGAACAACAACTATATCCTTCTTGACTCTTGTGGGATTGAAGTGTTCCGAAGAAAAGAAAATCGCAAGAAAGAAATCTACCAATATTGCGAAGATAATGGTATTGATTTTCAAGAAGAATTTTGACTTTTGGTTATAAGTAAGGTAATATAAAAGTATGAACAAGCATATTGAAATCACCCGTCATCTCACAGTAGATGGCAAGACCACTTTCTATGTAGTAGAGAAGAGCAAGAATTCTTCTAGCATTATCTGGAATGGTACTTGCAAGCAAGCCGCTTATCAAGTTGCCTACCGCAATGCACGTAAAGAAAACACTCCTCTTTATGACACTCTTTACAAGGCAGAAATTGACCGCAATGGTGTCAAGCACATCATTCCAATTGGCAATGAACTGCTTGAAGTAAATAACTAAAAAACAAGCCCGAAAGGGCTTGTTTTTATATAATTTGTGGTATAATTAGGTAACGACAATGAAGTGGATATATCTAATGCTAACAATCGCTATTCTGCCTTTTGCTTTTATTGCTTGTGTTTTTTTCACAATCGCTTGCACTATTGAAAAGTATGTAAACGAAAATCACTCATAATTCAAATATCCTCTAGAAAAAATTCTGGAGGATATTTTTTAGGTATGGTTTGTACCATACCTTTATTTTTTCCTCAACTTTTTTTCTTTCACAGGCTTTACACAATTTGTTGCCAGAGCTTCTCCACTTACTTTGATTTCATTTGGTAATGGATGTTCTTTAATCATAACTGTTTTTTTGCAATCAGCGCATTCCAAAGCATAACAATCATTGCCTAGAACAAGCCAATTCTTCACATTATGCCCACGATGAAGAACAGCATTCTTCGTCTCTTCCATCAAACCCAGTATGCTCATAATTCCCATAGCGTTATTATATCAGAAAAATAATACTTGCACACATATATAATATTTGGTATATTAGTGCTATGAGAACGGTACTTTGGAACAACACAGAGCGATGGTTTAATCATCATCATTACGAACTATTGATTGAGGATATCACAGGATTTGATTTGCAACAAAGTCTATGTGCAGAATCTGTCAAATATATGGCAAAACGACTGAAAGACACACCTTACAATAGGACATTCAGAAGCAAGTATAGTATTTACTCTGATGAATACAATGCGCTGGTAGAAAAATTCAACGACCAAGCAAACAATAACGGAAAGATTGAGGTAGCGTGATGAAAAAATTTAAGAAGTTTGTTGAAGAGTTGGCAATCGCATCAGGTACAGAAATGATGCGAGCTAGTCAGATGCGTCCTACCAGTTTTAAGGACAAATCAAAGTACACAAGAAAGACCAAACACAAGAAAGGTTCCAACAATGAATAAAATTTCATTATCAGTCAATGCAGATAAACTTGATGTAATCCGAAGGAAAATGTCTTTTGAGTTAAATCAAGACCTAACAAATGATGAGGTTATTGAACTTGTTATTGACAATGTATACAATTCATTTCATAAATCAGTTCCTAAACCAAGACATGATGTTTGCAGAAAAACTATTGTTGAAGAAATCAATAATGGCTCTACATCAGTACAGGCAATGAAAAAATTGGGCATATCTCGCTCAACATTTTTCAGATACAAAGCAAAAGAGAAAAAATTACTAGAGGAATCTGAGTAATGATAGAATCCCAAGAATTTTCTTGGGATTTTTTTTGCATAAAATTTTAAGGTATGGTAAATGCCATACCTTAAAAAATTTGTCAAATAAAAAAAGCAGAGTTTTCACTCTGCTGTCATCAAATAACCTTGTAAGTTATATCGTTTTACTGCGTGTCTAATTCCAGCTATTGTACTGGTAGAAACAACACAAACGCCATTAACATACAAGTTCATAAAGCCGAACTCAATTTTAACTATACCAATCATGCCACTCCTTCTAAATACTCGTAATCAACTTCCTGAAAGTCCAATGATGTAATCACTGGCGGTAAGTAATCTTCTGGCTGTTTGAATGCCCCTAGATATTGCTTATACTTATATTGAAACCTGTCGGCTTTGGTGACAACCACAGGAAACACCGTCATAACTTTACCAATAGAGTTGATTGCGATATGAATCTTCTTGTGATTCACTGTTGTTTCAAACGTCATTGAATACACGTCAGTTTTCATTGTACGATATAGAAACTTAGAGTTTATAGGCAAGAAATCTATCAAAGGCAAATCTCGCTCAAAACTACGTAGTTCTGCGTGGTCTGAATACGTTAGCAACTTATCAAACCAATAAAGTGGATTCTCCCATTCTGGATTGTAGCAAATCATCTTCCCGAACCTTTCTTGTGATGACTTATAGTACCATAAGAAGATTATTAAAACAAGTATATATTTTTACTTGACAAGGCATACAATACTTGATATATTAGCGTTGTAAGGAGTTTGATATGAAATACGTACGGAATTCGGATAGGCTTCGTGAGATATTGGTCTCCACTAGACATCAGATTGTATCGCTTAAGGACATTCAAATCGACCTTTTGCGCTCCAATCCCAAAGCATCTACAGAAATTGCTACACAGATTTCTGCTCTGGAAGAAGTGTACAAGCATCAATTGTCATTGGTTGAGATGACAGAATCAACAGAGCCAAAGTCAAGAGGCTGGTTCTCTGGTCAAATTAAGTCCAAAGAAGACCGACTAGCCAATATTATGGACTAAAAAAAGCCCCTGAAATATGGGGCTTTTTTCTTGACACGATATATATAATCTGGTATATTTAACGTGGAGGAAATAATGAGAAACCTATATGCTAAGAAATGTTGTTGGTGCAAAGTTCTAGTCCCACCAGGTTATGGTAAACTGTGGAACTACAATGATAGATGGTACGTAGGCTGCCAAAGTTGTATGGATGAAAAGTTCAAGGATTCAGATGACAAAGGGGACTAGCTCCCCTATTTTTTTGCTTATCCACTCAAGGTACGGTAAATACCGTACCTATAAATTTTTGTCAAATTATTTTTTTAATTTGCATTCTATATACAATGTGTTATACTAGTTGTGTAAGGAGTTTGAGATGAGAGATTTTATGACCCTTGGACCAGTTCCATTTGAAGAAGAGTGCATTCAAGTCAGCCCAGAAGTTGACTACACTGAAATGCGAAATGAAGTCAGCAAGTTTGTTGCTATGTTGGAGCGTCGTTTCACAAACATCCCTGAGAACGCTTATTTTGGTATTAAGCGTGAGAGTCATGACTTTGGTACTTACTTTGAAGCGGCTGTATATTGGGATACCAATGACACTGACTCCCAAACCTTTGCATTCTTTGTAGAGAACAATCTGCCAGCAACTTGGAAAGATGAATCTACACTTGATTGGTCAGCTGAGTACGTCACTGCTGGCGAATAATCTAAACAAATCCCCAGAATTATTTCTGGGGATTATTCTTAAGTCGTGGTAATACCACGACTACAAAATTTTATCCAAAAATTTTTTGTGAATTTTTGTCATCTTGTTTGCAATGTGTTATACTAGAGGTTGTGAGCAATCACCGGAGAAATACTTATGAAAAAAATTACTATCGAAACTGAATTGACACAGGCTCAAATTGCTGATATTATGGGTGTTAAACAACCACAAGTATCTAACTGGTTGAATGGCAAACGTCTGCCTACTTCACAAAATTTAGTTAAACTAGCCAATATACTAAACTATTATCCAGAAGAGTTATTGAATGAATTGGTTGAAATTCAAAAACAAAATCAAGCTTAAATATAGGGAGGAAACTCCCTATTTTTTTCTTGACAATTATATACAATGTGTTATAATGATGGTGTAAGGAGATAGAGATGGATTACACTGAAGCAGAATTGGAAGCACGTATTTTTCCTAGCGTTGATTTAGACCCCAGAGATTGGGAAGAAGATTTTGAAGAGCAAGACTGCGAACCATATGAGGATGAATCTTGGATGGATGATAATGCTCTTGCCTCAGCTGGTTTTGGAAATGATGAAGACTATGGTGGAGGTGATATCGACTGGTGATATCATATCCCTTGACAAAAGTCAAGGGATATTTTTATATAACAATAATCTTTAGGTATGGTCAAAACCATACCTAAAAAATAATGCAAGAAAAAATTCTTGCATTATTTTTAAAAATCTAATGGTCTTGCTTCAATAACCATTTGCATTTCTTCAATATTTCCAGAAGGCTTGAATGTGCAATAATTCCTACCACATTCACAAAGAGGTGCCCAAGCATTCCATCCTTTACAAGATGGAATGCAAGCTTGACTCTCGAACTTATGCCATCTCTCTTCAGCCATTATTGATGACCAAAGAAAGAGAAACTTTTTTCTGTAATCGTTCATCTTACTCTGTAACACTTATCCAGTCTTAATTCTATCACACCGTTATTGTCTTCGGTAAAACCACGGTAAACATTATCAGCAACACGAACATAGCATACAGCAAAGTTTCCCAATTGCTCCCAGAACATTGGTTTGCGCATCTTGTTGTATCGTTTACCATTGTGTATGCCGACAACTTGAATCTTGCTGTCAGTTACCCAACGAGTACCACCATTGTTCAAGTAATAATGTGCCATTACTTGTTTACTCCTCTTTGTGTATAGAAGTTATTACCATCCTGAAGAATCCATTCAGTGTTGTACTTGCAAGCATAATATTCGCCCAAGTCTTGTGCGTTAGGGCTGGAACCAAGCAACAAACCATTGTAGTGTGCAGTGTAGAGCATCTTCGGCACACGGCTCTTGAATCTAACGATTACCTTGTCTGTAGTGTTCATAGCAATAGTATATCATCCTGTTTATACATTGCAAGTAATATTTAAAAAAAGATTTTTTTGACAAAGATCTTAAGGTCTGGTAAATACCAGACCTATAAAAAAACCTCAAGAAAAATTCTTGAGGTTTTTTAAGGAAGTAATGCAAGCCCAGGTTTATTATACGTTAAACCTGGGCTTGTAGCTGATTATTCTTCGATGTTTACGTGCTTGATGCAATCAAGAAGACCAAAGTTATATTCTTTCAAGTTTTGCATCACTACATCTTTCTCATACACGTCTTCACAGTCTGCGATGAACTTGACAAGTCGATTGACAAATGTTTGCTTTTTAATCAAAGTCAAGTCTGTGAGACTATCACCATATGTGAACTGGTCAAGGAACTGTGCCTGTTCAAAATCACCAAGTTCTATCGCTTCAAACACATCGCTAGCGTTTACGAAATATACTGTTTCTGCCATTACTTTACCTCTAATCCTACAAACGGGTCACCAACCTCATCCTGTTCATCAAAAGCCTTGCCAAATGCTTCCAACTCTTTTTCAAGTTTTGCAAGGTCATCTGCAATCCAAGCCAATCTTTGCTCTGGTGTTGCATTCTCTACGATAAGTGAGGACTTAACACCACACTGAAATACCGTCTTGGCTACTTCACACTTGATAATGTAATCTTGATACGTCATCTCTTTCCCCTTACAGCATTAGTATATCATCTTGTATATACTATGCAAGAAAATAAATAAATTTGACAAAAAAATAAAGGTCTGGTTTTTACCAGACCTAAAGATAGATTGCAAGAAAAATCTTACAATCTATCTTTGTTGTGAAGGTTATGCTAGTTCTTTGACTAGCTTGCACACAGGATATTCGCAATACCCTGATGGAACCTTTTCACCAGTCATCTCAAACAGACCAGATGTTACAATGTCATTCCACAGAGTAGCACCCATATTGTAGTAATTGGCGCAGAATTCATCTTCAGCCATAGGAAAGATGTTAGTGGTGATGTAGACAACAGGTTGACCTGTCTCATCAACCAAGCTCAGAGCAAGGTTTCCATTGGTCTGATACTTGTGCTTTTTTACTTTGCAAACGCCGTAGTTAGTAGTTTTGATTTCCATTTCTTTCATCCTTACTCAGTCAGTATATCATAAAGTATATACTATGCAAACATTATTTAAATATCGTTATAGATATAATCCCAATCAATATCATCACTTGCTATGCGAATTAATTGACAAGCAATAGGGTTTTCTACAT
>Ga0247723_1000966_pt1 | contig 17628 bp, 32 predicted proteins | sample MSEWelMarce5H_FC_FD_189079 | JGI IMG/M metagenome (GOLD analysis project Ga0247723, IMG submission 189079) | Subsurface sediment microbial communities from gas well in West Virginia, United States - MSEEL Well Study Marcellus 5H_FC | ecosystem: Environmental > Terrestrial > Deep subsurface >... | reverse complement strand
GCTGAACGTTTTACTGCATAAGCTATCGCTACCGCTTGTTTGATAGGTTTTGTCTTTACTTCAGCTTTTATGTTTTCCTTAAAAGCCTTGTCAGATTTGCTATGTTTTAATGGCATGATTATTTCTTTTTATTGGGTTTAGCTGTTTTAGCCGAATCAATGAACGCTTGCTTAGTTGGTGCGCCTTCGCTGCCAACCTTGCGCATTTTTTCAACTGGTTTACCAGCAGCTTTTTGAGCCTTGATGCGTTCCTGCTTTGCGTGAATGTTTGCGTACAAGCCTGGTTTAGTAGCCATTAGCAATTCCAATTCTTTAATGATGCCTTTGCACGTTCTGCGGGGCCTTTAGCTTTCTTGACTACGCCTTCCATCCTTGCGCAGAAGCTTGCTTTCCTGCCCTCGTCAGCCTTTGTCTTTGGATGCGGAGCCGGTGGTTTTAGGTTTGAGTTGTTCTTTGCGTTGTATTCCGCACGACCTTTAGCTGTCATACCCGCACCTTTTTCAGTCGGGTTGTAAGTCTTACCTTTGCCGGTAGTCTTGTGAGCAATAGGTTTATCGTGTTTAGGCGGCATCTTGTTCCCTTTCAATCCAGCAAATATCAGCTTCTTGGATGATTTGGTAATCCTCGCCCTTCAGCTTTACCGTTGGCCACTTCAGATAATCACCGTTGCCATAACGAATAGCGTCGCCTACTTTGGCATCCAATGGCTTAACGTTGCCCCGCTTATCACGCTTGCCAGGGCCAACAGCCACCACCGTACCCATGTTGAAAGATTCCCGATTATTTACTATCAGGACTTCGGAAAGTTTGCGGATGCTGGGTTTAACCAGCACCCTATCTTGCATAAGTCTAATCATTGACCGTAAGACGAACGCTTGTGTTCGTAACAAATGCCGCTAGTTCTACCGGTGTTCAAATCCTTGTAATCATTCCCAGCTTCAGTTTTACCCATCGCAACACCACCTTTAACTACTGGTTTCATTTCGCCACCAGTATCAGCAGTAGTTGCGCCCTTTGGCGTTTTAATGCCGGTGCTGCTTTTAGCGCCAACCATTGGATCATGCAATTTAGCCATGATTTAACCTTTATTGACCGTAGCTGTTGCGTGTGTGCGTATAGCAAATGCCAGCGGTTTTGCCGGTGTTGAACTCTTTGTCCATACCGGTCATGTCTTCTTTACCCATAGCAACGCCGCCAACGATCTTGCCACGACGTTCGCCAGTTGAATCAGACATATCAGCACCTTTTGGTGGTGTTGCGCCTGTCATGCTCTTAACGCCTTTCATGCCGTCCATCTTACCCATGATATTTTCCCTTTTCTTTGCAAAGAAATTACTACGATTATTAATCTAACTTAATGGCTTGTCAATAACTTCAATAGCTACTGTTGCGCCACCACCTGATTTTATAGTAGCTCGCTGAATAGTCAAATGGTCAATTTGCTCGTCATCATCAAATACACCTGCATCTTGTAAAGCATCTAAACAAGCTTTCAGCCGGTTATCAAGATCAATCTTGCGCTTGTCTCTTGGATGCAAATAAATGAGCATCTTTAATCGGTTAATGCCCAATTTCGGCACTTTCTGATCAATTACGCATTCAGCAACATCAATTTTGTATTGTCTTCCAGCTTTGGATAAATAGCGTCGGCCACCTGATTGGAGCCAATAATGATTCACAGAGGGGGGTAATGGAACATTAATGAGTATCAAGCAGTTCTTTCGTCCATGCTAAGAGTTCTTCCTCTGTCGTTTGGTAATGCCTTTCAAACGCTTTACGCCCCATTCCGTGAACACCAATGTCACCGCGATGATGTGAAGGGCACAGACCAATAACAGGGGCATCATTACGACGACCAGCGCGGCGAATATGATGAATTTCGCAAGGAGTTCCGTCATAACCAATCTTTTTGCATAGTATGCACCCAAGGTCAGCAACTTTGTCGTAGTGCTTATTTTTTGCCATCTATTTTTTTGTTCATACAACTGCTACACAGCCAACGTCTGTTCTTTCCGTTTGCAATTATTTTCCAATAACCACCTTGTGAATTTTTAGTCAACGAACAATTGCTACAGTATCTATCACCAGCTGGACTTTGTTTAGCCGGTTCAAATTCATCAAGATTTAACATTAACGGTTTACTTTAATTAATTGTTATTATTGTTGTATTTATAAATGCTTTACAACGAAAGGCAAAAATGACTGCCAGATCTTGTACCGACGAAGAATTTATAGAAATCTGGAACAAATATCAATCAGCGTCAAGAGTAGCAGAAGTTTTGAATATTCAGGTTAGAACTGTATATACAAAACGCAGAGAAATCGAAAATAAATTTGGATTAGCTTTACTTGCTACCGACAAAAAGTCTTTAGATTGCAATATAACAATCCCTAACAATGGCGTTCGCGTTCGGGTAGAAATGGATGAAGGCTTAATTATGGTGGCAAGTGATTGCCATTATCACCCTGGACAAATATCCGCAGCGCACAGAGCTTTTGTCAAATTAATCCCAGAATTAAACTGCCGCATGATTATTATGAACGGAGACGTTTTTGACGGTTCCGGAATTAGTCGATTTGATCCGGAAGGCTGGAAATCAAACCCAACCGTAAAACAAGAACTAGAAGCCTGTTCAGACCGTTTAGGTGAAATTGAAGCTGTTGCCGCAAATGCTAAATTACATTGGACATGGGGAAACCATGACATGCGCTTCAACACTCGTCTAGCGTCTCAAGTTGGTTCTGCATTTGAAGGCGTACAAGGATTTAATCTTACTGACCATTTCCCACGTTGGAAATTTAGCACCAGTGTTATGGTTAATGAAAGTTGCATGATTAAGCATCGCTGGCATAACGGAATACACGCTGTTTATAACAATACCCTTAAATCAGGGTGTAGCTTCGTGAGTGGGCACTTACATTCCTTAAAATGTACCCCCTACAGCGATTATACAGGCGACCGTTATGGGGTCGACACAGGGACATTGTCAGCAATTGATGCAGAAGGCTTTAGTTACCACGAAGACGCAAGCGTCAACTGGCGTTCTGGATTCGCTGTTTTGCAATTTCATGAAGGAAAACTTTTACCGCCGGAACTATGCCAAGTATTAGATGAAAGTGCTGGAAAGTGCTATTTCCGCGGTTCAATATTTTATGTGTGAATAGTCATCTAAATGCCACATGACAGGATTATTATTAGGTTGCAGTTCCCCATAACCTGTTTCTTGGAGTAAATAAAATGTCTATGATTATTGATTACGAAAACAAATTGATTTATATCGGCGACGGTTACGAAGTTGTCCAGTACGAAGAAGAAGATGCAACCTTCTTTGATGACGAAGGCAATGAATACTGGTACGACGAAGCAGAAGATATTACTTACGTTTACGACGAAGAAACTGAAGATTGGTACGAAGTTGAAGAAGACGAAGACGCAGCAGCATGGTAAAACAAAGGGGCGAAAGCCCCTTTTCTACATGTTGTCTCGTATTGCTCTGACCGGTATATCTGTTCTCTCATGAATGCGCAAAATGACCATGTCGCTAATCGGCGCACCGTGTCGTATCTTGCTTATAGTTGGCACTCCTAATTCTAATATCTGAGCAACTTCACGATCTGTCTTTAAATCAAGTTCCCTGCGTAAAAAGTCGATCAATTTATTGTCAACATGTGTTGGTCTCATAATGAACCTTTCCTCCGGTTAGCGGATAACGTTTGCCAAATTTCTGTAATGCGTATTTCGTGCTGGCGTTTGTTATCCAAAATTTTAAATTGCTTGTAATTCTCAACCCACTCAGCTACTGCATTCTCGTATCCAGGGCTGTCTATGGCTTGCGCTTCCCTTTCAGCCACCGTACCACTAGCAAGTAGAAATGAATGCGCCTTGGCCTGTTTAATCGCTTCCTCGCACCGTTTAACCTCGCCAGATAATTCAGCGTGTTCTTGGTCTGTCCTGCTCAAATAAATTAATGCTTTTTCTACCCGCGAATCGTTTAAATTTTCTAATTCCATTATCGCCAATCCCCATGTACACCGCGATTACCTGCGTTCCATTGTTCTCGCGCATCTTTTTCTAGTTTGTCGGTGCTACGCCACTTCTTAACTTCCTCAAAATAATCAAGCATTAATTGCCTACCTTTTACCCGCAGTTGCAATACATACCTAACTTCGCATTGATGCCTGAATTCTTCAGAGTTGTTCACTTAAGATTCGCCATGCTTCTGCTGCGCATAATGGTACTTGTCCGTTTCCAATGGCTTTAAGTCTGTCCACCCTAGCGGCCACCCCATCAGCCACTCGACCCACGTTGGGTTCAATGTTCCACCAATCGGCTTCTGTTCCATATGTTGAATTGCATTTGGCAGTTGACCCATGTGCGCCCTCAAACCCTCCGATATTTTTTTTGTTGTTGTCTCGAATCCGTTCGCCCCCTTGTAATCTCTCGTTGCCGGAGTTGGCCATTTGTCCATATTGCTCACTTGATCCCTGAGATTTGCAGGTTTGCTGCGCCCAGGCCTGGCGTTTGTCGCTTCGTTCATTAATGCTGTTTGCGATTTTGGTGGTAGTTTGTCCATTGTTGTTGGAGTTGCCCATTTTTCCGACAATCCAGATTCGGTTCCTTTGATGGTTTGCTCCAACGTCTGCCGCTCCCAACACTCCCCATTGCGCATCAAACCCCATTGTGGCCAAGTCTCCAAGAACTCGTCCAAGTCCCCTACTAGTGAGCATTGGTGAGTTTTCCACAAACACGAACTTTGGTCGTACTTCGTGAATGATCCTTGCCATTTCTCCCCACATTCCGCTACGCTCTCCGTCAATTCCTGCGCCTTTTCCGGCTGCGCTAATGTCTTGGCATGGAAACCCGCCAGATATAACGTCAACAATTCCGCGCCAAGGTCGTCCGTCAAAGGTTTGAACGTCATCCCAAATCGGGAAACTCTCAAGAAATCCTTCATTTTGTCTTGCGGCAAGTACGCTTGCGGGATAGGGTTCCCATTCAACTGCGCAGACGGTTCTCCATCCAAGCATTTTGCCCCCAAGTATTCCTCCACCAGCACCCGCGAAAAGAGCCAACTCATTCATGCCACCTGCCTGATCTTGTCTGCAATACGTTTACGCAACTCGCTAAAAGACTCGCCTGGCAATGAATTAACGCCCACTTCCCTTGCTTTGGCCATAGTCAACTGTTCGTCGCTGTACCAAGGTAACGAAGGCGGTTTCTTTTCCTGCATGTCAAGTTCATCTTCCCAACGGCCTTGGTTTAACCAAGTTGCTGCATGCGGAATGAACTCTGTTTCTGTCTCTTTAAGCTTCCAGTATTTAATATGCACCGGCAAAGCTTCAAACGCAGCTTCTTGTTCGTCTTTTGGCATGCGTTCCCAAATCTTCTGCGCAACACGCTTGCTAACCTTTCTAGGGTATAACTTCCAGAATTCTTCAAACATATTATTCCTTTGGCTGCGGCAATCCTGACCATAGAGGCCAACCTTCAAGCAATGGTTCTTGACCTAAAGGTTGTGAGGATTCTTCTAGTTTTGTGTCCGAATTTTGTATATTCTTTTCGGACATGAGGTTTTTTTGCTCTGCTTTACGCCCTGCTTTCCAAGCTTCCCAAGCCCAATACATCATTGAAACGTTGCTATAAGGGTTCATTGTTGTATCAATATCTTCTTTCCACCAATTTTCAAATTGTTCTTGTTCGTTCATATTTCCTCCTGTGTATATTATTAAGGCTGCTTAATCTTCACGTCAAGCATTTTCTTAACTTACTTTTATTTACTTTTGTTGTAGGCATAGGACAAGACAATTAGGTGGTACTCACCCAATTTAGCCACCTGCTTCAGTAAAGTCGATAAGTAAAGTCATGCAAGCTACTACACCCGAAGGACTATGTTCAATTTCCAGAGCGACGAATTCGGTTCGCCTAGCCGCCAATACCACCTGTATTGCTCTGTTCCTGTGATACCCATAGTAAGTTCACGCGCTGTCTTGTCAGTAGGCGCATAGGTTTTCTTGGTAGCCGCCCCTACAAGGCGCATTGCTTCGTGACCAGTACGGTCTAAATGCAAAAAGCCCTTTAGACTTGGCTCTCTGCGTGTGTGGGCACGCCCTAAAAGGTTGAGAACCAAAGCTAAAAGGCTTTGATTTGTCTTATGCCCACACATAGACAGGCACAAGATAGCATAGTTAAAAAAAAGCCTCAAGTACATTCTTGAGGCAAACCGCCGAAGGATAGCGGAGCGAGAAATTAGTACCAGTACACTAGCACTATTTGCGTCATTTAGTGCCAATAGCCTAAATTTCAGGCCAAATATAACGCCAATTAGCAGGAAACATCAATTTCCTTGTTAATTTTCCGTCAGATTGTTTTTCTATTTCTGCGGCCAAATACACCCTTTTATCCAAAGGAATGCCGTTACGTCGCCAAACACATACCGCTGGCGGTGAAATATTTAGCTGTTTTGCAATAGCTGTCGGCCCACCTAGTAAATCAATTATCTGAGAATCATTCATTAACGTAGATTAACAAATAATGTTTGACAGGTCAATTAATCTAGCTTAATCTGTTTCCTGTCGTGAATTTACGACTTACTTATAGGACTTTACTCATGGAAAATCTAATGCAAGAAATTGAAGAACGACTTGACCATGTTCTTTGGAAAATTGAACAAACTTTAGAACCTGACGAAATCAGCTTACTTCGTTGGGCTTGCGGCAAATCATCTTATTCAACTAAGGATCAACATGTTAATTTCGACCAAACAATCTAATAGCACTAAAGAATTTAAAAATGCGCCAGCTGGTTCCCACCTTGGCAGACTTTACAAGATCGTTGACCTTGGTACGCAACAAGGCGAGTGGGAAGGTAAAGCCACCTTTGCTCGTAAAATGATTTTTTACTTTGAGCTTCATGGCGATGATGACAAAGGCTTACCGCTTGTTAATGATGACGGCAAGCCATTGATTGTGACCAAATACTACAACGCATCCCTTGGTGAAAAAGCAACATTACGAAAACATCTGCAAACATGGTTAAACCTAGACTTTTCCAAAATGCCTGAAGGTTTTAAGGTTGAGAACATTTTAGGCAAGTTTGCAATGATTAACGTTACTACATATCAAAAAGACGGCAAGACTCGCGCATCAGTTGAAGGCCTGTCTGCTGTTCCTGCCATTGTTGTTAAACATGGATTGCCAGATGGTTTTAACGACATATCTATGTTTGATTTAAACAAGTTTGACAGCGCAAAGTTTGACGGATTGTCTGACAGCATTAAGAAAATGATTATGAGTTCACCGGAATATCGTGCGCTTACTGATACAAAACCAGCAGCGTCAAATGAATTTGGCGATGACGATATTCCATTTTAAGGATCAATATGACTTGCGAAACATGTTTTTATTGGTATCACGACAATCATTTTGGTTCTTGCAAACGCTATCCAAAAGTTGAAGTTAAGAATAAAAACGATTGGTGCGGAGAATTTAAAGAAAAATTAGCTGTTGTTTCTTTCTCTGCTTATGGTGAAAGTAGCGAATTTTTACCCGCCATAACTTCAGAAGAAGTTGGCGAAATGATTAAAACAGAAAAGAAACGTGGGCGACCCGCGAAGGAGCAAAAATAATGGCTGGCCATTGGTATAAACCAGACGGAAGTCCTATGTACACAGTCATAGGCAAAAACGGCAAAGAACGCGATACAACGCTGCGTGACGCTAGGGAACATAATTTAGTTCCAAGCGTGACCACAATCATGCGTATAGCAGCTGCGCCAGGCTTGGACATTTGGAAACAGCAACAAGTCTTAAAAGCTGCTGTAAGCGTTCCTAGACTTGACGGTGAGCCAGAAGAAGATTGGTTTAGCCGAATAATGAAGGTTAGCAAGGAAACGTCTGCTGAAGCTGCTGACCGTGGTACTTCCATGCACAACGTTATTGAAGATTATTTCAATAAGAAGCCTGGCGATTACCCTGATTATGCGTCAGCTGTTTATTTTGCCGTTGCTAAAGAATTTGGCAATCAGAACTGGATATGCGAAAAGTCGTTTGCTGTTGATGGTTTTGGCGGCAAAGTTGACCTACATTGCGAAGATATTATTATCGACTTCAAAACCAAAGAAGTTGTTGACGATAAAACCGCAGCGTATGACGAACAATTGATGCAACTAGCCGCTTATAGCCGTGGTCTAGGTATGCCAGATGCCTTGTGCGCCAATGTGTACGTAGATTTGGCTGGCAACGTCAAAATCATTACCCACGATCCGCAAGACATAGAGAAGGCTTGGCAAATGTTCACGCATTTACTAGCTTTTTACCGTATCAAAAACGCAATTTAAACCTAAAGGTCAGCTTTTGCTGGCCTTTTTTAACTTATAAGTTCCACCTTTTTAAGTTATCAATAAAAGTTGTTGACACTAAACATTAACCTAGCTTAATATTAATTGCCTTAACACAACTTAAAGGAAAGGAAATGTACATGACAAAAGATATTCACCGTCGCGGTCTTGACGAAGGAATGGAAATTGCCCTTCGTATGCTTAATGAAACCTTGCAAATTAATTGCGAACATTTAGGCGACGCAATAGCCCATGTAAATGTTTTAAATAACCAACGTAGATGGTTAAAACAAGATTTAGAAGAAATTCGTAACGTTTATTTAAAACTGTCTGAAGATTACAAAAAACTTCAATATCACTACGACTGTGCAATCTTAGATGCGAAAGGCCTAGATCATGACCACTAATCACCCTTACTTATCCATTACTTTTGTTATTGCTCTTGCAATCTTTGCTGAAACTATTGTGGAGTTCCTGTTATGAGCCAACAAGAAGCCATTATTAAATGCCTCAAGAAAGGCTGGAAAAGCCCCTTGGACGCTCTAAACGAAGCCGGTACTATGAAACTAGCCACTAGGGTTGGCGAGCTGCGTAGAGCGGGTTATATTATTCTCGACAAATGGTCGCAGCACCGTAAATATAAGCTTTACAAATTAATTAAAACGCCGGAGACAGCATGAAACAAAACAACGGCATGAATTTTCATGACAGCTACATCTACACACCAGCCACGACAGACGTAACTATTCGTTGGCGCAAACTTTACAACTGGATACCGCCGACCGAAAACCCTGAATACCAAAAAAAATGGGCAAAGTTTAGGCACATGACGGTGGCCGGAATTGAAGCAATAGGTAAACAATAATGGAACTTTACTCACATATATTGTTTATTGGCGGTCTTTTAGTTGGAATGGGCTGCTGTTTATTTGTTGCCGCAGCCATTATGTCAATGGTGCTGCTTGATGACTAGCTTGTGGAGAAAAAGAACTATGCAGGACAAAAGATTTTGCACGACCTGCCAAAGGAAAAAGCCGGTTTCCGGTGGTTATAAACAACCAGGCTTAATGCGGGGTTGGCGTTGCGAAGATTGCTTAAACTTTCGCAGCGTCAGCCCTTATTTAAGCAAAAAGAAAACTACTTGTGACGCAAATTCGGAATTGGATGCGCCGAATCCATAGGCATTTTTTCGTGCGCTTTTAATTCTTTGTTAATAGCAGCAACTTTTTCCATTTCTTTCTGGAAATCTTTTTTAACAACGTAATTTGTATCGTTGTCTTTTTTTGATTCCGCTTTGGTAATCTTAAAGTTTGTTGCCATGTTATGCCCCTAAGTAAATAGCTCGTTCATCTTTTCGGCGGTTTTCAAGCCCTTTTAGAACTTTACCACCAGCTTTGCAATACTTCAAAAACTCATCTGCTGCACCTTGGTAATCACCGCGATTATGCTTTTGTCTGAGTGTGCTGCGCTGTAGAGTGCCAAGCCCGACGTTAAAACTGAAGCTGACAAGAGCATCCAACCAGTTTTGATTACTGTTAGCACTAGGGCAATACTTAAGAACTCCTCGCACAAAACGTTCAAGGTCTTTCGCCAAAATTGCATCTACTTCTTCCCTCGTAAATAACCTGTTGTCGGCTGGCTTTAACTCAAACGCCGCACGATCTTCAAACTTCATTGCGCCTTGCTCTGGATATAGAACATGGCCAGTTCCAATTGTCCAAAGCTTTGCAGGACAACGGTAAGGTTTAAGCTTAGTTCCTTCATGGTGGGCAATCATCTTTAAAGCTTTAGCGCTAATCATTTGCCAAACGCCCGACCGCCAAAGTGAAACGCAATAATCGAAGCAAACAAGGCCTGTGTTTCATTATCCCAAAGCTGGTCAGCCAACACATTAAATTCAACGCCGCTGCTTATACCTTTGTACGCCAACGTTGCGTCAATAGCAACTAACAAAAAGAAGAAGCCATAGGTAATTACTGGGCGTACAGAAGCACGAAGGTCTTTCATCCATTGGCTAGTGCCTTCGTTTAGGCTTGTATCGTGCGCGTATATAGCATTCATCTCCGCTTTTTGTGCGTCGATTAGCGAGACTTTCTCCGCAGATTGTGTTTGGGTTCTTATCTCGTCTAACTTGATTTCTTCTATGTGCTGTTGTGCTGCGTAACCCGCCGCCAATAACTGCATTTCGCGCTCTGTCTGCAATTGCGCTAGTTTTAACTCATGGCCTTTGTCTGCTTTGTCTTGAAAGAAATCAAGTATTTTTGGCAAACCGCCCATCAAGAAACTAACAAGCGTTGAAAGTAGTGTCAGCATTATTCGCCCTTTATTTCTAACAGTATTTTTGCTCTTAACTCACGCATCTTTCTTGCTTCTTCCATTGCCATAATAGTTGCGTTGTTCATATCAACATACATAAGCCCCATCACAGGCAACACTATGACTAACACAATACACAGAACAAGGACGGTGACGAGTAAAGACCACGGTATGTTTGGCTCGTCCTTATTAAGATCATTACCCATAGGAACCACAATATTATGAACACGACCGCTAGGATTGACGTCATTTGTTCCGCGATTTTTCTTTTTATATTTGCCCGTCGCCATTGAGCTATCCTTTGTTTCTGTAGTTCTTGGCGCTGAACTTCTGCTCGTTCTTCCTTAACCCTGTCACGCATTGCTTCAAACTCTGACCAAATCGCGCCCAATTGTGGGGGCGCTGAATATACAAGGGTTTCGCGTAACTCTGTTTCTAACCGGTTCATTTCCTTAATAGCCATAATGCGATTAAAAGCTTCCTGATTTACCGATAACTCAGGATCACGCGATTTTTTGGCTTTTAGTTCTTCCTCATGAACATGTTTCTCAAGCTGCTCATGCGCTTTAAAAAAATGCCCCAAATGGCCACTAATGTCAGCGACAACATCTTTAGCTTTACCGTAAGCATCGACCAACTCCATACCGTCTGCTTTAGCTGTTTGATATAACTCGCAACCCTGCTTAATAGCAGCAGCAGCAAGTTTTGCAGCGGCGAGAATGGTGAGCGGGTCAATTTTATTTGTTTAGAAAAAGGTGGGTTAAATAACCAATACCGCTACTTATCGCAGAAATAAACATCATGCCAGCCCACATACCGCCTTTGCCCTTGTTAGCCAACGCTAGTAATTCTTTTAAGTCTCTATCCATTTGGTCAACCTTTTTGTCTAAAGATTCAACCTGCGCGACTAGCTGGCCATATTTGAACATATCCACGTCTGACATTTCCCGCACCTTATGTTTTCTGGATAAATGCTAAAGCGTAGTACAAAGGATTATTCGTGCCAACGGAAGTAACCACTCCGGCTGACGCAAAACCGCCATTATTGCCGACCGAATAAGAAGTACCAGCGCCAACTATGAAACGGTCTCTTAAATTCGGTGTGCCGTTGGTTCCATCGCAGATAACGTAACCCGCAGGTATTGATCCTATTGAGCCGCTCCACATTAAAATACAACCGACCGGCACAGCGGTGGTTGCTGAAGAACTGCCTAAGATACCGTAAATATTATCGTAAGTCGCAATAACCGCATTTGCGCTGTCTGTCAGCACTAGCTTATAGTTGGAGCCAGAGTTTAGCCAAATCTCTTGTGGTGGCCGGCCATCCGTTCCAAGCACGATAGGGTTAGTGTTAGCAATCGTACCTGCTGACGTTGTATAGGTGGCCAAAGGCGTAGTTGTGCTAGCTTGGTAGGTATAAATAAACCCACCGGACAACGGTACGCCTAAAGTTGTAAAGAACTGAAAGCCGTTACCAATTGGTGAAAGATTGACTGCCATATTATTTTTTCTTTCCTATGTCAGACAGCCTAACACCTGCTGCCGGTTTAATTGTTTGCTTAACTTCTTTCGCTATCTGTCTTTGCTGCAATACTTGGCTTGCCGGTTCTACAAAATATTTAACGCCAGGAATATTCTTTAACAGTTCAGCACCATACTGTTTAGCCATTTGCGCCGCAGCAACAGCCGTATTAGATTCATTAACAAATGAACCTTTTGGTCTAGCTTCTATAATCTTGCCTGTGCTTGCAATAGCTCGAATTGTCTTAGCATCTTCGCCAAACAAAGGATCAAGCTTTTTGTTTACATCAAGATTATCAACCATCTTGTTAAACTTGCCAGTTAAAAAATTACCGCTTGCGTCTGTTGATTCCCGAATCATGTAATCTAAAGCACCTGACCGCAAATGTTGTATAGCTTGCGGGTCGCCCTGACCTAAAGTTTCCATTGTTTTTACAAAGTCTTTGTTCTTAGACCTGAAAACAAGCTTTGGAATAAAGTCTTTAGTATCAGCAATGCCGTTCATTACTTCGGCATAAAGCGGGTTGTATGTGTCGCGCTTCTTATCTAGCAAATCAAACTGCGACTTTGCCAATGATCTAGCCTTATCAGCTAAAACTTTAGCTTCGCCAGTTTCATTTAACAACGGCATCTTTTCTAATTCACTACGGACAACCGTCAACGCATGAACTGCGTTTCCATCATTAGCCGCTTGCGCTTTTCGTGTTTCCCTAGCCAACACAGTCCGAAGGTTCTCGAACTGGTTGAAGTTCATTGCTTTGCCTTCTGTGTAATCTTTAATTCTATTTAAGATTGAAGGCGGCAAAAATTCTTGTTCATCAAACTCGCGCAAAGCTTTCATTGCGCCATTGCCAAAGCTTTGACTATCAACCTCAAGCTTGCCAGCGCCGTAATCTTTCAAGCTGTTGTAAGCTTTTGTAATTGCGTCATCATCAGCTTTAATGCGCTTGCCCATCAAATCAATTGAACGCTCTGCATCTTCAACAAAGCTAGTTGTGTTTACGTCAGGAGCAACGCGCTCTTTCATTAAGTTGGCGTTTTCCTGCAATGCTTTGTTTTGCTCGTTCAAATGCGCCGCAACTTGGTCTTTGATGCCACGTTGGTTGCGTTCATTACTGATAATTACAGGGTCTTGCGTAGCTTGTCCGCGAGTTAAACGAACCGGAACCGGCAGTTGATCTGCGTCCATAACGCGATTTAATGCGTCAACGTTTACATCGCCAGGCTTAACTTTTGACAGTTCTGCTTTAAGTTCAGGAGTTGCTCTTGCCGTAGCTTCAGCTAATGTTGCAGAATCAGCAGTCCTAGCCGCACCAACGCCAGCCATAGCTTGCGGTTCAAGCTTGCCGTAAAACTCCTGCGTTAATTTCTGTTTGTATTGTTCCGCTGTAAGTCTTGGCTTGCCTGTAGTCGGCTCGATACGATCCGCAATAGCTATAGGCTTAATAACAGGAGCCTTTTCAATAATTGGCTTTCTTGCGCTACCCAAAACCATAGCTTCAGGCATAACAGGCGGCAGCTTAGAAGCTTCAAAAGCTTCTTGCAATGTACCCATAGCCCGACCTGTAACCGCTTTGCCAGCCTCTGTGCGGGGTTCATACGTCAAAGCTTGAGATACTTCGCCAGCGGTCTTTTCAGCCTTTTGTAGCCCTTCTTTAGTGCCTAAAGTGCCACCAAAGACATTTTCAGCAATACCGGCAACGCCACCAACAATAGGAGCAACAAGGCTAGAAGCCGCAGTTAAACCAAGCTCACCCAATCCGACTAGCTTTTCACCTGTTGTTGGTTGCGTTTGGGTAGCTGGCATTTGCGGTATCTGTTTTGGTTCTTCTTTAACAGTTCCAGCAATTTCAACTTTAACGCCTGGGCCAAGTTGGTCTGATTGGCTTAAATAATCATCTAACAAACTAACTGGCTGCGCTGGTTTGGTGGCAGCTTTTCCGCCAACAAATTTCATTTCACGGTTTAAAGCATCAATATTTGCCTGTGCGCGAACATCACCAGCTTTTAACTTGGCTTGTTCGTCGGCTAACTCTTGCTGCAATATTGCTAGCCGTTGGTCTGTTTTAGGCGCAACTTTCTTTTCGCCTTTCCATCCCATATCACTAGGCTGCACACCTTTTTCAGCCGATAAGAATTCGTCAAGTGCGCCCATTACAGTTCACCTGTGGCCATAAGTTTTTCAAGATTCTTTTTCTTTTGCTGCAAATCTTTTAAAACATTAGGATCGTTGCCTATTAATTCTTTAAATTGCTTTTTCTTTTCAGCAACAGGTAAGTTTGATTTTTCTATAGCTATAGCTTCAAACAACTTACTATCGGAATTAGACGACCATTGTTGTTTAAATGCGTTCATGTTGGAATCGCCAAACTTCTGCGAGAACTTTTGTGCTGCTGTTGCTCTCATATCCAAATCAGTTAAATCAGCATAAGCACGACGAGCAATACCTATCAACACAGACGGAGGATAGGTTTCATCACCGTTAGCCATGCGGGTTAATTGCTGGCCTGAAACGGTATCCATGGAACCGCCCATAGCTTGGATATTAGATATTTGGACGTTTGCCAAATCTTTTGATAATTGTTTATAAGTTGGGTCGCCAGCAAAATCTCTAAATTTTCTAACAATAGTTCCTGCTATACCACTAGAAGGCCATGCGCTTTCTTTTAAACCTGTGGCCTCTTTAATAACTTCATCAAGGTTGCGTTTAGACGTTGTTAATTCGCCCTGACGTTTAACAAGGCCATTTCTGTAAGCAATACCTGTTTTTTCATCTTCTGCTTCGCCTGGCGCATAAGGCCGCAAATCACCGGCAACACGTTTAGGATACATTTGCCCAACTGTAGTCGGTGCTGCTGGTTGTTGTTGCGTTTGTTGCGGTTGGCCTTGTGGCTGCCCTTGAATTGTTGGAGCGCCAATCGTGCCGCTTTCAGCCGTATAAGTAGCAGGAGCGCCACCGGCAGTCGTTGTAAGTTGTGGCGTTCTGCGTCCTTGTTGCGATTCGCTAGTAGTTGCAGCTGTACCAATGTTTTGCAAAACACTAACTAACTTTTCAGGATAATTCTCAGCAACGTTTGCCAGTTCATCCATGTGCAATTTTGTAATTCTTTTATCAACACCGCCATTTATCAACAGCGTGTTCATGTCATTTAATACTTGTTTTGCACCGGCAGGGTTTTTTGCTGCGTTAATGATTGCAGGATCACGCAAAAAGCCTGTCATTAATTGAAAAGCACGATCAGCATTTTTCTTGTCGTAATCAAATTGTTTTTCTGCCGTAGATAATGGTTGGCGTTTACGTTCTTCCCGCGAAGTAACAACACCAGTTTCAATTTCTTCAGGTACAAGCGTTTCAGCTTTTTGCGTAGCTAATTGTTGTTGGCGCAATAACTGCTGCGCTTGCTGAACTTGCAAAGGATTAAGCTGTTGAGCTTGCTGAAACTGCTGCGCAGAATTAGCAATATTCAACATATCAGCAATACTTGTCGGTTTAGCTTGTGGGCCTAAATTGTAGTTAAAACCATATTCCGGCATGATTATTCCTTACCCAAAGTAACCAGGAGTTTGCGTTTGTGCGACGTTTTGGTTTTGACCTAAAACAGCTTGTAAAATTTGATTCTGTTGATAATTCTGCAAGCCACCTTGAGCCGCATTTGCAGCACCTGTCAAACCTGCCGCTTGAGCCGCAGCAGCGCCAACACCTAATTGACCTTGTGCTGTTGTAGCCGCTTGACCTGCTTGCGCAGTTGTATTTTGAGCTTGCTGGCCAAGCCCCGCTATACCCGCCAACGTATTGTAAATGCCTGTGCGTTGCTGATTAAAGTTTTGGAACGCATTTTGATAAGCGTTCTGAGCATAGTTCTGTGTGTAATCTTGAAGGCCACGCAAAGCATTACCACCAATTAAGCCACCGCCAACATTAGCCGCACGTTGTTGTGCTTGCTGACCTTGGCCAAGCATGAACTGGTAATTAGGCGCAAGACCTGCTTGCAAATCTTGTGGTGAAAACTGGCGGGTTAAATAATCTGTACCTGTTTCCATTCCCAACGGTTTACCAGCTTCGTCATACCTTGTATATTGACCTGGCAACATTGATCTAATCTGATTTAACGACTGATAACCAGCACCACGCTGTGGCGCAAACTGTTGGTTAATCGTGTTAAACATCGACATTTGATTTCTTGCAGCTTCTCTTGCTGCGTCAGCTTGTGCCTGACCGCTTAAATAAGAACCTACAGCCTGACCGCCAGCACCCAAAGCATTGAATAAACCAGAATTACCAAAAGCTGCAGATAAAGCATTTTGCGCCGCTGTTCCACCGGCAGCATTACCAACAAGCGAACCAAGAGAATTAGCTCCGATTGTTGCGGCAATACCAGGGCCAAGAGTTCCGGCAGGAGAGGTTCCTAAACCAATTGCTTCATTAAGCGCAGCAAAAGAAGCGGGATTAGTAGCACCAGCGGCACTAGCCGCACCACCCGCAACGTTATAACCACCGCCATTTGAAATATTGGTAGGGATTGAGCCAACTCGTTGGGCAATTTGTTCTGCTGTTAATCCGGCAGTTATTGGAGCCGCTGTGCTTGCTGTAAATCCGGCAGGGCCAATACTTCCATAGCCACCGCCAACAAAACCACCACCCGCCGAACCTGCTGCTGTACCGGTTGCAGAGCCAAAAGTAGGAATAACACCAGCCGCCTGCAGAATGCCACCAAAAGCAGGGGCAAGCATCAGGAATGGCCCATATTCTTCAAAAAAGCCAGGGGCTTCTTTATATCTAACAGCTTCAAAATATTTAACGTCTGGTTGGCCTGTTAGTTCGTTATTTACAGGCACAAGTTTTCCGCTACCGTCTGCTTTATATAAAGCTGTTGCGTGAGGAACCGCGTCTCCACGCTCACCAGCACCAGAAATTGCGTTTGTTACTGAATATAAATCTTTTCCTTTTTCCTGAAGAAGGTTAAAAATTTTGCCTTGATCTAAAACTTTAGAACCAATACTTCCTAAACCACCGCCGGCAGCTTTTTGATATTGATTTGGGTTTTCAATACCTGCAGCTTTAGCAGCGTTAATAAAATCTTGGTCGCTTGCACTTTGGCCTGTTGTGGTTTTATAACCAGTACCGCCCATGCCTTCAATATTTGACACAATTCCATAAACACCTGCGCCAGTTAATACTCTAGCCGCATCAGATTTTTCACCCCAGCCCGCTTTATTAAGTTCATCGCGAATATCAGAATTGCCAATAGTTAATTCATTGCTACGATCTTTTCCATACCTAAATTGCTTGTCGATCAGCGATTGATTAAGCGTTGGTAATTGATAGCCACCAGCATTTGCAGCCGGAGCTACTTTCGAAATAGGCGTAACTGATTGTTGTTGCCGCTGTTGTTCTTCGCGTTGACGCTGCTCATCTTGTTGGCGTTGCTCGTCTTGTTGACGCTGGTCATTTTGTTGT
>Ga0247723_1000965_pt1 | contig 17645 bp, 24 predicted proteins | sample MSEWelMarce5H_FC_FD_189079 | JGI IMG/M metagenome (GOLD analysis project Ga0247723, IMG submission 189079) | Subsurface sediment microbial communities from gas well in West Virginia, United States - MSEEL Well Study Marcellus 5H_FC | ecosystem: Environmental > Terrestrial > Deep subsurface >... | reverse complement strand
AGCAGTAATTGCATCTAACGGCATTGTGCTAAACGGCACGACTGTTAGCGCAAGTTACACGATAGCAAGCGGAAACAATGGCTTTTCGGTTGGCCCGATAACTGTGGCAAGCGGTCAAGCGGTAACTATTTCTAGCGGTCAACGCTGGTTGGTACTATAAGGAAGAACAATGCCAATTCCAAGTCAAAATGAGTTACATGAACTGTTTGAATACAGGGATGGAGAATTGTTTTATAAAACTAGCCCTTTACCAAAAATTAAAGTTGGTCAAAAAGCGGGGAGTATTAACAATTATGGATATGTAAAAATAAGCATAAACAATAAGAAATATTCAGCCCATAGAATTATTTATATGATGCAATACGGCTATGTGCCAAAAGAAATTGACCATATAAATTGCAATCCTAAAGATAACAGAATAGAAAATCTAAGGGAAGTAACTCGTACACAAAACCGCTATAACATTGACAATTACAAAACAAACACATCTGGTTGTAAAGGTGTTTCATGGAAAAAGAACTTAAATAAATGGCAAGTTTCTATGAATGTAAATGGAACAAGAAAACATTTAGGTATCTATGAAGATTTTGAACTTGCTGAGTTTGTTGCTGTTGAAGCAAGAAATAAATATCATGGCGCATACGCCAATAACGGAGTAGGGGTTTAATATGCCTTATGGCGTTGTAAATGCAGACAAGATGACCACTTCAGACGGAGTAAGTTCGTCTGGATTGTATGGGTTTAAGAACCGCATCATCAATGGTGCGATGGTGATTTCACAGAGAAATGGTACATCTAGCATTACTGCTAATGACGGGTCAATTTTTACAGATAGATTTAGTTTTGCAGATTCAGTAGACGCTAAATTTACGGGACAACAGTCTTCAACTGCGCCTACTGGTTTTATAAATTCACTTTTATTGACTTCTAGTTCAGCCTATTCAATATCATCAAGTGATTATTTTGTTCTCAACCAAAATATTGAAGGACTTAATGTTGCAGATTTAGCATGGGGAACTGCATCTGCATCAACAGTAACATTGTCATTCTGGGTGCGCTCTAGCCTTACAGGAACTTTTGGTGGTGTTATTAACAATAGTGCTAATGACCGCTCTTATGCTTATACATACACAATTAATTCAGCAAACACTTTTGAATATAAAACAGTAACTATTGCTGGAGACACAACAGGAACATGGTTAACAACAAATGGATTAGGAATAAGAGTTAGATGGGGGTTAGGTGTTGGTTCTACCCGCTCAACAACTGCTGGCTCATGGAACTCTGGATTATATTTATCTGCCACAGGCGCAACAAGCGTAGTCGGCACAAATGGCGCAACCTTCTACATCACAGGCGTACAACTAGAAAAAGGCAGTACCGCAACATCGTTTGATTACAGACCTTATAGTACTGAGTTGCAGTTATGTCAGAGGTATTATCAAGTTGGCTCTTCTGGAGCAGTAGGAAAATTTACATCTACAACTAATTTGGGGTATGGAATTGTTTTTCCTATTCCAATGAGATCAACGCCAACAGTCTCTCATACGGCAAATTATTCTGCTGTTGATCTTGGTGTTGCAGATGTAACAATAACAAATACAACAATTAACGGGTCAAGAATTTCAACTACTGGTGCGGCACTTAACGGGACAACAACGGGCGCAACAAGTGGTGCTATTGGAATAGTATTTAGTAATGGTACTGGTTTTTCTTCGGAGTTATAAATGTATAAACAAGTAAAAGATTTAATTACTGGAAGCATTGCAAATGTTATTGTTCGTATATCCGATGGCGCATCAATCCCATTTGACCCCGCTAACACAGACTACCAAGCCTATTTAAAGTGGGTGGCTGAAGGCAATACACCAGAGCCCGCAGACGAAGGAACACAATAATGCCAAACGTAATAAATGCCACGTCCACAGGAAATGGCGGATTGATAACGCAGGGTGACGATTCGGGCATCCTAAACATACAGACAAACGAGACTACTGCGATTACTGTTGATGCTTCGCAGAATGTGGGGATTGGTACAACAACTATTGCCACTATTGACTCAACTGGTAAAACTCTGGAAATTTATGGTGGTGCTGGCGGTGGGTTTGTACACATGACAAATTCCACAACGGGTCAAACTGTAAGCGATGGGTTTATTATTGGTACATCAATCGGTGGAAGCGATGCGCTATTAGTTCAGCGTGAATCTGCAAACATGATTTTTAGAACAGCAGATACAGAGCGTATGCGTATCGACTCTAGCGGTAACTTTTTAGTAAATAGAACCTCTTCATTTACACCAAACTCAGCCGATAACACAAAAGGTTTTGGAATTCTTGCCGATAGTGGTCAAACATTAGTAAATGCTACTGGTTCAGTAAATGCTTTAATTGTCAACAATACAAATACAAACAACAGATTACTTTCTTTCAGGTCTGCAAATACTGAAGTTGGTGGCGTAACAATTACAAGTTCTACTGCTACATTTAACGGAACTTCAGACTCTAGATTAAAAGAAGATTTAGGTGTGTCAACTGATACATCTGTTATTGATAACACAATAATTCACGACTTCAAATGGACTAGAGATGGAACTCAAGGAAAAGGTGTTTTTGCTCAAGAAGCATACGAAGTTTATCCACTAGCAGTATCAAAAGGCTCTGATGAGTTAAACGAATCTGGAAACTTGGCTAACCCTTGGCAAGTCAATTACTCTCAATATATTCCAGACTTAATTGTTTACTGTCAACAACTTAAAAAGACAGTAGACACACAAGCCAAAACAATCAACGCACTAACCGCCCGTATAGTGGCTTTGGAGACAGCATGACTGTAATCATTGATGGAACGGCTGGTATTACATTCCCTAGTGGTAGTGGTACACAAGCGGCACAATCAAAAGTGTTGCAAGTAGTTAATGCTAGTTTTACATCTGCAATTAGCACAACTAGCACAAGTTTAGTTACAACAGGGTATAGCGCATCAATTACGCCATTATTTTCAACAAGCAAAATATTGGTTATTTTTTCTGCAAGTCTTGGAAATAATACAAGTACGGGTTCTGGATTAAAACTGGCAATCTATCGTAGTGGCACAAATATAACAAGCACAACTGGATATTTGCTTTATTCACAAATTTCTGGAATAGGTTTATACCAAACTGTTCAAGTTTATGATTCGCCAGCAACAACATCAAGCACAACATATACGCCATATTACGCATTGTCTGGTTCTGGAACTGCTTATATGCAAACAAATGGAACATCTGATTTTCCAGCATCGTTAACACTTATGGAGATAGCCGCATGAAACATGATGCAATTTACGCAACGTATAGAAATGTCGTTACTATACGTGGTGACGATGCTTTTGACGCTAATGGCAATCCCGTTACCTATGACGAGACAGCAGTTCAAGCCTACATAGATGCTCATGCCTACATAGAAAAACGCCAAGCGGAATATCCAAATGTGATTGACTACATTGACGGAGTGGTTAAAGGCGACCAAGCACAGATTAACAAATACATAGCCGACTGCCTGGCTGTTAAGGAAAGGTATCCAAAATGACCGTATTTATCTGGAAGATTTCCGAAATCACATCCGAAGATGGCGCTATCACCCACGCCAAATATCATGTGACCGCCGAAGACAATGGCGACATTGTGGAAACCGAAGGCCATTGGTGGTTTAAAGACAAAACCGTAAAGACCGCTTTTGACCAGGTCAAACAAAGTGATGTAGCTGATTGGATCGAAAAAGAAACAACACAAGACGGTGTAAATTCAATAAAATCACAGCTGCAAAGCCAAATGGACTACATCAAAAAAGGGGTAAACAATGACTTGCCTTGGGGAAATCAGGTTTTCAAAGTCACGTTTTAAAGGTCAAAAATGACAACCCCCTACGACATAATTACCCGATCGCTGAAGGATATTGGCGCGTTAGAAGCTGGGGAAAGCCCGTCCGCGGATGCTGCCCAGGACGCGTTCGATATGCTCAACGACTTGTTGGCGCAATGGTCCAACGAAAACATGATGGTTTTCTACAAAACCGAAATCATTTTTCAGACCGTCCAAAACACCGTGCAATACACCCTTGGACCAGGCGGATCGGTCGGGGCTACTTTTACGGGATCGATCTCAGGCACAACGCTAACCGTTCCAGCTAACGGCGTTACAGCTGGCGCGATCACTATGGGCATGACTCTAAGCGGTACAGGGATTACTGCTGGAACGACCATTGTGGGCTTTAATACGGGCGCTGGTGGCAACGTAAACGAAGGCGGCACATATTCCGTTAGCAAGTCCCAAACGGCTGCCAGCACCACGATTACGGCCTATTACGAACGCCCATTGACGATCGAATCGGCCTTTGTGCGTGTGGCAACCCAGCAAGGCGGAACAAACATTGCTGGCGGTTACCTGGATTACCCCGTGGCAATTCTTAGCCTGGAAGAATACGAATCATTAGGCATCAAGCAGCTAAATGGTCCGTGGGCAAAAATGGTCTACTACCAACCTAGCGAAACCCTGGGAACGTTGTATGTTTTCCCAAATCCTTCAAGCGGTGAGCTGCACTTGTTTGCTAGCACTATCTTTCGCACTTTCGAGAACTATTACGAAACCATAACGCTGCCCCAGGGCTACAACATGGCGCTGCGGTGGTGTTTGGCGGAAAGACTAATGCCAATGTATGGCAAAGCCAGCGCCACGCAAATCACGCTGATAAATTCATTTTCCGCCCAGGCCAAAGCCACAATCAAGCGCACAAACATGAAGCCGCCACAAGTTTCCCGTTATCCTGACGCATTAATGGTGGGCAGAGCTAAAGATGCTGGCTTTATCATGGACGGGGGATTTAGATAATGCCTGATTTTGGCTTTGTCGGGGCTTCTTACGAAGCGCCATCGATCTACCAGGATGCCCAGGAATGTATCAATTTCTTTCCTGAAATCGATCCAACCAAACCCCAGGGCGACCGCGGGGTTTCTGCGTTATACCCAACGCCTGGCTTATCTTCCCTGGTCCTATTTCAAAATCAGCAAGAAGTCCGCGGCATGGTCACGCTATCTGGTGGCAGCTTTATGGTGGCGGTATGCGGGCCTTACGTTTATGTCCTAACATCCATTTTTGTTCCAACATTGGTGGGGCAGCTCAACACCACAACGGGGCGCGTAGGAATCAACGACAACGGCATTAACGCCTACATTGTGGACGGTTCTAACCGATATACCTGGCGAATTTCTAGCCCTTCTTCTGCGGTGTTTACGGGGTCTATATCGGGTACAACCCTAACGGTCACAGCAATTACAAACGGCACAATTGCAGCGGGGCAATCCCTTTTTGGTGTGGGTGTTACTTCGGAAACCGTAATTACAGCCCTGGGAACGGGAACTGGCGGAATTGGTACTTACACAATTAATCTATCCCAAACAATTGCCAGCCGCCAAATGAACAGCACCACGGTGGGCGCAAGGGTAACGGGATCAATCACAGGCACGACTTTAACGGTTTCGGCTGTAGCAAGCGGAACGTTATTTGTGGGGCAAACCATCCAGGGAACTGGTGTCACGGCGCTAACCATCATTACCGCCCTGGGAACTGGATCGGGTGGCGTTGGAACTTACACGGTTAGCACAAGCCAAACGGTAAGCTCAACAACGTTGTATGGCCTTAATTTCTCGCAGCTGCCAAGCTCAGACGGGGCATTTACGGGCGGAACAAACGTGGACATTGTGGACAACTACTTTGTTTACAACCGACCAGATACGCAGCAATTTGGCTGCTCAAACGTTTTATCCCCTATTTCTGGCAGCACAAACTTTTCCAGCAAAGATGGCGCACCTGACGATTTGGTGACGCTAATCGTGGATCACCGCGAAATCTACTTGCTGGGAGAAACATCCAGCGAAGTATGGGTGGACCAGGGAACAAGCCCATTTCCATTTACCAGAATACCAGGCACTTCAACCCAGCACGGTATTGCTGCACCTTTTAGCGTGTCGCGCCTGGGCAATTCGTTTGCTTATCTTTCCAGAAACAACCGCGGTCTGGCCCAAATTGTCCAGATGAACGGTTACGTCCCGCAAAGGATTTCAACCCACGCGGTCGAAAACACTTTAAGCGGAAGGACCATAACCGATGCAATTGCTTGGACCTACCAGCTCGAAGGCCACGAAGTTTATGTGATTAGCTTCCCAACCCTTCAGCTAACCTGGTGCTATGACATTGCCACGCAGATGTGGCATAAATGGCTATACACCAACAACCTGGGCCAATACGAGCGCTGCCGCGGTAATTGTTCTGCGGTGTTCCAGGGTTATGTTTTGGTGGGGGATTACTCCAACGGCAAGATTTACCATTTAGACCGCAACGTTTACACCGATGACGGACAACACGTTAAACGTTTACGCCGCGCCCCACATTTAACGGTAGACCTACAAAGACAATATTTTGAAGAGCTGCAGCTGCAGTTCCAGCCAGGTGTTGGATTGGACGTAGGCCAGGGTGAAGACCCCCAGGCTATGCTGCGGTGGTCAAATGATGGCGGTTCTACCTGGTCCAGCGAACATTGGACAACCATAGGAAAAATCGGCAAATACACAAACCGCGCAATTTGGCGGCGGCTGGGAACTGCAAGGGATCGAATCTTTGAAGTGACCGTTTCCGATCCCGTAAAAGCGGTGATTGTGTCGGCTAACCTAAAAATGACAGCTGGGGAAAATTAATGGCACTTTTACCCAATCCACAAACGCAGCCCTATCCGCAGTCGGAATTCCTGGACGGGCAAACCAAACGCCCAACCCGCGCCTGGCAGCAGTTCTTTATTAACTTGTTGAACTTCAATAGCTCTACCACGGCGACCGCTGGATCGGGTACGCTGCCAGCAAATCCCGTTGGCTTTATCAATGTGACCGTAAATGGGGTGGCTTACAAAGTGCCATATTACAACCAATGAATTTGGAATTAGTCAAAAATCACATTCCAACCCGTGAAGAAATTTTGCGGTTGCAAGACGAAATGGCTAAAATGCCCCAGGCAGAATTGAAAACCGAACACTACTTTTCGCAAGGGATGTATTGTCGGAAAGTATTTAGAAAAGCTGGGACAATCATTGTCGGTAAAGTCCACAAAAAAGATCACTTTTTCATGTGCGCCCAGGGGCAAATCATTGCCTGGTCCGAAAAAGGCATGGTGACTTTGAATGCTGGCGATGTGTTGTGCAGCAAAGCTGGAACAAAACGGGTGACTATGGCGGTCACGGATGCAATTGGCATCACGGTACACAAGACGAACAAAACGGATTTGGACAAAATCGAAAAAGAGTTAATAGAACCAGACGAATTGGCTTTGTACGATTCTTCTAATAACATCAAGGTTAAAGCCTTGGAGGGTAAATAAATGACTTGGGTAACTGTTGCGGTTGTAGGTGGCGGCGCTACGCTAGCTGCTGGGTACATGGGGGCGAAAGCTGCCAAAGATGCGGCAGCAACATCTGCGGCTGGAATGCGCTATGCGGCGGATACCAATCGGGAAATGTTTGACATTACTAATCGGAATCTTGCCCCGTATCGTGAACAAGGTCAGACTACATTAAAAGAATTAATGACCAGGATGCCAGAGCTGACTAAAGCTTACACGGCAGAAGATTTTTCTTATGGCATTGATCCAGGTTATCAATTCCGTTTGGCACAAGGCCAAAAAGCTTTAGAGAATCAATATAACCGTGGCGGTGGTCTGGTCAGCGGAAACGCCATGCAAACAATGCAAGACTACACCCAGGGCCAAGCTGCCCAGGAATTTGGCGCAGCTTTTGGAAGAAATAATGTTTCCCAAACCAACATTTTTAACAGATTAAAAGGCATTGCCGACATGGGTTTAAGCGCCACAGGCACAACTGGTCAAGCTGCTACTGCTGCGGGGCAAACCATTGGATCGGCGCAAATTGGCGCTGCCAACGCTGAAGCTGCTGGCATTACTGGACAAGCAAAGGCCTACGGCAACACCTTACAGGGCATGGCTAACTACGGAACACTTCCGCTTTATATGGGCGGACCTGGCGGACAGCAATCACCTTATAGCGCTTTTTATGTCGGCGGAACTGGTGGCGGCAGCGCTGCTGGCGGTGGTGTTGGATTTAATGCTGGAGCTGGGCGTAATTTAGGTTATATGGATGGCGGACAAGGCCTTCAATTAAAGCTATAAGGAATTGATATGGCAACATACGTTAGCACCCCTCCGCAAATGTACGAAGGTCCGCAAGTAGTTCCTATTTCGGAAATGATTAATACTGCCCGTGCGGGACAAGCACTTCGCGCTAGCGAACAGGCATACCAACAAGCGCAGCAAATGAACCCTTTGGCGGTTTCAACGGCGCAAGAACAATTAAAACAAAATCAAATTAAAAGCGAAGCAGACCAGTTTGGATTTCAACAAAAGAAATTTAAACAAGTAGCCGATAGCCAGATTTCAATGATCAATAACCCATTGATTGTTGCTGCAGAACAAGACCCCAATTCCGTTAGCAAAGACGATTTAAAAAAGCTGATTTACCAAAACGGCATGGATGTGGCTAACGCACACGGCATTCCAAAAGAACAAGCCTTATCACTTATGCAGCCATATATGCGGATGGCGGATGAAAATCCTGGCGGTGTTCGCACGTTCTTTAAACAACGGCTAATGCAAGGCGCGGATGACGCAACGAAGATCGGCGCAATGCAGCCAAGCGGTTCACAAGTATCAACTGGTGCGGGTGGTTATCAATTGCAAAGCGGCGAATTTGGAGCGCAGCCACGCGGCACAGTATTGCCAGGAACGCAATTCAATACGCAATTAGGCCCAGGCCAGCGCATGGAAGCAACTGGCGAAGTTGATATAAACAATAACCCAATTTTCAACGTAAAAGATGCAAACGGACGTGTTGTTGGGCAAACTACGGTCCAAGGAAATGTGCCGCAAAATCAAATGCCAGCTCCGCCGCCTATGCCCGCAGCGGGAACACAACCAGGCGCAGCTGCACAAATTGGGGGCGTTACACAAATGCGCCAGCAATTGCAGCCAGCCCCCGCGATTACGCCAGCCGCTAATCCAAATGCAATTGTGCGTATTCCAGCGGGAGAAAATCCCGATACTGGTAAAGCTTATCAAGCGCAAGCAATTGAAAGTAGGGCAGCTGTTCAGCCAGCCAAAGTCGGTTTGCAAAACATTGATACAGTTTTAAAGTATTTGCCTTTAGCTGCAACGGGTAGATTATCCGAAGCTACTTCTGGTCTGCAATCCGTATTGGGTAACGTGGCTGGATCAAAACCCGAAGAAATAGCGGCTGCGGCTCGAAACACTATTACCAAAACAATTAACGATTTAGCAATTCAAAAGAACCTTGCACTTGGTGGCAAGTTTGCTTCTAGCCTGGAAGCTGCCCAATCATCATTGGCAAGCGCCGAAATGAACCCTACCGCTATTGCCAAATCAATGGAGCAGCTGCGGCCTTTGTTGCAAAACATTACTAATTATTCAACTGGCCTAGACAAAGCAATAGAGAAAAGCCCAGTTAAACAATACGTTAAACCAGAATTTGACGCGGCATTTAATCAAGCTTTTGATATGAAAGCGCTATCTTTTAAGAGCGCTTTTGAACAAGGCAAAGATTTAAAGAAGTATGCTAAAGAAAATAACATTAGCTTGGTTGAACAAGAGCAGCTATTGAACAAAATTCAAGCTTATGATTATTTATCAAACGGAGATTTGGCGGCGTACAAAGCATTTATGGCTAGCCAAAACAGGAGACGTTAATGGATGTAGTAAACGATATGCGGAAGGCGCTGGGAATGCCAGCGGCTACCACTACACCATCTAGCGGTCTAAACACCGACCTAGCCGATCGCCTAGAAGAAGCGAAGGCGGAATATCGCCGTGTATATGGCAAAGATATGCCGATCACAAGCACGGTTAGAACCCGTGCCGAACAAGAAGCGTTGTTTAACGCCCGCGGCACTAACCCCAACCTTGTAGCTCCGCCAGGCAAAAGCCAGCATGAATTTGGTAATGCGGTGGATATAGCTGCAAATGTGCCTGATACCTTTTTAAATAGATTTGGCTTGCACCGCCCACATGGGGCAAAAGACCCCGTTCATGTGGAGCTAATGCCAGTATCGCAGCCAAGCTCGACCGTAGCTGATATGCGGAAATCATTGGGCATTCCCCAGGCTGCTAATACTCCAGCTGCTCCAGCTGCAGAAGCGCCAACCGTGGAAGGTATGCGCGACCAAATTCAAACGCCGCCAGAACCAGCAGCCCCAGCGCAGCCAACCGTGCAGCGAATGTTTGAAGCTAAAACGCCAGCACAAAAGGCGGCGCAGCAATTAATCGAATCCGTGCCTGGTTCGCGCCAGCTGGGGGAATTCGGTAATGTAGTTGGCGCTACCATTTCCAAATCTACTAGCGCGGTCCAAGAATTAGTAGGCAAATACTTTCCTGGCCTTTCCGATGAGCAGCGAAACGCTATTGTTTCAAGCGCTGTAAAAGGCACAAAAGAAGCTGAATCAGTAATTAAACCAATTGAAGAAACGTCACCTAAAACCGCTTTGGCTGGTGAAGTAACGGGCTTTTTGGTTAACCCTATTAACAAAGTAATCCCAGCTGGCAAGCCAGCCGAAACATTACTTGGGGCAGCTGGTAAGTCAGGATTCCAGGGCGCGGTTGGAAACATTTTGACAACGCCCGTTGGAGACGAAACTAAACCGTTCATAACCGAAAAAATCAACCAAGGTTTAATTGGCCTAGCTGGTGGCGGTGTGGCTGGTGTCACTTTTCACGTTTTAGGCAATGCTTTGGCAAAAGGAATTGATACCGTAAAAGCCAAATATGGCAATGCTATTCACCCTTCGCAGCTTAACGAAGCAGCCGACAATGTTATTTTGTCGGCTGGTATTGATCGCAACAAAGTCCCGCCAGAATTCTTTAACAGTTTAAAGGACCAGGCCCGCACCGCTTTGCAAACTGGTGACGTTAAAGGTTTCCAACAGTTCGCGCAAAATTATTCCCAGGCCAACGGTTTGCCAATTCCCGTGCCAATGCTTCGCGGTCAATTAACCCGCGATCCAATGCAATATGCAGTAGAACAAAATCTCCGTGGAATTCAAGGAGTAGGCGAACCCATCCAAGGCCTATTGCAAAAACAAAATCAGGCATTGATCCAAAACCTGGATGCATTTGGGGCAAAAATAGGTCAGGACGTAACAACCAGCGGTCACACGTTAAAAAATGCATTGCGTAAGGCGGACCAGGCAGAAGCTCAAACCGTAAGAGATGCATACACCGCTTATCGAAACAGCACGGGCAAAAACATAGATGTACCGCTGCAAGGCGTGGCGCAAGACTATGCCAAGGTCCTAAAAGACTTCGGTGCAGATCAAATTCCCCAGGGCGTAAGAAACAATCTAGATGCTTTGGGGTTAATGAAGGGCAACCAGTTAAAAGTTACCACTATTGATGACGCTGAAAATTTAATTAAAGTCATTAACAGAAACTACGACCCAGCCAAACAAACCAAGGGCACGATTAATGCCCTGGATGATCTACGCAATTCCCTTAATAACGCAATCCGTGAAGCTGGCGCTAACTTGCCTGGTGAAGCTGGAGCAGCTGCCCGCGCTGCTAGAGATGCAGCTTCCCAACGGTTTAAAACCATCGAAAGCATTCCAGCGCTGCGCGATCTTATGAAGGGAAAAGAACCCGACAAGTTTGTGCAAAACCATATCCTAAATGGCAATGTGGACGAAATTTCCAGGATGACCAAGTATTTGGAAACCAACAATCCAGAAGCACTTGGGCAAATTAGAAATGACGTAATGCGCTTTATCAAGCAGCGCGTGGTTGGTAATGTCAGCGATGAAAACGCTAAATTTAGCCAGGCACAACTAAAAGCATTTTTGTCGGACGCATCGGAGCAGCGACTAAAGCGCTTTTTGTCACCCGAACAAATAGTTGGATTGAAGCAGTTAAACAAGGTTGCGGAAAATGCCCTGGTCGAACCCGTGTCCGCCGCGGTCAATCGATCCAATACCGCATCGGCTGCAGCCAATCTAATCCAGGGGACGGTGAAATCTGGCCTGGTCAATGATTTACTGACTAATGTTGCAGCAATTAAATTTCCTGGTGTGGCCTGGGGCGCTAAAGCGCTGCAAGACGTTAACCAACGTTCACGCGCCAGCGATCTAATCCAGCAAGCTGTTAACCCAGCTGTAGCACCAGCAACAACGCCCGTTCGTAATATGATCCAGCGGCCTGGATTGGCTGGCGCAGCAGCTGCAGATCAAGCTATCCGCCAGAGAAATCTTGAATACGAACGTCAAAACCAATAAGGATCAAACATGGCAGTCAATCTTTCGCCTATCGGAAACAGCGAACAATTCTTTGATAACAACGGTGTTCCGCTAAGTGGCGGCTTGTTGTATACCTACCAGGCTGGTTCTAGCACCCCCTTGGCGACTTACACCGACATTAACGGCACGGTTGCAAACGCTAACCCTATTGTGTTGAACTCTAGCGGTCGCCTGGATAACGAAGTTTGGTTGACCTATGGCTACTATTACAAGTTTGTTTTAAAAGATTCCGCGGGTTCAACCCTGGGCACTTACGATAACCTTTATGGAATTATTGGCGTACAAGCAGCATCTACGGGAACAACTATTCCTACGGGAATGATTTCTCTTTGGTATGGCGCAATCGGCAGCGTACCCACAGGCTGGTATTTGTGCGATGGTTCAAACGGAACACCTGATCTGCGCGACAAATTCGTGGTCGGCGCTGGGTCAACTTATGCGGTGGCTGCAACTGGCGGATCGACCGATGCAATTGTGGTAACGCATAACCACACAGCGACTTCGACTTCGACTTCAAACGTCACCGATCCAACGCATAGGCACAATGTTGGTTCTAATGACTCTACGGCGCAAGCTGGTAGTGATGCTGGCAATCAAGAATTTGTGCGTAATTCTGGTGCTGGTAACGGGCCAACAACTTATTCTAGTTATGAATCTACTGGTATTACAGTAGCAACCGCCACAACAACCACAACCGCCAACGCTGGCGTAAGCGGCACAAACGCTAACTTGCCGCCTTACTATGCCCTGGCCTACGTAATGAAGGCATAACATGGACGACATAGCAACACGCATTGCGGTGCATGAAGCCATTTGCGCCGAACGATATAAGAACATAGAAGAATCTTTGTCTACGGGCGAAAAGCGCATGACCAAGATCGAATATCTTCTTTACGGGGTAATGGTTTGCGTTTTACTAGGCCCAGGCGTGGCTGCCACGTTTATCCATAAGTTTTTTGGCCTTTAGGATGTGTTCGATCCGCTAACCATTGGGGCGGCGTTTAAGGCCATGCAGCTGGCCTATGACGGGATCATGTATTGTTGCGATGCCTTAAACCAGGGTAAAGTAGCCGTTAAAAAGGTGAAACAGGCAACCGAAGATGCAAAAACCATTGCTAACGAAGCCAGGTCAATCTGGGGATTTTTTGCGGGATTGTTTGGTTCTAAAACCAAAACGCCCGTTTCTGACACCCAGCCTTTGGCGAAAAAGAAGGAAACCTACACAACCCATATCCCCAACGAAACCGAAATCGTCCAGCAGTTTATTGGGCACTTAGGGGCGTTTTTCCGTCACCACAAGGAATTGACCGAATATGTGGAGATCAAATACGAAGAGGTTTTTTGCAGCCCTGATCCCAATCCAGAAGACATATTAGAGTTAAGCGTATACAAAAACGAGCTGGACCAGGCTTATGTGAAGCTCTCAGGCATGATGCGCGGGGCTAGTGTGCCGTACCAATTAGGACCGCTTTGGGACAACTACAACAACATCTATTCCAAGGTCCAGGCGGAGCAGCAGAAGCGGAAAGAGCAAATTAGAATCCGAAGGCAAAAAGAGGCCGACAAACGGGAAAGGTTTAGACAAGAAAAAGTGGAATTAGGCATGGGATTGTTTTTGGTGCTAATCATTGTTTCTTGGCTATATGCAGTATGGATAAAGTCATTTACCGAGGGATTTTGATCCTGGTTTGTGTGATGTTAAGCATTGTGCTAATCATTACGCCCGTGTTAATTATGATGTGGATCAAGATACAGAAGGCAGAGATTAGGATCGAGCGCAAAGAAAAGCAGATAGAACGAAGACTTCGATTAATTGAAAGGCAAGGCAATGAATGAACTATTCAATATTCTCAAGGGTATCGCACCCACGCTGGCAACTGCTGTCGCTGGTCCTTTGGGTGGGGCTGCTGTTACCGCTTTGGCTAATAAGCTTGGCGTTTCTGATTCCGTTGATGCTGTCGCTAAAGCTATATCGGGCGATCCAGCTGCGGCTCAAAAAATTGCAGAGCTAGAGCTGGAATATGCAAAATTAAATACCCAGGATAGGGATTCTGCTAGAAAAGCTTATGCAGCAATTGCCACTTCTGAAAACGCTACTAAATTGGATAAATTGGTAGTGCCAATTCTGGCCTTGGGCGTGGTCGGGTTAGCATTTATCCTGATCGCTGTTTTGATGTTTGTTGATACACCCAACGACCAGCAGCAATTGGTAATATTTGCGCTGGGGTTTATTACTAGCGCTGCGGGCCAGGTTTTATCGTTTTACTTTGGTTCAAGCCAGGGCAGCAGAGATAAAACAGAAGACATGAAAGGCATGATTAAAAAATGAATTTAAGCGAACACTTCACCCTGGAAGAAGCCACAACATCCGAAACCGCTACGCGCCTGGGGATCAATAACCAGCCAAACGAACAACAGCTGGAGAACATGAAAAAGGCCGCAGAAGGCATGGAAAAGGTCCGCGCCCTATTGGGTAAGGCCATTCACGTTAATTCCTGGTTGCGGCTGCCAGAAGTAAATGTCGCGGTCGGTGGCAGCAAAGTTTCCAGCCACATGGACGGGTGGGCAATTGATTTTGTTTGTAAAGACTTTGGCAACCCTTTGGCGGTGTGCAAGGCCATCGAAGCAGCTGGCATTCAGTTTGATCAAATGATCCACGAATACGCGACCTGGACACATATTAGCTTTGCGCCTGAGATGCGCGGGCAAAAGCTGACAATCTTCAGACCAGAAGGCAAATATAAGATCGGCCTATTGTCAAAAGAAGAATACGAAAAGCACTAATCCTTGTCCACGCTAAACCAGAGTACGGCGATTATTACGCCGACTCCGATACAAGCGCCGACCATTAGAAGCACAATAATAGTCAGTATGCTAGACATCATGTGTTCTTCTCCTTGAGTTTGGCTTCAATGCCTCTGAAAAATTCACGCCAAAAACTATCGGTCGGGTCTGATGCTTCCATTTTTTCAGCGCAATCTGCAATTTCCTCATCCGTCAGCCCAACCCATGTGCGCTGTGGTTGCACAAGCTCAGATGCTGCAAAAGACATGGCTTGCCCTAGTTTCTTGACCAACACTTGCTCAATTAAAGGAACAATGGCTTCTTTAAGATACTCCCGCAGAGCTTCCTCTTGCTTTGTATTCATGATTTCACCTTTAATGGTTCGCTAACAATCCGCTTGCATAGTTTGCATTCACGATGATAAAACCCACCATAAATCCATGCCCTATCTGTCATGAGGTGACCTGTTTTTTCACAAAGCCACCATCCAAATTTAATGTACCAAGGTTGATCCATGTCTTACTCCTTAATGCCGTGGGCGGCTTCGATGACGGCTTTTGCATCCGCTTTGTGGTCTTCTGCGTAGTATTTCCACACATCATCAAAGTCCAATCCACATGATTCTGCGTGTAGTTTTGCCAATGCTTTTCCGCCAGCGACAATCATCTCATCCGTCAGCGGCTTGCGCTGTGGCGGGTTGGTGTAATAACGCTTGAGCATCCATTCCATAACATCACGCGATACAAACTGTCGTGTGTTTTCGTATATTTCTTGCTCAAGGTCGTCTAATGTCGCCACAGGCTCTTGCTCTGGTTGTGCCAAGGCTTCTTTGATGGCGGTGATGGCTCTCGCAATTACGGGGTCATAATTCGTTGCTCTTTTCAACGCTTCAAGCGCCAGTTCTAATGCTTGTCTCATAACAAAACCCTTTGCTGCGGTGTTATCTGCCATTCACGTTCCAGGCGATTAGATTTTGACTTAACCACGTTTCCCGTCAAGCAGATTTCCCCTTGTCGTTCCAGCTCATGCAGCCGCCTGGCGACTTGCATGGATTCCAGGCCAGTATGGTGGGCGATGCCATCTTTGCCCAGGCTGCCGTGTTCTATAAGACATTGCACGATCTTGGCTGCATGGGCTTTAGCTAGGTCCTTTGCAGAACCAGCCGCGGCCCAGCTTGTCATCGGATCGCTATTTCTAACCCTTGGATGATCAAGCATGGCAGCTCCTAGAATTTAACTTCTTCATATTCGCCAGGCCTGGATTCGCGTTCTTCGCGTGGCTTTTTCTCATAGCAGCGAAACCAACCGTCATATTCTTTTGAAATGGGCATCGAATCCATTTTTACTTTAAACGTGAACTTTTGCAGATCAGTCCCTTCTGGACATTCCACAAACAGCGTACCGTGTTCGGCCCAAAAGGTTTTCTCTTCACCAGCTGCGGTTGTGTAGTTACGGGCGGGGAATTTAATTTCGTAGGATTTTTTCATTTTGAATCAATAATTTTGTTTAATTGTTGGACCTGGGCATCGACTTCGGCTAGAAATTTCACAATTTCCGTTTCAATCTCCGCGATATATTTGTTGTCACGGTCTACCCGTTTAACAAACAATTGCGCTTTAGGCGGCATTCGGGGATCAAACACCACATACTGGCAATAGCTACGCCCCGCACAGGCCATTTGGAACTGCATTTGTGTGTAATAGTTTTGCGGGACTTTTTGGGTTAGTAGGGTTTCAATCATTCCCTTCGACTCTGGGCATTTGATCTCGATCATGCCTTCGCCATCGTCCAGAAGGCCATCAGGAGACGCGCCAGCCATTTCAATTAATGGGTGGGGTATGAATCCAATTTCCTGGACCATTTGACCCGTTTGAGCTTCAAAAAACCCGCGGGCAAAAATTTCCTGGTCAATACCCCATTGCATGGCGGAGCTTGTAAAACTATCGGCCTTGGTCTTGGTGATACGTTCCAGCACCAGCTGCGTCATGTAATTGCCGCGGGTGGCTGCATAACCAGTTTTGGTTTTGGCAATTACATCCGCCACGCGGGATGCGGTTACTTTGCCCAGGCGGGCAGCAAACCATTCTTCGGTACGTTGTTCAATATCAGACATTTGCTTTTTCCTTTTTTGCACGATCTACACGGGATTTTTTGGCTGCCATAACTTTGGCTTGCCAGGCCTGGTCGCCGTTGCAAGCTTCAAACGCTGCCTGGTACGCTGCGGTTAACTCTTCGCTATTGCTGGTGGCATCGATCGCAGCCAGGTGGTCGGTCAAAACTTTTTCGTTTACTTTGGGTTTTCTGGATGCTGCGTTGCCATCATCATCGGCAAACGATACGTTTGTTTTTTCTAATTCTGGAGCTATGCCACAGGCCGCCATAAGGCTATAACGGCGGGCATACGTCAAAGCGCTAGCGTAGCCCTGGGGATCGTGTTTAACCGCGGGGAAGTGGACAATTCCAGTTTCTAACATT
>Ga0247723_1000964_pt1 | contig 17653 bp, 21 predicted proteins | sample MSEWelMarce5H_FC_FD_189079 | JGI IMG/M metagenome (GOLD analysis project Ga0247723, IMG submission 189079) | Subsurface sediment microbial communities from gas well in West Virginia, United States - MSEEL Well Study Marcellus 5H_FC | ecosystem: Environmental > Terrestrial > Deep subsurface >... | reverse complement strand
TGCTGCCGCAGTTAAAGAAGAACCTTTAATCATTACACCAAGTGATGTTCTGATATTTCCAGTTACATCAAGTTTAAATGATGGAGAAGAATTGCCAATACCTACGTTGCCAGCAAAGTAGTTAGCGGCTGTTCCGCTGGAGTAGATGTTCCAATTGTTTGTGCCTTTGGTTTGGTCTTGAATGTATAAACCGTAGGCATTTGTTAGGGTGTATCCCGTCCCTTGAGGCTGCGCTACGTTGACACCAATCCACTCGGTATAAACACCTGCCGTGGTCAGGGTCGATAACGCTCGAATTTGCTGTATTGAAGCTGTTGCTCCCGTACCAAACGTAGTAGCCGCATCAATACCACGTTGCGTAGTGCCTGTGAGCGTAGGCGAGCCAACTAACAGCGCAGTACCCGCACTCACAGCACTACCCACACCCATATACCCATTAACCGTCACAGTGTCGGTAGCGGCATCGCCAAGCACTGCATTACCTGTGGCGCTGAAGCCGCCTGTAACTTCTAGCTTGTATGTGCCTGATGGTGTGTTACCAATCCCCACATTGCCGCTGGAGTCGATACGCATACGCTCAGTAACTGAGCTTGCACCGTCAGCAGTGGTGCTGAACACCAAACGTCCGGGCATATCGTTTGTACCGGGAGTGCCGTCAACCTGAGCAGAAATAGATGCAGCACCAATCAGCGCAGTTCCATCAGCGCCAGCAAAGAACATCCGACCAAGCGTGTCTCCAGAAGCAACTACTGTGACATCGCCAAGCGCAGTCCCACGGGAACGATTGAAAGAAAGAACAGGAGAGTTCGCTGCTGTTGCATTGTTGACTGTCAAGAATTGAGAACCGCCATTTACTGTCGTGCTTTCAACTTGTAGTGCAGACGTAATGCCAGCAAAAGTTCTTGTACTTGTTGTCCCCAACAGTAAGTTGCCGCTGGAGTCGAGGCGCATACGCTCGCTGGCGTTGGTGGTAAATGTTATTTTTCTGTCATCGAAAAGCGTAATTGCAGACCGCAAGTCAGTAAAACTTGCAGTCATTGCCAAGACTAAATCACCGTTATCGTTTGTTATCGTACCCAAACGAGTTGAAGCTACCCCGCTGTCTTGAAGAACGATTGTAGGAGCCGTAGTTGCTGCTGTGTTCCCAGACAAATGAAGCAAGCCGCTTGGCGTAGTAGTACCAATACCCATGTTGCCGGAGGCATCAATCAAGACCTGCGGCGTATTTGCCTCATAGTTTGCAAGCCCAGTATAAAAACCAAGCGTCATTGTTCCTGACGAATCAATCGACCTTGCCTGAATGCCTGAATAGTGCGGAGGCGTACCACTTGTAGGGTCATCGTTTCCAAAAGCAACACCACCAACTAATTCGCCTGTGACAATGCCAGACGAGTTTTTAAGGATCAACTCTGAGCCAGTAGTAGAGGATGCCGTAATGAAAGACCCGGCAGAAAGCGGAGATGTTGTCGAGGTGGTGTCTCCAACAAGCACATTCCCGGAAAAGTAGTTCTGCGCCGTACCACTGGCGTAAATGTTGAACTTGTTCGTGCCGCTGGAGACTAAGCTGGTAACGCCGTAGTTGTTTGTACCTTGGGTTTGGTCAGAAATGTAAACGCCATGTTGATTGGTGATTGTTGATCCTGCACCTTTTGTTACATCGGATGCGCTATACCCAGCCATATTAGTGGCAGTAAACGCTGTGGCGGCAGTAGCTGGCGCAGTTAAAAACCCCCATACAGAAGCTGTTGCGGCTGATGATGCGGTGAAAGTTGAATAAGCGCCAACTTGAGTAGCTCCAGTTAGCGCAGTGCTCACAATGCGTACACCTACGTTTGCAGTTCCAGCACCACCCACGCCCATATACCCATTTACCGTGACGGTGTCAGTGGAGGCATCGCCAAGAGTTACGTTTCCAGAGAAATTAGCAGCGGCTGCTGTAATTGTTCCTGTAACACCCAATGCTCCACCAATAGAAGCAGCACCAGCTAAATAGAAGTCTTTGAATTTTAAAGAGCTTGTGCCTAAGTCAACAGTGTTAGTGGTCTTAACACCAAGTATAGAAGCAGAAATTGTTACATCTTGTGTAGGGCCAAGCGCAAGGATTGGAGCACCCTCACCAGCAGTGCCATCATGATTGTGGCCCGTAGAAGAATTAAAGGCAGATTGAATGCCATCAAACTCCCCATCTAAATCAGCAGCATTAATAACATTACCATCAGCAATGTTGTTAATAGTGTCTACTCTTGTATATCCTGCCATGTTATTTCCTTAATAAATGCCTAACAGTTTTACCACATTATCGCCTGTCATGGTTAGAATATTCTAACGTAGCAGCGTCTAATGAGAAAGGTGGGTCTGTACCGTCTGAAACAAATTGCAATGACACAGAGAAACCACTTCCAATTACTTGTGTTTGAAACAACTTCTTAAGCTTTGAACCATATTTTGTAGTGCCATATTTAGCCGTGCTAGTTCCATAGAAACCAACACTTCCACTATTCACATTAGATAATGTGATTGTTTCTGGTTGTATACTTTCAAAATCATCAAAGTCAAGTTTTAAATTAACTGACATATTAACAGATCCTTGTGGGTCTGTGTATAAAAACATCTTATAGAAAGTCTTTCTAACTCTTGGGTCAGTAACAGGAACATATGGAGTGGCAAAGCTGGCTAAAATATTCGCACCATCAAAGCTATTACCACTTTCCATCTGATAGACATATCCATCAGAATGAGCAAATATAATAAGCTCTGTTTGATTTATATAATTACTATCAGCTACATACGCTTTAATACCCACTGTCTCAGCCCAAGCAATAGTGCTAGTATTATCGCCAACCATTTGAGTACCTAAAATACCCTTAGCATTTGCTGCTGTAACAGAAGCATTATATCCTAAAAGCCTATACTGAGATTTCTGTTTAATAACAACACTAGCAAAACTACTACTAGAAGATATAAGCTGAGTGGCTTCTGCTTGTATAGGTTTGGACACAACACCTAAGTTAAAATCGCCTGTTCTATCTGTTGCGCTTAATAGTCTTAAACCTTCTGGGCCTAAGAACATAATGTCTCCACCTATCTCTTGTATGGTGTCAGTAGCTACACAGCCTACATTTCTTGTAATTGGTTGAAGATTAAAATCTGATACTGTGTTTCCTACAAGCTGACTAATGCTTTTATCAGTAAAAATAATTAAAGCTTCTCTAAAAACAATGATGCCTGTTATCATCGCCCCAACACTAATAACACCAGCACCATTAGCTGCTGTAAAATCAGTGTCTGTATATGGGGCAGAAAAAATAAGCTTGTCTTCATTAGCAAAGAATAACTGATTTTTATGAAACACTACAAAATCAGCGCCTAACAAATCAGTATTAGTATCCAACGAAGTAAAAGTTGTGTCGTCCCAAATAAAGGGATAGTTTGTTCCGTTTACACCTATAATTTTATCAACACTGTTAATTCTATATTTAGCTGTTCTAAGTTTAATACCACCAGTGTAGTTTACAGATAACCAAGTAACGGCTGCGTTGTCAGCAGGACTACTAGCTAGAGCAGGGTTGATAGATAATGTAGCGCCTCCGCTTGTAACAGTGACAGTTGCTGTGACAGTGTATATTTTTTCTACACCGGCGAGAGTAAAAGTATCTCCTACTTGAGGAACATCTGTCAATCCGTCTACAGCGAGGCTGCTTCCTGTTTGACCAGCGCCATTAACTAACACAGTGCCGTATGCGGGAATATTAATCTTTGTCCAACCACTACCTGTAGATTTATAAACATCATTATTTCTATAAGCAATGACAGTGCTTTCCCACGCTGCCACACCTTTAACAACACCTGTATGAGAAGTAAAAGTTACAGCAGCTTTATCAGCAGGGCTACTAGCCATAGACGTTGTTAATGTCAACGTCACTCTTTTGTTTGTGCTGTCATAAGAAACACCAGCACTAGCTATTGTATATGTTCCTGTGACACCGGCAATGGTGAGTGTGTCTCCAGCAACAGGAGTAGTAAATATATTTCCTAAGACAAGAGTTGTTCCTGTCTGACCACTACCATGTACTTTAGGTAGTCCATAAGCTGGAACAAAAGCACTGTCGTATTTATCAAAGCCTTCTATTCTTCTATAACCACCATCAGTTGATGGCTCAAAGTTTTTCAATAGACGAGCACTGCCCGGAGCATTAATACCTTGCTGTAAAGGAGACAAGCTAGAGAGCAAGCCACCCTTAAATTCAAAAGCATAAGTCTGCCATAAGTCTGCCATTAATTCACCCTATCGCCAAAAGCTGTAGCTTTAGATGGAACAAGCATTCCTGATCTCATATATGTATATCTATTAACCAGCATGGTACGCATGCGTTTGACACCTTCTTCAAACTTACCTTTAGCCATACTAGCTGCTTGTTCATTGCTTCTAAACAAATAAGCATAGTGCATTGCACCATCAATAATTACATGTCTAAATCTTTCAGGAATAGAAGGAACATCTGAAAATAAAGATAGGTCTACAGGTATTCTGTAGTATTCATAATATAAAGTGTATGCGTCTTTAGGTGCAGGAACCATACCAAACTCTAAGCTTGGGGCATGGAAGACAAAAGAAGGAACATCTCTCTTGCTTGTGTCTGCTGTATATTCTTGATCAATGTATTTAGACAAGTAGTCTTCATATGCAAGAATAGTTAGCTTTTGTGTTTTATTATTAAATGTTGTGCTTTCTTCAATACGGAAAGTATCAAAGTCTATGGTGTTAGCATCAGTAGGAAAAGCATAACGGATAGTACCAGCCGTTAATGTTTCTTCTGCTAGCACATGATTGAAGGGCCACTCATGGTGGATATGATTGATGTCTCTAATGGCAGCATTCACTGCATCTTTATTGTGTGCATAGAAGCCAACAGCAGTTGGGAAATTACTAGAAGTAAGCTCAACTTCATTGAGTCTTCTATTCACTTCATTAACTAGATCAAGAAAATTATATGCCATTATTGTTCCTTAATTCTCAATCTAATAACACGCTCAGCTACATTTCCACTACTATCAGACATATTACAATAAACTTTATATTCAGTGTTGTTAGTGCCTAATCCTAGATTAATTGTAGCCACTCCGTTGCTAATGGTCTGTGCAACATTCTGCAAACCATTAACAGTGTTACCTGCTGTTAGTGCTGTCTTTGTTCCAGTAGAGTCATCTACATACCAAACAACAGTTGAAATGGTAGCACCATTGAGCCATCTAGACCAGTCAACACTGTAGTCTAAAGTTTCATCTGGATCTTTATTGGGCCATCTAAATGACATATTATTCCTTAAGCCACTAATACACTTCTATCAGATGAAGAAGGTTTTCTATATGTATATATCTTTCTTGGAAGCTCATCTACACTTGCGGTTCGTGTAGCTGTTGTAGATCTTCCTTCTATATATACAACCCTATTATCTTTCATCACCATCACTGTACGTTCTTTAGCAGTGGATTTAGCTTCCACATACACTGTTCTATTTTTATCGTATAAGGCTGCAACAGCATTATAATTGAAAACAACAGTGGTAATTGTAACACTACCAACACTGCCTGTTGCAGAAACACCATCAAATGTTGGCTGTGCATTCTCAAATATAGAAACACTACCAACACTTCCTGTAGCAACAACCCCAGTTGTTACATAAACACTTTGTGCTGTTGTTTCTACAATCCCTAAAGTTGCTGTTGCTCCAAAACCAAAAACACTGGCATTAGCTTTAGCTACAACAACAACACTACCTACACTACCCGTTGCTTCAATACCATCAACAGGTATTCTATTTATACTTCTTACATCTACAGTGCCTATTGCTGTTGTGGCTGATACACCAACTACACTAGTTACAGCTACACCAACAACACCGACAGAACCAACAATAGCAGGGGCTACTAAACTAACAACTACGTGATTAGCATCACCACTTATTACAACACCACTATCACTAGTGGCTACTGCCTGAACACCGTCTGGCGTATAAGCAACATTGCTTTTACCATACCTAGCTACACCATAGACACCTATGCCGTATATAGCACCAGAGCGTACAGTTGTAGCCATATAGCTACTCCTTAAGCAATTCTAATAATTGCGTTACTTGCGTCTGCTGCGGGGAATTGAACAACAAAGTCACCGTTGGTAGAAGTCTTATCTCCACCAAAAGAGATGACAGCTACAGCATTGGTAGTAGCTGATCCACCGTCAGTGGTGGTGTTATAAATAAGAGCGCCAGCAGCAGTGATGGTGGCACTAGGCCATGTTGCATCAGCAAAGTCTACAAAAGCTGTAGTGCCGCTAGAGGTTGGATCAATGTTTGTAAGGGTTGTTCCACCAGCAGTGTAGCCTGTACCTACCACTTCGTTAGAAGTTGTATAAGCCGTGGTTGCAGCGTCAAGAGATGCCGAAGAAGTGTACAAAGCAATTTTAAAAGTATGCCCAGAAGTAGCATTAAAATCATGCTTTCTTTCTAGAAGTTCTTTTTTAAAACTTGTGCAAAGAGCAGATGTAATAGCCATTATAAATTCTTTCGTTATAAACAAAAAAAGGGGCAACCTCTTTTGGAAGCTGCCCCTCGGTTTAGTTAGCTATTAAGCCAACTGTTCACGATCTACAGAAGCAGGGCCAACCTTGTCTGCTGCATCAACGATGACAGCAAAGACACGGATAGAACCAACGCTCAGTGTGGTGGTTTCGGTAACCAACAACAAGTCCAAAGTGTCGGCAGATTGTGACACGATGGGGTAGCCAGCAGTGGCAGGAGTTGCGTAAGTACCAACAGCCGTAGAGCCAGTTACAGCAAAAGCTGAAACATAAGCAGCAGCGGTGACACCAGTAACGCCTAAGCTAACTGTACAGCTACCAGTGACAGCAGAGGTAACTTCAAAGCCAGCAGCCAACACAATGGAGCCTGCGGGAATTTGCAGAGCTTCAATTACGTCAGCAGCAGCGAGGGCAGAACCCTTTGCTGTTACAGCAGCAGCCAAGCTGATGGTGTTTTCCACCACATAAGGCATAGGACGGACGCTACGAGCAGGTTGTGTAGCTGCGCCAACAGAGTTAGAGAGAGTGGTAATAGTTGCCATTTATGTTCTCCTTAAGCGGCGTTGTATTTAGCAGTGACAATACCTTCGGGGCGCAAAATCTTACGACCATAAAGGTGCATACCACGCACGATGTCAGCAAAGCTATCTGGATCACGATAGGTTTCTGTTTTGGTGATTTGCTGTGCGGTTGCAACAGCAGAATCATGACCAGCAACGATCACACCGAAGTTGGTGTTTTGGTTAGCAGTACCAGTAGTACCAGCGCCAGTTCCAATTTTGGGAAGGTTGTTAGACACATAGATTTTGAAGCCATGCAGGTTGTTGACGACCAGACCATTTTGCAAGCCTGAGCCACCAAAATCGCTGTTCAACAAACGGCTGTCTTCGTCTTTCAACATTTCGATGAAGACGGGATCGACAACCAACCAACGACCACTGGAGTCAACAAACTGCTGATCCAACAAACGACCCATACGAGCAATCACCATCAAAGGAGAAGCTGTAGCGGTGGGCAGAGCAGTAGCACCGGGCAAACGAGCAGCCACGGGAATTGAGTGATCGCCAGCAGAAGCTGTGGTGATGTTACCAAAGTCACTTTTCTTCAATTGCATGCTTGACAACAGTTCGTTGGAACCTGCTTCAGTCAAAGCTTTAGTACCGGGATAGGTGGTACGAGCAGTACCGGCTTGGGTGTGCTTGGCAGACTGTTGATAGCCAGACAAGTAGCCCAATACGTCTTGGTCATACTGGTCACGCAAGCGATAAGCTGCACGATCAGATGCCATCTGCATAAAGTTTACGTGGGAGTGAGCGGCTTCGATGTCGTCAATCTTAAAGGCATAGTAGTTAGCCTGATCAACAACCAAAGTGAAGTCTTCGTCATTCAGGTCTTGTGCAGTGATTTGTGTACCACGGGCATAAGACTGAACAGAAACTTCAGGCTCTTTGATGATTTTAACAGAGTCGCCCATGTTGGCGATTTCGCCAAAATAGTCGCTATTAGTAATAGCTTCGACTGTAGATGATTTGCGGAAAGCAAGCTGAACTTGCTTGGAATAAATTACTGGGCTAAAATTACCATTGGGTAAGTTGTTATAGCCAGTTGCCTTTGGAAATGCCATGATGTATCCTCCTAAGATATTGATAGGGCATATAATTAAATACGCTCACACAACTACAGAGGCTGATATTATTAGGTGTGTAGTGGAGACAACCGCCGCCATCTCTTCTACAGGCTAATAAACTTACAGGTGATTCTGACAGTTTACTTGCTTTGCGTTACATGTTAGTTGTTTGCTTAAGGTGGTTATAGCGAATAACGGCTTAAGTAAACTGGCTACCGAAGTAGCCGTGTTTAAAGTTATAGCATTACTTTTTTATTTGTCAACTATTATCTAGCGTTTCCGCTGATATCGTATACAAATTTACCAGACTTAATGGCTTTAGCAATTGCTTCTTGGTTAGCTTCATACTGATGTGAGTTCATTTGATTGACCACAGACTCATAAACAATACCGTCTGTATCCACATCAGCAGGAGATGATCTACTTCCTCTAGTTCCTACGCTTACTTCAGCGCCCTTATTAGATTCTTTAGTCTTACTCTTTGTAATACCTTTGTCTACTTTATATAGATCAATAGCTCTAGCAGCCGCCTTTGCGTCTGTGTCGTTTTCATACAAAGCCTGTTGTACCCATTTTGGTTGTTCTTCTACCCAATCATGGAATTCGTCTGTATCCCGAATCTTATCAAAATCGGGATGTAAACGCATAAGCTCGCCTTCAGCTTTGTCTCTAGCTGTCTCAAGTTCTCTTTCATCCAAAGAACGTAAGCGCTGTTCAATTGCTTCAGATTGTTCCTTAGCTTTCTTCATAGCAATGGATTCAACAATCTTAGCTACGTCTGGGTATTGTTCAGCCCAAGCAGCTAGTTCTTCTTCGGTCTTAGGAAGCTTAATCTGATTGGTTGTACTCTTTTGAAGCTGAGACTTCAGTTCATCAATCTGTGTTTGAAGCTGTGTTTGTTGCTGCTGAGAGTGTCTACGCAGATCCCCATAACGCTTCTTAAATGTTTTTTCCTCTGAAGATAAGCTGGAATCATCTTCCTCTTGTTTCTTCTCACCTTTGTTTGCTTCTTGCAGTTCTTTAAGTTCTGCCTCTTCTTGCTCAATCTTTTCGTTATTGGCGTTACGTTTGCCAAAAGGAGAATAAGCCTTTACTTCTTGTTTCTGTTCTAAAACAACGTCAGTCATAATTACCTCTATAAGTTGGGGCTAGCTGTTGCCGCCATATGCGGGGAGATAGGTAGCCAATAATGGTGGGTTTTATAAGTATCGACCAGCCCACCTCTGGTTACGATATTTTGATTATATCACATTTTCTTCTTAGCCATCAAACCACCTTTAGCCATCTTAGGGGTTGTGTCTGTGGTAGAAAAATAAGGAGCAAGGCTTGACATAAGCTGTTGATCATCCATAGCTCCAGCAGGGGCTGGCGCTTGAAACTGTGATTGATCTTCTTTTGAATACTCTGTAGCCATTCCACCCATAGCCATTTCAGTTTCAGAAGCTTCTTCTTCCTCTTTAGGAATCTCTGCCATAATACTATCAATGGTTTTAGAAAACTCATCACCATGTAAAGCTTCTGGATTTTCAACTTGGTCAGCATTACCCATCTGACCAATCTCATCCATCTTACGCAAACCTTCCTTAGCTAAGTCACGAATTTGCATAAGTCTTTCTAGACCAACATAGCGCACAACATCAGCAGGGAAAACAAACTCACCCTCGCTTAGCTTAGCACTGATGTCATCTCTCACTTCATTCTGCATAGCACCGGGAGGTACTTCATTACCGCTAACTGGGTCTACTGTCCCACCTTGATCAGGCATGCCGCCTTCAGCCAATAAGCGTTGTGTTTCGTTGTTATACATTTACTTCATCCTTTAAATATTTTAAGCGGCGTAATGCAGCAATAGCTCCTTGTGCTTGATAGATGTCTTGTATATCCTTTGATTGCTCCAGCTTCTTATGACAGGAATCAATCTCAAAGTCAAGCAATTCTAAGAAAGCTTCCCATTGATTGTTTGTATTTACAAACGTCTTAAGTTTAGATAGGTGGGGCTTGGACATTTCCACTAAATCCTTGTTCTTGTGGTGCTGGAGGGGTTCCTACACCAATATTACCACCACCGCCACCTGTCATATCAGCAACTCCGGGAGGCCCTGCAACGCCCTGTGGAGGCTGTCCTGCTGCCTCTGGTGGAGGAGTGGGAGAGTTTTGCTGCATCAATGTTGCTTGACGCATGGCTTCATCCATGTTATTAGTCACCTTGTCTGGATCTAAGTCCATGCTCTTTGCAATTTCTCTAATGATGTAAGGGAACTTAGCAAAGGGCATCAATGAAGGTTGGCTAGCTATCTGCAAGAATTGCATCAAGCGTTGGCTTCTAACTTCATTAGCCATCAAACTCTCTGTACCTTTTGCGCTAACTTCTAAATCACCTTTGATTTCTGGATCAAAGTCAAACTGCATATTGAAGTTGAAGAAAGCTTGACCAATAGGCCCAAGCAAATAATCATCTAAGTTTTTAATAACAGTTTTAATACTACCGCTTGCAGCATTCATCAACATACTGATGCCACTGGCTGTACGTCCTACACCAGAAACACCTGTCTGTCCGTAGGAGAAAGCAGGAAGACCTGTAGACTCATCAGCTAGTTGTCTAGCTTTATCGAACAGTTGTAAGTTTTCTTGTGAGACATTGGGAAACTTTGTACCAAACAAAGCTTGACCCGGAGCACCACCCTGTCTTCTAAACACTTTGCCGGGATAGACAGACAGGTCTTGACCGGGAACAAGGTTGGTTTCATCAACCTCAAATACAAGGTTGCCAGAAAGAACCGCATTATCCACTGCCATACGCATGAAACCATTCATTAGGGTTTGGGTGTCGTCCATGTTTTCAGCGACACCTACACCTGCTAGAGAGTAGGGGTTTAGTTCATATGGCACAGCATAATAGGGTATCTTTGCTGGCTTAAACGGATTGAGAACAAGTCTCAAAATCTTTCCGTTACAGAACCAAATGTTTGCTTGCAATTCGCCAGCATCCATCATATCTTCTGGAACAGTAATATCATTCTCTTCAAGTAGGTCAATGTCTACATTGCCCCAGTATTCCAACACTTCAAAGCGTTCAACACCAAAGTTTGGTGTGTAGTCTCTGAGATCGTCTTCCCAATATTTTTTAACATATCCTTCGCCTTCAGCTATGATTTGATCAATCACGTTCTCTCTGAAGTGAGGACGCTTCTTCAACGCTCTAAGCTGACTACGGTTCATCTTATGACGTTCAATAACATACTGACACTCATCAGTGTTAGTTGCGTCTGGATCCCAATAGAAGTTCCAAAGGGAAACATGAGAAGCTTCTGGTACAGTTTTAATCAATGGCTTATACGCACCGGCTTCATCCCAGTTTGCATATTCTTTGTTAACAGCAAAAGGGCCTTTCATAACACCAGTGCCAAACAAAGCCATCTCAAAAGCTGTTGATCTCAAATGCTTAGAAGCACCTGTCTCATCAAGCTGATCATGTATTTTCTTTTCCATCTTCTTAGCTGCAACAGTGGCAGGACTAAACGTCATAGAAGAAGGAGTCACTCCAGCCCCTGCTTTTAAATTAGGCAGGTCTTTGAGATCGTCTTTCATAGATCCCAACATTTGTTCAAGAGTATCTAAGTCAAAACCTTTTGGAATGTTTGCGCTGTTCTCACCAAAAGGAATTTCAGTTGGCATAGCAGGAGCAGCGCCAGCAACCATCTCTTTAGGATCTGAATGTACATCAGCCAATACACCGTCTGGTAATACTGTAGGATCTACACTGAGAGGGAATTTATTATTTGAGAACAACACTTCTGCAATTTGGCTATAGGCAGCTAGCGTTTTTGTCTTAGTAACTTTAATAAAGACACGGGACTTTTCGGTTTCTGTGAATTGAACATCAGGGCCATAAATGCCTCTATAGTTTCTATAAGCACGTAGCCAACGACTCTCATCTGCCCGTCTGCTTTCCTCTGACCTTGTATATCGTTCTTGTATATACGTAATTAAACTGTCGCCAGAGAAGCCTTCTTCATCTATATTCTTTACGTCTTCTAAAGCTAGAGTTTTATCCCCAAGCATTGGTTTATTCTGTGCCATGTTGTTCCTTAATATCCAAATAATGGGTCGGAAATTCTAATTCCAGATGTTTTAGAAGATGCTGGATTATAATCAAATACACTGCTACGAGGTCTGCTCATAACGCCATATCTAATAGCATCAAATAAATGGTCTTCACCCTTTGTGTCTACGTCCTCTGGCTTCTTCTTATCCAGTTGGATGATAGGAAGCTGAGCAATAGTGTTTGTACAGTTGCTTGTTATAACCATTCTTGGTTGTTCTGTAAATGGGTCAAGTTGTAGTCTTCTGTGCAGTTCATTCTTACCTGACACCCTACTACCAGCACTTCTATCCGCTGGCCTCCACCTACAGCCCTCCATAATCATCTGCTCAGCTAGTGAAGGCCCTGTGTCTCCACGCTTATGCCAGCAACTACTGTCCAAAACACCATATCTAATACCACCATCGTGCTCTTCAGCCCTCAATATCATGTGGGCAAGGTCTTTAGCTAGCACTTTGCTAACATAAAGCTCTCTGTATATCACCAATTGCTCACTTGGGGTGACAGCAAACCACACAACAGCACTAAAACTACCATATCCGTAGTCACAAGCCCTGAACTTTGTCCAGTTTTTAGGGATGTCAAAGCTATTTACTACATGAATAGCCCTGTTAAACTCAGGAAACGCTGCTCCTTCTGCTACATCCCAGTTACCTTCAAGCAATTGCTTGCGTTGGTGCTCTGGCAAGGACAACAACATGGTTTCATAGTCACCACCGTCAGCCAAATAAGGGTTATCCGACAACATTGCAGGGATAAAGCGCCTCTTAAACAGCGGTTGACCCTCTCTGCTGTGTCCTACTGGGTATGACAGGGTCTTTCCTGTCTCAACATCTGTTGCCCAAAAAGCTTTTCCAGCAGGAGCAGGGTCAATAAACATCTTCTTAACCCAAGAATGACCCGGCCCACCCGGATTCGTTGTTGCTCTCATGAAAATCTGTAGGTCTGAGGCAGGAGTACGTAAGCGAGAACGCATATAGTTCCAAGCAAACGGCGTATGCCACTGCGTCAACTCATCAAAACCAATCCAGCTAAAGGCCAAACCTTGATATCTCAATACGTCTTCATCTCTGTCAAGGTAAGACATCCAAAGCCTAGCTCCACTAGGAGCTTGCCATTGCATCTTTCTCTCACTCCACTTAATATTGGGATATATTTTGGGATATATCTCTTGGCTCTTCCAGATAAGTTCCCTAAGTTCCTCAGTGGTGTGACGTAACAATAGTCCTGAAAATTGTGGATGCCCAAAATATCTAAGAGGATCTGCTAACATGGCATAACTTTTACCACCACCAGCAGCACCTCCGTATAACACTTCCCTTTCTGCTGAAGCCAAGAAAACAGACTGTGGCCCTGCATTAGGTTTAAAAATTACATTCTGATATTCTTCTTCACTTTTCAGTTTTGTAGAAACTATCTCTAATTTCTCTGTAGTGTTCTGTTGCGAAGTAGCTGTCTTCTGTGCAGCCAACTCTTCTTTCGTACTTCTCCGCTTTCTCAAGGGCTTCTTTGTACCTATTGGCGAGGAGACGATATGTTGTAGATCTTCTTTTTTGGGACTGTTCATTCTTTATTCTAACTTCCAAAGAGGATGGGCCAATATGTCTACCAGTTGTTGTTGAAAGCCAAGCTGCCACTTTGGTTAAACTATATTGCCTTAAATACTTCTTAGCCTTTTCTAATGCTTCTAATTCAGAAGGTATTGGTGTAAGCCACCCATCTTCTTCTTCACTGAGCTTATAACCAAAAGGCACTGTACGCCCAAGCTTTGGAATGTCTATATACTTTTTTTTCTTTATATCAGGCTGTGGCAATATCCACTTGCCTATACTTCTGTCAGTCATCTACCTGCTTTTCCTTGGCAGGTAAGATCATAACACCGCCGCTAGACTCCACCTGCACTTTGTCTGTTTTGACAAAGCCAGCTCTGTCCAACAAGTCTTTGGCAGCACTAAGCTTATCTTTGATGCCTAGTTCTGTTGGTGAGTTAATACCACCCACCATAGCCATAGCTGCTCTAGGAGCATTCATGGCAATGTATAGCTGTGTAGCTTCAATGATTTCTTCTTTGAGATGGTTTGTTAGAAGTCTTGTGCTATAGCCTCTGGAGAAGCCAGCTAAGTTTTTAGCTGTGGTGATGTCTCCACCAGCTTCAGTGAATAACACTTCAAGAAACTTCTTGTGTTGTTCTGTTAGTTCTTTAGCCATTTTATTTCCTTAAATATTCTTATGTAACTACAGAGTAAGATTCTTCCACTCTAATAGATACAGTGATGGAATCAGCAGCACTAGCTAGTCCTCTGAATTTATCTCCAGCCTGCAGTTGAAATCCATTAGTTAGTTGAAGAATGCTGTTGCCAGTCATTTCTGTAACTTCAGCTAATGTATACCATGTGCTAGTAACAGTGTCATACCAGTCTAAAGAGAAGGTGGTTTTAGAAGCAGATGCATTGCTAACAATGATGCTACTAACATTGCTGATATATCTAGTAGGAACAGTGTAAAGGTCTGCGTTGCTTGTAGTAAGCACAGCACCTATTGTTCTATTTTTTGTAGCTGCACCGTTCATGTTAAGTCATAGAAAGAAAGAGAACCAATACCGCCACCAGTTCCAGAAAGTGTTCTAGCAGCTAAAGTATAAACATCACTGACGCTGCTCAAAGAACAACCTATTTGTAAATCCCAATTATATCCAGAACCAGTTGATAAAGGCAGTCTTCCTGACTTACCTGTAGTGAATTCACTATACACCAAAGTTCCTCCAGTCATAGACGTAGAAGCAATGTCCTGTTCTACATTAGCTGTAGAAGCTATAGAAGTATATGTAGGCGTTGTTAATGTAGAATTTTTAAACAAAGCCAACTCATAATTATCAGAAGTGGTGGGTAAAAAATTTAAATTAAATGGAAGAACAATTGCTCCCAAATAAGAAGAAGAAAGTCTAATAGATACCAATGGCTTGAATGTAGTAGTTAAAAACGTACCAGTTGTGGCTGAAGTCATTCTTGCTATATGTTCTGCCGATATTGCTTCATAACCACCTTCTGATATTACAGTGGAACATATCTGTTTCATTGTAGAAGCAGACGCAGTTGTTCCCGTGTTTGTTATTTCATATCTCAATGGTAATATGGCTGTAGTCATATAAACAGCCGTTTGTACATTTTCATTATCAAACTTATGACAGACAATGAATTGCCCATCTTGAAAGAAACCACACCTAACTTGACCTACGCCCAACCATTCAAAATCCATCCACAATATTTGTGTCTTGGTGATATCAAGAGTGATGCCGCTTGGCCCTGTACCATCAAGTTTATCCACATTCCAATTGGCCTGTGTTACTTTTCTAGTGTCGCTAGGCGTTCCGGGAGTAGGAAGAGAATTAGATCTTAGAACAAAAGAAAGGGTTGTCCCATCCTGTTCTAAGAACACTCCGTCTGAAGTGTTGAAATAACCTACACGTTGTCTTAGATTGGTCTTACCAGCATTCATGACAAAGGTTGCCATGATTAACAAACCCTTACCGGGCTGGTATGGGAACACTCTGTATGTTTGTCTAATAACAGAGGAACCACTTGTGGAGGTTACAGCCATGCTATTAGTGCTTTCATTAGGCAGATGTGTTAATGTTCCACCTGTGGCTGTAGAAGTATCAAACTGTGTATCAGCAGCATATCTGTTTTGGCTATCAAACAATGTAAACGGATTAGACACCCTAAGCCTACCAAAAGCATCTACATTGGTTCCACCAAAGGAAACAGTATTGCCAGTGGAGGCTAGTTTAACAAGGGCAGGATAGCTAGTTATTGACACAGATTATTTCTTCTTTATCTTTGAAGCTTCAGACAAAGCAATGGCAATGGCTTGCTTTGGGTTTTTAACAACCTTACCGCCTTTACCACTGTGCAAGCCTTTGTCTTTAAACTCACGCATAACTTTGCCAACTTTGGCAGTTTGTTTGGGTGTTAGTTTTGTTGCCATATCAACACTTCTTGTTAGCCATACCACCCTTATTAAACTTTGAACCTAGTTTACTAGGGCCTTTAGGGGCATTAGGAGGAGCCATATCATTACCTGCAATTAATTGTTTAATAGGAGCAGTGGCTGCTTTAACAGGTGCTTTCTTTTGTATAGGAGCAGGGGCTGGTTTTTTAACAGGTGCTGCACCTTTAGCAAAGCCACCCATTGCCATTTTCTTAGTTGTCTTTTTCATGTTAGTTTCCTTTATTTCTTTTTAGACATGCCACCAGAAGCCATCTTAGCTTTAGGTTTAGCGACACCAATCATGATGGCAACAGCAGGAACCTTAGCACCCTTAGAACTCTTAGCCATACACGTACCAGAGGATTTACATTTAGCTGGCGTAGGGCAGCTTTCACAAGGTTTAAATGCTTTCTTAGTAGCCATTATTTATTTCCCCTTCTTCTTAGCAACACCGCCTTTAGCCATCATCTTGGTGGCTTTGTTTGTAGCTGTACGGCTACCCTTAACAGGCATACCACCCTTAGCCATCTTAGGGCCTAACGATGTTGGCTTTTCTTTCTTATAAGCTTTCTGCTCAAGCTCAACAGCTTTGTCTAAATACATATTTCTAGCGTCTTGAGGCAAGGTTTTATCCTTAGCTTTCTCTCTATACTTTGCTACCAGTTCAGCATCTGTTGCCATGATTATTTTCCAAACTTTTGTTTCTGACCTTTAGGGGGTTGTTTAACACTACCACCACCTCCAGCCCAAAGCTCCTTATTAGCCCAATAAGCAGCACTCATCTTACCCTTCTTAATATTCTCAGCATGTCTAGCTTTAAAACTAGCTCTTGCTTCAGGAGAATAATTGTGTCCCATGTTAGCATCACCGAAGTGAATCAGTTTTACCACAGATCCTTCTTTTGCCAAAACCATCATCTTCTTTTCTGGCTTGTCTGATTTCTTAGGCTTATTATACCCTTCAAAGGTTTTGCCTCTGTATTCTATTGTCATCTATATTTCGCTACCTTTCTTGCTATAGCCTTTGGTTGAGCAACAAATTGTTTACCAGCTTTATTGCCAGCAGCCTTGGCTTTATTGGTGGCTGCTTTCTCTTGTGGAGACAATCCCTTCCAAGCAGCTTCTGGGAGATAACGCTTCTTCCCCTCAGAAGGCTTACCATCACTGGTAGTCCATTTCTGTTTAGTCCACTCCTTCAAAGACTCTTGAGGCTTCTTCATGATTTGTAACCACCACCCTTTGCTTTATATTGCTTAGCAACAAGCTGAGCTTTTCTAGCACTCCATTCACCGGGGTCACCTCCTGCTGAACCAGCCTTTACTTTAGCCACCAAAGCTTTTCTCATTGTAGGCTTTGTATAG
>Ga0247723_1000963_pt1 | contig 17665 bp, 24 predicted proteins | sample MSEWelMarce5H_FC_FD_189079 | JGI IMG/M metagenome (GOLD analysis project Ga0247723, IMG submission 189079) | Subsurface sediment microbial communities from gas well in West Virginia, United States - MSEEL Well Study Marcellus 5H_FC | ecosystem: Environmental > Terrestrial > Deep subsurface >... | reverse complement strand
GCACGAAGTTCTTCTTCACCAATTCCTAGCGTACGTCGGGATGAGTCTCTAGCACGAATGGAACTACGACCTGAAAGTGCAAATGTTCCTGAAGGTCAACGTAAGGGTTCATTTAAAACTGGACAACCAACAGACATGGGGGATTTTGTACAAAATCAAAAAAACCGTATTAAAACTCCTATTTATGAACCTCAAGACGAAAAAAATCCTAGATGGACAACTTTAGTAAATCAGTGGAAATCCCAAGGTAAGGGTAAAGGTAGGGGTGCAGGTAAACAAAAAGGTGCTGCTGGAAGTTGGGACGAAGATATCCTTACACCTGAAACATACTTAGAGCATCATCATGACCCAGACGAAGTTAACTACAAACTCCCTTGGGAAGCATGACAAAGCGAGTTAAAGTAGTTCTTTTATTGCAAGGTATTATCCTTGCTAATTGGGCTTTATCAAAGTTAATGCGAAACCTTCAAATAGAATCACTTGATGTTATTGAACAAGCCCACAAGATTCTTATTTGTGAAGAACCAAGTTGTGTGTTGGACGATACCCTTGATGGCACTAGAGACTCTTTAAAGAGTTGGAATAAAGCATGGTCGTAAAGTACCCAGTCCATACCGTTTCACAAAGTGAAGCCATTTCTATTGCTCAAAATATGGCAACTAGCAATGGTTTTAAGCGTTCTATCACCATGGGTGTTCAACGACTTGCTGAAACTGAGTGGATTATTACTCTAGACGTACAGAAGTAGGACAAGATGCCTGGAAAAGAACACTTTAGCGAACAGTTTGGTATGTCCAAGCGTGAAGAGAATGAGATTGCAGGCGCTGCCTTTGGTCAGCATCTTCTAGATGGTATGGCACAAGCCGAAGGTTTTCAAGATTACGAACATCACGTACTTTCAAAACAAAATCGTGAAAATGAGCAGTTTCGTCAAAAATATGAGGTAAATAACCCAGCGCATGGACGTTTGGGAAATGTTCGGTTTAATTCTGACTACGACACTACTGTTTATGAAATTAAGCATCCGTCAGGTTGGAAGGGTGTACATATGGGAATGATGATGGAATTACATCACCCTAAGCGTGGGGCAGTAGACCTCATTGATTACAATGACTACAACCGCCACGGATTGGGAAGTCCTGCTACAGCAGAAGATTGGCCTGACCCAACTGTCTTGCATACTGACCTTAACAACTTTGTCCAGGAATCTGGGACAGACTACGATTAATGGACGATGAGAAAGTCTGTGACCTGTCTGAGCAATGCGTGTGGTGTGGTGGTCAAATGCGCCCTGAACACGCTCATTATCGGTGCGAATCTTGTGGCTCTAGGGACTCTTGTTGTGAGGGAGTTTATTGATGAGCACGAACACAGTTAGCGTTTGTATACCTTCCATCCCTACACGCTCTCACCTGCTTACATCTCGTGCACTTCCAAGTGTTTTTGCGCAAACACACCCTGTATCTGAAATTGCCGTTTCACTTGACCTTAACAAAGAAGGTGCATGGGAAAACCGCAATAATTCCATAAAGATGGCAACCAGTGAGTGGATTGCTTTTCTAGATGACGATGACGAGTTCCAACCCCACCATGTTGGAACATTGCTTAATGCGGCACATGAACACCAATCAGACGTTGTGTGGGGATGGTTTGAGGTAATTGGCGGTTCAGACCCGTTCCCGACGCATAGAGGCCGTCAATGGAGCATTGATACTCCCCATATTTTCCCTATTACTTGTTTAGTTCGCCGTTCTTTAATTTTAGATTCAAATGCCACTTTCATGCCCGATAACCAAAACATAGGTTCATGGGAAAATCAAGATTGTCCATTTTGGAAAAGTATCCATGACGCAGGTGGTAAGTTCTTAGCAATTCCTGATACTACATGGAACTGGTATCACCATGACGCAAACACTTCTGGCTTGCCAAATCGTTGGTGATTCTCACTCATTCTCATTTAATAGTATAATTATTAATGAGGTTCTTACCCACCGAGACGGATTGCTTGCGAGCAGTCCGTCTTCGTGTCTCTGGTAAACTATATTAATGCTTAAATCCCGATTGCGGATTACAAGTTGTTTTTTGTGGGCTGTTCTTACATTCTTGGGGTTTTATCCGTCATCTCCCGCCAAAGCCGACGTTTTTACCACTACAGGTCCTGATGACTACTACTTCACCCTAGATGCTGGTACGACCTTTACTGTACGTACATACGCTCAGCAATATGGAATTGACAGCCAATTGTGGCTTTATAACAACGAGGGAACAGTTGTTGGCGTTAACGATGATTACTTTGGTTTAGACTCCTATATTTCATATGCTGTCCAAAATACGGGTACTTATCGCTTACGCACAAGCGTTTGCTGTGGAAACCCAAACAGTTGGTATGGAACTTCATATGTAGTAGATACCAGTTCTGCCCCCACAAATGCACCACCAACGACTACAACTAGCACTACCAGTACTAGTACAACAACTACCACCCTTGCCCCATACTTAAACGCCCCAACAAACGTACGGGTCACATCTGTAAACTCAACCAAGATTTATATTAGTTGGGATGAGCCAGAGTCATCAAATACCGAAATAGAACGATACATAGTTCTTGTGGATTGCGACGATGGTTCACAACCCCACTTAGGTGCTATTTCGCAGACAACTAGTGCCATTATTGAGGATTTACCGTCTAACACAACCTGTGACATCAGGGTTCGGGCAGATAATGACACAGTTCGTGTTTACTCTGCGTATTCCACTCAGATTACTGGTGTTACCGCAACTACCACGACTTCCACAACATCCACAACCACAACGACGTTGGCACCAACCACAACCACGTCATCTACTACCACCACCGTTTTGACAACGACAACGACAACAGAGCCGCCGACAACAACAGAATTACCGACAAGTACAACATCCACAACCTCCACAACGGTTCCTGAGACAACTACTACCTTATCACCTGTGACGAATACCACAAGTACTTCTACAACTAGTACCACTTTGGCCCCTGTACCCACCACAACTACTACAAGTACCTCTACGACCACTACAGTGCCCAATACGACCACTACAACTGAACCTGTACAACAACTTGTACAAGTTGACCCAGAGGTAACCGCCCTATTGGGAGCCATCAGTATGTTGCCTCAATCTGAAATTGCAAAGGCTGTAGATAATATTATTGAACAAGGTGTTAGCCCTGAAGAAGCAACCGCACTCGCCACTAACCCAGAGGTTTTACAATCAGTAACATCTGAGCAAGCAACTGAAATCTTTGATGCCGTTGAAGTCTCTGACTTGTCTGATGCACAGGCAGAACAACTGATTGAAGCCGTACAAGACGCACCAGAAGAAGTTCGGGCAGCGTTTGAGGAACAGATTAACGTGTTTGGTGGCAAGTTCAATACATACGTGCCTGTTGGCTCAAGTATTAACGTGGGCCAGCGTAGAGTTTTGGTTGCCGCATCTGGGGTATTATTTATGGCACCAGCAGTTTCTGTTTCTTCGTCTACCAGCAGTTCGTCATCTAACTCTAGTAGGAAGAAATAGTGAAATTCTTTAAAGAAATATACGCACTGCTGTGGACCCTTGCAGGAACCGCCCTTGTCCTTATTACATTGTCAGGTGCCGTCAAAATTATGGCTCTTTGGATTACAGGGGCTACCTTGATTATTCACCTTTTAGGGGCATTTTTTAAAGACGATGAGTAGTGCCTGTCTAAGGTAAACTAGTTCTATGGCTAACATTCCGCAAACAGTCAATTACAAACTTGACAGAGGTCTCCCGTGGGAACGCCTTATCATCATTAAAAACAAGTACAGCCATGCTTTGCTTCACCCTTCTGACGCCCGTGCCTTTATCAAAACAGGGACCCTATCAAAAGTTGAAATAACTGCAAGTGTTACTACTGAAAATGGTGTCAACCTTTCATTAACAGCAGAAGAAACCCAAGATTTACCACTTGGAGACCTGCAATACGATGTAATGGTCACTATTAATGGCGTTCAGCGCCCAGTATCTGGGGGTACAATTACTGTATCTGCTTTAGATACAATTACCCCTCTGGAGGATACACAGGCTATGGAAATCCGTTATAAGCAATACACGGACTATCGCCGTACCTTTACATGGAAAGACGCAGAAGGGTCTGTCATGTACGTCCAGAGCGCTTTCATGCAGGCTAAGACATCCACTGGCACTACTGTTGTGGATTTGCGTTGGTACGCCACCACACCCCCAGAAAACACTGTTATTGCGCTAACTCCAGCCAGCAAGCGTGGTTATATCGCCCCAGCAGCGGGTGCAACCTTAGAATTACATATTTCTAATGCTAATAATGTCCCCGCTGGTTCGTACCAGTTTGACCTATTTGTACAAGATTCCGCAGGTGATTGGGATTGTCTAGCATCAGGAAACCTAGTAGTTGAAGCGGCGATTTCAGCACCACCTGTATGAGTACCATAGAAGTTACAAAAACACCTAATAAGTATGTAACAGTTACCCAAAAGAAGAATGTTTCTGTTGTAACTGAGCCTGCTGACCAAGTATTAGAGGTACATGACCAAGGTGTGGCAGGACCAGCCAACGTTCTGTCTGTTGGGACAGTGACCGCTGGTACAGCGGCTGTCACTATTACAGGTACTCCACCTGCTCAAGTAATTAACTTTGTTCTACCAGTTGGTGCTTCATATATACATACCCAAAGTGTCTCAGCCTCCACGTGGACTATTTCCCACAATATGGGGTTCTTTCCATCTGTGTCCGTGGTTGACAATGGCGGGAACATGGTTATAGGTGATGTATCATATATAACAGAGAATCAAGTTTCTATTTCGTTTTCCGCCAGTTTCGGTGGGAAAGCATACTTTTCGTGAGGATTAAATGTCAAAGTTTCTAAATAATGTCAATATCAATGGCAATGAACTCCTCAATGCTGTTGTTCATAACGCTGGTACTGCACCTTCAACCAACGCCAAGGCTGGTGGTGTTTACTTTGATACCAACGGTGGTTTAAATAAACTCAAGTATCATGATGGTACAGGGTGGGTAGAACTATCATCTGGTGGTTCTGGCACTTGGCAACCACTTGACGGTGACCTTACAGCAATTGCTGCCCTCACAGGCACCGCTGGATTCCTTAAAACTAATGGTTCTGGTACATGGACAGTTGACACCAATACCTACCTAACGGCTACTACGGGCGTTACAACAATCAATGGTGTTTCTGGTGCTATTACTAACGTTGCTAAGACAACTGACAAGTTAAGCGTTTTTGCGGCTACTACATCTGCTGAACTGGCTGGAGTCATCTCTGATGAAACTGGCTCTGGTCTCCTTGTATTTGGTACCAGCCCTGCAATCACAACCTCGCTTACTACAGCAAGCACTTCATTTGACCTAATTAACACCACGGCTACCACAGTCAACTTTGCTGGTGCGGCTACAAGCCTTAACTTAGGTAATGCTTCAGGAACAGTTACTGTTGCTGGTGACCTTGTTGTTAACGGTACAACAACTACTATTTCAAGCACCACAATTACTGTAGATGACAAAAACCTTGAACTTGGTGCAGTAGCCACTCCTACCAATATCACCGCAGATGGTGGTGGTATTACCTTGCTGGCTGGCGCTGGTGGAGATAAGACATGGAACTGGGTAGCCAGTACATCTTCTTGGACATCTTCTGAGCATATTGACCTTGCGGCAACTAAAGTTATTAAGATTGCTGGTACGCAAGTCCTGTCGGCTACCGAGTACACAGGTAACTCAAATACAGCAACATATGCATCAAATGTTTCAGGTGGTTCGGCTGGAGCACTTGTTTACCAAACAGGCGCAAATGCTACAACCCATCTTGGTCTTGGAACTACGGGTCATGTCCTTGTTGCGGGTGCATCTGCCCCTGTATGGACAAAGAAGAAGCATGCTGAAACCCTTTCTACATCTGCTACTTCTTATGCCATTACACATGGTCTTGCAACCGCAGACCTAGTAGTTAACGTTTATGAAGTTTCATCGGGCGAAGTTGTATACGCTGATATTGTCAATACCAGTAGCACAACCACCCTATACTTTGCGGTAGCACCAACTGCTAACCAATACCGAGTAGTAATCTTGGCTTAGGGGTAGCCTCGTGCTACCCTAGTAGAGGACTATTATGGCTAACTTTCTCAAATCTTTATTTGTCAAGGGCATTGAGATTGACCCTGCTGGTGCAACCAGCGACCAAGTCTTAAAATACAACGGAACTAAGTTTGTTCCTGGCACCGCTTCTACTGTTGGGTCTCTTGACGACTTGACAGATGCTGTAATTACATCTCCATTGGAATATGAATCTCTTGTTTATAACGGAACAAACTGGGTTAACCAATATGCTTCAACAACAACATATGTCCGTAACGCCGAGGCAACAACACTTACGACTGGAACTGTTGTCTACCTCTTTGGTGCAACAGGTGACCATGCAACTGTAAAAAGAGCAGATAATGACTCTGATGCAACTTCTTCTAAAACAGTCGGATTGGTTGCCTCCCCAATTGCTGCATCAGAAAATGGTCCAGTAGTCACTCGTGGGTATGTAGATGGCATTGACCTTTCAGTTGGTTACGCTTCTGGCGATGTTTTATGGCTTGGTGAAGATGGTGCATTTACTACAACCAAGCCAACCGCTCCAGAACACCTAGTTTTTATTGGTGTCGTTGTTCGTGCAACAAACAACGGAATTGTGTATGTTGCAACACAAAATGGGTATGAACTAGACGAATTACATGACGTTTCACTTCCAAACCCAACAGCAGGACAAGTTTTAACATACAACGGGTCACTGTGGACAGCCGCTTCTGCTGGTGGTGGGGCAAGTATTACTGTCTCTGATACACCTCCAGTATCTCCTGCCGCTGGAGCACTTTGGTTTGAGTCTGATAGTGGACTTACCTTTATTTACTATGATTCTCAGTGGATTGAAATTGGCGGCGGTTCTACTTATGACCCCATTACAAGAATTGTTCAGGCTAAAGGTGATTTAATCCTTGGAACTGCCTCACAGACCGTAGACCGTTTAACTGTGGGAAGTAACAGCCAACGCCTAATTGCCAATTCAAGTGCCTCTACGGGGGTCTCATGGGCTTCTGATAGCACTAATACAGTCATTGACGCTAAAGGCGACCTTCTTGTAGGCGCTACTAATGATGTCGTAGCCAAGTTGCCAGTAGGAACAAACAGTCAAATGCTTGTAGCAGACTCATCCGCTACTAATGGTTTGACGTGGGCTAACCAACCATTGACATTCCGCAACCTAATTATTAACGGTGGGATGCAGGTTGACCAACGAGCAACTACCGTAGGGGCATATGTCTCTGGCTATACAGTTGACCGTTGGTTCCACGAGAATCAAACTGCAAACGGAGTAACGGTAGCAACCAATGCCGATGTTCCTGCTGGGCAGGGTTTTACTGCTTCACTTAGAGCAACCTGTACTAATGGTGGTTCTACTAGTTTTTTACCTATTTATTTTACGCAAAAAATTGAAGGTCTTAATAGCGCACAATTAGCGTTCGGTACGGCTGGTGCTAAAACTGTTACTTTGTCATTCTGGGTTCGTTCAAGTGTGGTTGGTCTACATTCCATTACTCTTTTGAATAGTGCTGCGAATCGTTCCTATGCTGCTTCATATTCTATTGCAGTTGCTAATACTTGGGAAAAGAAAACAATCACTATTGTTGGCGACACGTCTGGTACTTGGCTTACGACAAACGGTGTTGGTTTAGAAGTTCGTTTTAATCTTCAACTTCCCTTTTTCAGTGTTGGTGATGGAAATACTTGGACTGCAAATAGTTACCAGGGTGTTACTGGAACGGTCAATGACCTTGCGACTACTGGAAACATCTTTGCTATTACGGGTGTACAACTTGAAGCAAATGCAGTAGCAACCCCGTTTGAACACCGACCATATGGTACAGAATTGGCACTTTGCCAACGGTACTTTTGGGCAATGGCGGTACCAAGTAGTGTTCCTGGTGTAATGGTTTCTGGGTATGGTAACTATTGTTACATGATGCTTAATACTTTGAATCCTATCCAAATGCGAATTGCACCAGTAGCAGGTGTTAACCCAAATTATTCCCTTGCCTCTTATCCTCCTTATATTGCAGATTTTAACTCAAACTTACGAACAGTTACTGCTGTAGATATGTCTTCACCTTTGATGGTTCGTTGGACATATGACAGCACGAAATTAACAACAGGTCTTAGTTTGGGGCTTAACTATGGTGATGCCAATAGAACCTTATGGTTGAGTTCGGAGTTATAATGTATTTTATTCAAACAAACCACTCGTTTATTGCTGAAGTTCTTTATGACGCAGATATGAACATTTTTACTCAAGACCCAGATACGGAAAAGTATCAGGCGTATCTTGCGTGGGTTGCTGAAGGTAACACACCCGAAGAATGGAACCCAGAATAATGGCTATTGACTTTCCAAACTCCCCTACAGCAAATCAAACCCATACAGTCGGTGGTAAAACATGGACATATGTTCTACCTTCATTATCGTTAGGTAGCACTGGTCCTGGTGGTGGCATTGTATTCATTACTCCGTCTACCGCTGGTAACTCAACAGGTAAATACTTTGAAATAGCACCTTACGGTTGGAATACTGGCGCAGACCCAACAAGAACTTGGGCGCAAAGCACCCCTGTCAATTACCAATCAACCGCCGTTACTGGTGCAGATGGTACTGCTATTGGTACTGGTTATCAAAACACTCTAGATATTATCGCCCAAGGAAACAGCACAACCTCTACATCAGCGGCAGCACTTGCTCAGTCTTATGCTGGTGGCGGTCAGACCGATTGGTTCTTAGCGTCAAAAGATGAGTTATACCAAGTATATGTTAATCGTGCGAGTCTTGGAACTTTTACTTCAAATTATTACTGGAGTTCTTCTGAGAACAGTTCTATCTATGCATATTTTCAAGGAATTACTAATGGGGCAGTACAATGGGACGCTAAGAACAATACATTCTATGTCCGCCCAGTTCGTTCTTTTACTACTGAAGGTGGAAGATGGATTGTTGTAGACAAAGTAAACAACGCCTCTAATCAGATTTACGATGTTACTGTATTATTGCGTATGGAGACTAACTAATGCCATTCGTAGAGACACGCTTCATTTCCCCCACAACGCTTACAACCTCAGCGGCTAGTGCGCTGTACACGGTTCCTACTGGCTACTCAGCGATTATCAAGCAACTCGTAGTAACGAACATTACAGGCACTGCGGCTACTTTTACTTTCTATATTGGTACGGCTTCTGCTGCCAATGCTTTATTTAGTGGCACTTCCGTGGCGGCTAATGACACGGTTATCATTAACTTGTCTCAAGTTCTCTCAACTGGCGAAACTCTTAGGGCGTTGGCTTCTACAGGCTCGGCGCTCAACCTGACAGTCTCGGGTGTCCTAAATGATGGTCCTCTTGCATCTACGGCTACCTATATCCCTGACAATGCTATTACTTCAGCCAAGATTGCTGATGGGGCGATTGTCAACGCAGACATAAATGCTTCGGCTGCGATTGACCAGAGCAAGATTGCAAGTCTTACTTCTGACCTTGCATTAAAAGCACCACTTGCTTCTCCGACCCTAACTGGCACACCTTTAGCGCCTACTGCTACTGCTGGTACGAATACGACACAGTTGGCTACTACGGCGTTTGTAACTACGGCAGTATCCAATATAAGCACTGGTGCTATTCCCAACTTTCTCGTACATCTTTCTGGGAGTAATGGTTCAGCAGTAAACGGAGCAACAATCGCATACAACACCGAGATATACGACGATACAAACAATGTAGTAAGTGGTGTTTTTACTGTTCCAGCAGGTCAAGCAGGGACTTATAGTTTTACATCACACCAGAATGCTTACAACATTGGGACATCAGGAATTATGAGGGGTCTAATAGTTACGACAGGCAGTTACGCTAATTCGTATTTTGGAAGCAGCGCACCAGCAGTTGGTGGAGCAGACCATTATGTTGAAGTATCTTTGGTTACAAAATTAGCAGTTGGCGATACGGTCAAATGTGCTTTTTCTGTTCCTGCAACAGGGACATACAGTGCAGGTTTCACATACAATAACTTTTCTGGGGTGAGGATTGCATAATGACTGGTATTCGTAGAGTCTCTCAGTTAGGTACTACTGGAGAATCAACATTTGTTGATGGGTCTATTCAGGGCGTAGATATTGCTGGTTCTATTGCCCTAACTGGTGTGCCCACTGCGCCTACCGCCACAAGAGGTACTAACACAACGCAGGTCGCTACAACGGAGTTTGCTAATGGGGCTGGTGGTTATGTGTATATTAGTAGTGGTTCGTTTACAGGTGCAACTACTTTTGATGTCACAGGCTTTTCAAGCGACTATGTGTTTTATGATTTGAAAATGTTTATTGCTGGGACATCTGCCGTAACTGGTCAATTAGTTTTAGGTTCAACTGTCAGAAACACTAATTACTATGGAAGCACATTTTTTAGTAGTTACTCAACAGCGTATGGCATTTTAGATGTGCGTGGTAATGGCGCAAACTTTTTTGTTACTGACTTGAACACAGCCCCAGCATCGTCTGTTAGTTGTTTTATAACTGGAGTTGGTCAAAACTCATTCAACATAAATATCAGTTCATTTGAAAACTTGAATACAAGAACCGTCACGGGCGGTTATAGCAACTATGCAGGCGGTGGAACAGTAAACACATTTGACAAGATTAGATTTACTAGCGCAGCCAACATGGCTGGTTCTTGGACACTAATGGGAGTACGCAAAGCATGACCAAATTACAAATAGCAACAATTCTTGAAGATGGAACTTATGGCAATCGGGATATGACTGATGAAGAATACGCCGAGTATTTGGAAACCATAAAACCTCAAGTTCCTGAAACACCAGGAAGTGAAGAGTAATGGCTTTTACAGAAAAACGACTATCAGGACCATCTGTCCTTACGGCTAATACAGAGAGCACTTTGTATACGTGCCCAACTGCCCAAACAACTACAACCATGATTAAACAGTTTGTAGTAACCAACACAAGCGCTTCTGCAACTGCCACTATTAGCATCTCTTTGGTACCCGTTACACAAACTGCTGGCACAGCCAACCGTTTATTTAATGCTTTGTCGTTAGCCGCTAATGAGACAGTATTATTGGATGTATCACAGGTAATGACTTCGGGTGATTTTATCTCAGCCAGGTCTAGCGCTGGTTCTACTATTAACGTGACTATCTCAGGGGTAGAGAACGCTGGGGCTATGGTAGTTTCAGGGTTAGCGGATTCCGCTGTAACTACTGCTAAAATTGCAGATAGTAATATAACCGCCGCAAAACTAGGACCTAACGCCTTTTTGTCTAATAACCAAGCAGGTGCAATAATGTTAATGGAGATGATGTAATGGCTGTCGGTGACCGTAATGAAACTAGGTTCTTTGGACCTTCTACTTTAGGTGCTTCTAGCGCTGGGCTTGGCACTACTGCTGTCCCTTCTGGGCAGACATGGATTATTAAACAAATGACTATTTGCAATACTACTGGTATAGATAGGCTTGTATACATGGGCGTAGGCACTACAGAAACTACTGCTAACCGTTTCTTTTCGGCGCTTCCTATTGCTGGTTTTGACACCATTATATGGGATACAGGTCTAGTATTGACCGCTGGTGAACGTCTGTGGGGCTATAGTGACGGCGCCAGCGCCGTATCTGTAATGGCAATGGGCTGGGTTAAGGAAGTCTAATGCCTATTTCTTCTTCGCTTGGTTCGTCGGCTTTGTTGCCTGCTGGACTTGGATTCCGCAACAAAATCATTAACGGCGACTTTGGCATCAACCAACGAGCATTTACTAGCACCACAACAGACGGGGCTTACGGTTTTGACCGTTGGCGAATGTTTGCTTCTGACGGAACAACAACTTACAGCGCACAAACTTTCACTGCTGGAAACGCTATCCCCAATCAAGAACCAAAAAACTTTGCTCGTCTTGTAACATCAGGACAAACATCATCTACTGCTGTTTCTATTTTGGTGCAACGAATTGAAGATGTCCGAACATCCGCTGGTCAGCAAGTAACAGTTTCTTTTTGGGCTAAAGCCGCAAGTGGCACACCAAAAGTTTCTGTTGAATTTGTGCAAGGTTTTGGTTCTGGTGGTTCTGCTGATGTGAACACATACATTAACCAAGTGACTCTTTCTACTTCGTGGGTTCGTTACACGGTGACAGGTGTTCCGCCTTCTATTTCAGGTAAAACTATTGGTTCTGATAATGGTTATTTGGCTTTGCATTTGTGGGTTTCGGGCGGTTCAACATACAACAGTCGTACTGGTTCTCTTGGTATTCAGTCAAACACTTTTGATTTTTGGGGTGTGCAGTTGGAACAGAACTACCAGCCAACCCCGTTTGAACAACGACCATACGGTACGGAACTAGCATTGTGCCAACGATATTATGAGGATTCGGTTACAACCACATCTTCTATTGGAGCAAATGCAGGTTTAGGAGGGAATACTTATTGTGCGCCAACCTTTTTTAAAGTTACAAAACGCATTCCACCTACATCTGTAAATGGGGCAAATGATACTTCTGGAAATATAAGAATGTGGAACAATGTAGGTGCTGCGGGAAGTGTTTCTTACTACCAAGGTGGATGGACAAATGCCCACACAACAATGACAATGGATTGGTCTGGAACTTGGGGATTTTCATTAACTACCATAGGCGGATTAATGGATGCAGACCTAGTGGCATTTAGATATGCGTACAGTGCGGAGTTATAATGTTTAAAACATATACAAGCCCGATGACGGGTGTAGTTCAAGTTGTTCGTTTATCGGATAATGTTTTTATTCAACCTCACGAATGGCACCCTGATTACCAAGAGTATCTTGCGTGGGTTGCTGAAGGTAACACCGCCGAAGAATGGACAGGTGCGTAATGGGTATCACACAACAAATCGGTGCTAGTTCACTAATCAAACCAGGCGTTATTGACAACACGGCTGCACGACCTGCATCACCTTACGAGGGTCAAGTTATTTTTCAGAAGGACACGGACCAGTTGCTTGTATGGAATGGCACGGCGTGGGTTATCCCGAACAGCCCTGCACAAAACCCTGATGGTCTTGAACTGATTAAAACTTGCACAGTTACTTCTGCTGGTGGTACGGCTGCAACAGCATCAGGTGGTGTTGTAACAATCGGTGCAGGAAACACCAGTGTTACGGTAGACAACGCCTTTAGTGCCAATTATGACAACTATAAAATTGTTGTTAGCAGTGGTACTTCAAGTGCGCAATGTGCTTTGAAGTTTGAATTAGGTGGGAGTACAGGCAGTTATTACGGTACATATTTGTATGCAAACTACACAAACACAACACCTTTAGCCGCATCAATGAACAACTTGACCAGCATGATTTATGCAGGTGGAGCAAACTTTAATGTGCTTAATATGAATCTAGAATTACAAGGTCCTTTTCTTGCTAAAATTACCCACATTGAAGCATTAACAGTTGTGTGGCAAAACAACTATGGTCATTCTATTTGTGACCATGAAGTTGCAAGTTCGTTTAGTTCGTTCAGAATTTTCCCTGATACTGGGACTATTTCTAGCGGTCAAATTCGTGTGTATGGATATAGGAACTCCTAATGTCTATTAGTAATAACTCAACTGGGTTACGACCAGGCGTATGTTTATCCTCAAGTCGCCCAACTACGCCCTATGTCGGTCAACATATCTTTGAAACCGACACAGGTAAACAACTTGTGTGGGATGGTTCTTCTTGGTCAAGTAACTTCCAAACGCTATCTGTAGCGCTCAGTGATGAATACACCCCTTTAACTACAGGTAATGGAAAAGTAATTATTCGTGCTCCTTTCGGCATGAAACTTTTTCAAATCCCACGAGCATCATTAACTACTGCCTCATCTTCTGGTCTTCCTACTGTAAACATCAGAGTTAGTGGAACAACAATTTTCAGCACCCAATTAACTATTGACGCTACTGAAAAAACATCGGTAACTGCCGCTACCCCAGCAGTTCTTTCCACTACAACCATTGCTGATGATGCAGAAATAGCATTTGATATTGTTACTGCTGGCACGAGCGCAACAGGTTTGAAAGTAACTCTTTACTACAGGATTACCTGATGGGTGTTTTCCTTAACTCATATAGAACTAACGCCATCTACGCAACTGGCGGAAACTCTGTTGTCTACCAAGAACTATTTGACGGCGCTAGAAGCATGGGAATGTTTGCGACTCATACTTTTTTGTCATCAGGATACTTTGATGTAATTTATGGGACTGGAACAATCCATGTAATGACTGTTGCTGGTGGGGGCGGTGGAGGAATGGACATGGGCGGTGGAGGTGGCGCTGGGGGAATGCAGGTTCTTGAATACAACATGTCCCCAAATTCCTGTTTTATATCAGTAGGAGGTGGAGGTTCTGGAGCGCCAGCGGCTGGAACCTCTGGGCAACCTTCAAGTCATCAATATACTGTAAGCGCTACAAATGGTTCAGGAACTTCCATATACCTGCCAAACACCACTCTTGTTTCTGGTGGAGGGGGCTACGGGGGCAGTTCCTACTTTGGTTACACCCCAAATAACGGTTACGGAAACAACGCTTATGGTTCTGGCGGAGGTTCGTCTGGATACTCGGACGGTAATACTGGTCGTGGCGGAAGTGCCTTGTCATCGCCTGGGTTGAATGGTCTTGGTGCAGGAAAAGCGGGCGGAGGCTCAAGCGGTCAGTATTACAGCGGTGGAGGCGGAGGTGCGTGGACTGCAGGAACAGGAGTCGGTGCAGCACCACATGGTGGAGCAGGCATACAAGTTCCCTATCTAAGCCCCTATTATTTTTCTGGCGGCGGTGGTGGTTCTGCTTACAGTCTCCAAACTGGCGGTAACGGCGGAATAGGTGGAGGCGGTGGAGGAGCCATCGGCTCAACTTCTGGAGGTGCTGGTATAAACAACGGGTCTGCAGGAGGGGGCGGTGCCTACCAGTCATGGGCAAACACTCCTGGCGGTAATGCTGGTGCAAACACTGGCGGAGGAGGAGGCGGTGGTTCTCACTACAATGCCAACAACAAAGGCGGAAACGGTGGTTCAGGAATTGTTATTATTCGTTACCCGTGTTACAAACCAATCCTTACGCAAAACGGGATAGTTCTTCATTACAACACTGCAAATACCGCTTCATACCTTGGAACAGGTACAACACTTACTGACCTTAGCCCTTCGGCGTTAAATGCCACTCTGACAAGCACTCTTTCTGGCACTGCAATTCCAACTGCAATTGCTTCCAACAACCCAGCAACCACGGCTACTACTTCAATCCTAAATACCGATACTCACACGATTTGTTTCTCTATAAGAATTGGTGCTCCTAGTGGTACTTGGGATAAAATTTTTGAGTATGCACCCGCAGGAACAGACCGAAGCCCTGGAGTTTGGAGATACCCAAGCGAAAGATTAATTCACTGGAGATACGACCCAGGGAACACAGGTGCTGACCTTGCAAGTTTTATTGGTGGTAATTTTCCAGCCAGCGTAGGAATAGTACAGTTTGTTCAAGATAGGTGGTATTACATCTGTGTAACAAAAAGTGGTTCTACATCTATGTCATATGTTAATGGAGTTCGTGTTGCTAACGAAACTGTTGCTGCTACAAAAACTGCTGGAACAGCAGCAGTAAAAATATTCCCTGGTTACACAGTTTCAAACTCTTACATGCGCCATTTGCATGTTTACAACAGAGCATTATCCCCTGAAGAAATTGCTGCTAACTACAGCGCCATAGTAGATGAGATGGTTTAAAGATGGCACATTGGGCAGAAATAGATGAAAACAATGTTGTTATCCGTGTTCTCGTGACAGACAACAACGACCCAAACGGTGATGAGGGGTACCAATCCCTTGTAAATACTTTGGGTGGGCGCTGGATTCAGACTTCCTATAACAACAACTTCAGACGATTGTACGCTGGTACTGGGTATACATACAATGAAGACAACGATGTATTCATTCCCCCATGTCCTTTTGCGTCTTGGACTTTAAATGAAGATTGTTATTGGGTGCCACCCGTACCTAAACCAGAAGAAGGTTTCTCGGTATGGAATGAAGAAACTGGTTCATGGGAAGAACTCCCAGAGCCACCACTTCCCCAGTAATCTGTATACTGTTATTGACCCAAAGGAACCCCATATGGAACTACAAACTGATGACCTCATCAATGGCCTACTTGAAGAAGTAAAGCGCCTTACCCTTGAAAACATCGCTTATAAAGCCGCATTGCAAAAGATGTCAAATGCGTCAGATAGCCCTATCTCAGAAGAATAATGCATAGTTCACACCCAATACATAGGGCACTCGTTACCTTTTCAAACAGCACCACAGGAGAAATCCGTGTAAAAATACCAGCATTGTTGGGCGCTGATTCTGAAATAGCAATCTCTTACATTGGGCGCAAAGCACCTTGGGCAGTACCTACTGTAGGTGACCAGATAGTAGTAACGTCAGACGACGCTAACTTAACTAACGTGTTTTGGGTACAGACTGATAATGCTTACGCTACTACTGTTGCTTACGCTACTGGTTCTACTACTTCTGCTAGTTCTACATACACTAATGCAGAGAACATAAAAGCAACACCAACTGCATACGGAACTGTTTATGGTCAGACCAACCCATTTCTTCCTTTTCTTTATGCGACTGCATTATCTGGGTACACAGCGACTTGGAGTGAAAGTGGAGGGTTTGGTACAGTTACGTATAATGCTCCTTTGACAACAATATTTCCTGAAGCAGTATCAGAGGATTTTGCAGTTGGTCGTAACTTTTCTATCAACGGTCCTTATCCAGGGTTCTATGGTGGTGGTCTTTTAACATCTTCTACAGCAAACAGCATAACAATTAGCCTTACCTACTCAAGTGGTGCGCCGTACTCAGGAACAGCCGATGGTTCTTTTCTTTATGTTATGGCTCTTGGAACAGGAAACATTTCTTTAGGTAAAGAAGCATTGTCTAACTGGACATCTGCCACGAGCGGAGATGGGCAACATATTGCGATTGGTATAAACGCCCATAGTAAAACTATTGGTGGTGCTAATAATATTGCTATAGGAACCGAAGCAATGTACTCTCCATATGACGCAGCAAAACAACTCACTAGATGTATTGCTATTGGCTATTACGCAGGAAATAGTTTTGTTACTTCTTCTAGTAACAAAATGGCTATTAACCATAGCGGCGTTAACATGACTAACGGAGAAGCAGTAATAGGCAATGGGGACGGGACCCTTTCACTACATCTTAGACCATATGGTGTTGTATCTACACCCAATCAAAGTTACGCTAACTATCAAATAGGTAGTAATATTTCCTACAATAATTCTGCTCAAAATGTTACTGTTCCTTTCAACTACCTGATTACAAACACAAATAGCACTTTTAGTACTAGCACAGGAAAATTAACAGCAGCATACAGTGGTACGTACCTAGTCAATTGCGGTCTCTATGCAACCACCGATGTTGTTCAACTTTGGGGTGTTATAAATGGGGTTAGAGACAGAACTTTTCAACTAGGACCAGGAGGTAACTTGGCTGGTACTGGAA
>Ga0247723_1000962_pt1 | contig 17671 bp, 7 predicted proteins | sample MSEWelMarce5H_FC_FD_189079 | JGI IMG/M metagenome (GOLD analysis project Ga0247723, IMG submission 189079) | Subsurface sediment microbial communities from gas well in West Virginia, United States - MSEEL Well Study Marcellus 5H_FC | ecosystem: Environmental > Terrestrial > Deep subsurface > Rock... | reverse complement strand
CCTATATATGCATACTGAGACTGAATGACAGAATTTGATGGAGCTACCCAGATGCTAACTTTAGTTAACGGAGTAGCTGTTACTGATTTATTTGCAGCAATAACTGAAACTAAATGCGGGTCATCAAAAGTTGCCAGAACAGTATCTATGTTAGCGTCTGGGTTAACAAGTCCAAGGCGAGTAATTGGCACTTTTGCCTCCTATGCCTGAGCTTCAGCCCATGACAACTTAGCTGACGCTAGTGTCGAGTTGCCAGTTAGGCGTGATACTGCAATGGTAAGAATATCAGGACCATCAGGGAAGATTGAGTCTCCACCAAGGATTGAGTTTGAAAGCTCAAAGAGTGAGGAGACATCTACGCTTGTTGTAGCTTCTGCTCCACCAGCACCACCAGCAGCACGGAAGTTGTAAACCTGAACTCCACCAGAAACTGTATCTGCTGAGGTATGCTCAACAATTTGAGTTAGAGAAGGAGAGTCTACACCTTGGAAGTTCAAGTTGTTTAGACGTGGGTTTAGAAGAACCTTTACATCCAAAAGCTGTGTGGTAGAGATACCAATTTCTTTTAGACGCAACTGCATGCGGTTAATAACGTCGCGGTCACCAAGCTTACCTGTAAGACCAGAAGATACCGATGGGCTCAAACGTAGTGAAATGAGCGGCTGGTAGTTTGGTCCAGAGGTGTTGTTAAGTGAGCCGTTTGGATACAAGAAGTAGGTGTACTGAGTGTTTCCTGGAGCTGTGAAGTCAAGCAGTTCGTAGACTCGACCAGCAGTATCTGCACCAGAAGTAACTGAACCAGTTGCTGCTGGGTAGGTAAATGCTGTATCTGAAGTACGAGTAACTGGCCCAACATAGTTAGGTACTCGTGTGAGTCCAGTAATGCGGACAACGTCTCCTGTAACTAAACCGTGCTTGGTAGCAGTGGTAATTGTTACGGTAGTTGTTGCTTGCTCGCTTGTTGCTACAGAAATACCAGATACTGAGTCGATTCCAGTAGTTCTTGGGAAAAGACCTACTGTATTGGCTGTTGGAGCATAGATAATGTAAGTTCCAGCATTTGTAAGATTTGCTTCTCTATTGTAGAAGCCCATATTACTTGCTGTAGCACCTGTAGGAGTAAACAGAGTTACATCAGTTGCTGTTTTAGCATAGGTAAATGATGTTGAACCAACAGATGCAATGGTATATATTCCATTAAATGTTGAATCAATGTTTTCAATCAGTACGCTTTGTGCAACTGTAAACCCATGCGCAGTAGTTGTGTTAATAGTAACAACGTTACTAGTAAGAGCAGCATTTGCGATAGAAACCGAGCTACGCAACAAAGGAGTATTTTGTAAATTGGAACCACGCAAACCGTTTGTTGCAATACCTTCGTATTGAACAATATCTCCTGTAGCAAATCCGTGTGAAGGTATAGTAATAAGGTTTGTTGTGGCGCTGACTGCTGCTGCAGAGTATGACTTTGCAGTAGTTCCATTAATGGTTAGAGCCTGACCAGACTGAGTAAAGAGATATGAATTGTCATCATCGAAACGACCATCCATCATTACCGAAGTACCCCAGTGGAATAGGAACGGAATGTATGTTGGGTTTTCGTATGTTGTTACTTCATAACGTGCTGGAAGGTTACCAGAACGGAAGTAAGATTCAAACAAGTTGTTGTTGTGGACAAACTCATGTACATACTGAACCTGACCGTCAGTAGTCTTAAAGCCGAAGCGAATCTTACCCGCACCGTACCAAGAGTAGTCAATGTAAGCCATTTGAATCTTGCTTAGGTCAAGGTTGTAACCAGTTACACCAGTTCCATCGCAAGGGTCAATTGACCAGTCTTCTTGAGGGATACGAGTATCAACAGTCTTTGTAACGATAATACCTGACTTAGCAGGTACAAACGAGTGAACTGTTGTAGTTCCTACGCTTGAAAGATTTACAAAGCCTTCGGCATCAGGAGATGCTTTTAGCTTAAAGCTGTTATTGTCAATCAAGCTAACGTAGTATGTACGACCATTGATAAGACCACCAATAGGCTCACCATCGATTGAGTTGTATACAACTGGTAGAAGGTTACTAAATCCATGACCAATAATTGCAAACACATCTGTTGTGGTATTTACAACTGTTGCTGGATTAAACTCTTTCTCTGTGCCAGATGAGCCCTTGTATTCAGGGCGAACTGACATACGAGTGTCGCTAGCAATTTCAACGATGCGATATGACTGACCACGCATTACAATAAAATCACCGACTTCTAGCTGAGCTTCAAAGCTAGTGTTTGTTCCGAATACAACTTCGTTTCCTTGCAAACAAGCAACGGTTCCAGCAAGTTGCTGAGTCGATGAGCGACGAACTGCGTAAATTTTCTGTCCATCAAACTCAAAGAACATACCGTTCTGGAAGTCGAACATACCAGTACGAACTGCACCGTTCTGCCAAGAGACTACAAAGAATTGAGGGAATCCATAGGCACGGTCTTCCACAATAGCTCCATTTGCTGGAACTCTGAATGTTGTAAGGTCTACAACAGTTACTTGGAAGTCTCCATTGTAAACAGTGCTTGGGTCTCCAAATGAGTCGGTTGCCTCACTTACTCGAATAGTTAGACCAGAAATCAAACCGTGTGGACGACGTGTCTTAACTTCAATAGTTGTACTACTGAACTGAGTCATGCTTTCGATGTCAATAGATGGTTTGAAGTTAATACCGCAAGAAGTCTGTAGACCCTTACCTGACTGGTAACGGAAGTACTTACGAGTCTGACGAATAATCTGTGCATTAGAGGTACCAGCACCAGCAGACATTTCCACACCACCATCGAATGGACGGTGTAGTGAGTAACCTTCTGGTCGAACATATACGAATGTTGGGTACGAATATGAAACTGCATTGTAAGCAGAAGCATATGGACGGTCCACAGAAATTTGTGTATCAGAACCAACCGCAGTAATACGACGAACAATTGGTCCAACTGGAATGGTCTCGGTTAGGCTGAAGAATCCAGCTGCTCCAACAGTTCCTGTTGTTGTAAGGTCCACCGCATTAGAGTTTGAGTTTGCATCTGCTGCAGAAGAGTGCAAAGTTATAGTATTTGCATCAATTCTGCGAGTAAAGTAATAGTACTGGTCAATCAATGGAGACGGGGCTACTCCACCGTTTGCAGAGAATACAACAGTGTCTCCAGTATTAAATCCGTGACCATTCTTCGTGATTCTGTTATTTGTTGTATTAATATCTCCAGGGACAATGTCAATATTAATTGTTGTATTAGGTGGGAATAGACGGAATCGGTCTCCAACCTTTAGAATCTTCGAGAACTGGGTACCAGTACCGTTTACAAGAACTGAACCTGAAGCTACAGATACAGAACCTCCACCAGTAATATTTCCATTAATCTGGTTTGTTGTAAATGCGTGAGCAACACCAGTTCCAAAATCTGTAACTGTAAGGGTAATACCTGCAGCTGCATTTTCTGGAGTAGTTGCTAGACGAATAAAGTCTCGGTTGATAGCCACTACATAGTAGTGAGTATCATCTACAAGACCGCCAATGTCTGTGGCAGCAGGGCCTTGTAGGTATGTAATCTCAGTACCAGTCAAGAAACCGTGTGATGGAATCTTAAATGCACTTAGATTCAAGTCCATAGAAGCTCTTGGGTTGAATGTCTTAGTGATAGTAGGAACACGACCAGAGGCAATGGCAGTAAATGTTTCTGGTGTAGGTACTGTAGAAATTGTGTAAATACCATCTGGAGTCTTGCTTAGAGACTGCAGTGAGTGGACACCAACACCAGCAGGCGTATCTGTGATATCTACGGCAACACCAGCGTCTGCATTTTCTGGAGTAGTTGCCAACCTAATTTGGTCTCCATTAACGAAAATTACATAATATGGAGTTGCAGTTGTAAGACCGCTAATTACAGTCTGACCCTTTGCATCATACAAAACAAGCTCTTTTTGTAGGAACTCGTGGTTAGGAATGGTAATAGTGTTTGTAGTGTAATCAAGAGATGTAATAACAAGGGACTGAGTGCCAGTTCCAACTCCAGAAATATTTACAGTAGTTGAGAGATTTGGCAATGCTGAAAGTTTAACAATGCTTGCATCTACTCGAATAACGTAATAAGTAGCATTATTTGTTAGACCTGGGATAGTTGTACCGCCACCATTGTTGTAGCGAACAGCCTGACCAGAAACAAGACCATGGTTAGGGATGTATAAGCTGTCTTCAAGCTCATTAACTGTAATAAAGATAAAGCTGTGTGCGGTTCCAGTTCCAGCAGATGTAAAGTCAATATTTGGAGTTCCTGGAGCCAAAGCCACCTTGAGCTTAATCTGGTTGGCGTTAACTACCTCAGATACATAGTAAGTAGTTAGGTGCTGTAGAGGCGCGATAGAGCCAGTGTTTACACCTGCAGGGTTGCCGCTTCCATTGTCATAGCGAATTGGCTGGTCTACAAGGAAACCATGAGCTGTAATAGTTAATGTGTCTGTTGTTGTATTAACAACAACGCGAGAAATTCTGTCAGATGTAGTGACTGAACGACCTGAAGGTGTAGTTAAGTTAATTGTTGAATAGGTTGAAGGAAGAGTCAAAGTTTGTAGTCTATATGTAAAGTTATTGACTACATCTACATAATAAATTGTTCCATTAGACAGACCAAGAGGTGCTCCTGTATTAAATGTAGGAGTTATTGCCTCCCCTTGTGTCAAACCATGAGCAACAGAGCTGTGAATTAAATCGTTATCTGAGTCATAATTAATTGGAACAAAAGCGTGGTAAGAAGTACCAGCTGGTTCGATAGAAATTTTATTTGTTCCAGCTTCTGAGTCAGCTGCTGTTGGGTAAACTTCGTTACCAGTAGTAAATGAAGATACAAGTGATACAACTACTGAACCTTCTCCAGTGTTGTATGCATTAAGGTTTGTAATAGCAGCTCCATTGAAGGTTGAAATGCCTTCCCAAAGGCCAGTAGAAGTTGCTACGTTAGTTGCAGTTGGTGTGATAAATGAACCACCACCACCACCAGACTGTTGGCTAATTCCTGTACGGGCACCGCCACCGCCAGAATATCCTCCAGCACCAGCAGCTTGTCCAATAGTGTTACCTTCGGAAGAACCACCACCACCGAATCCGCCATTTCCACCGATGCGAACTCCGTTGTCAACAGAAGTCAGTCCATCTAGGAAAGAACCTCCACCTCTTTCTCCTACTGCAGAGTCTTCTCCTCGGGAGTTGAAACCACCACCAGCAGCGGAACCTCCACCAGATGCACGACCACCATTACCAGCAACAAAAGCATTAGCTATGGTTCCGTTAGTAGATGTACCTCCAAGTTGAGTCAATACACCATCTCGACCAGCACCATTATTAGGCTCAGCGGTACCTCCACCAGCAACAAACAAAGGCTCGTTTCCAGTTTTACGAACAACAAATGTTCCACCACCAGAACCGCCCCAAACACCGCCAGAAGCAGGAGCTTCACCAACCTGACCTACAGCAATAGTAATAACTTCGCCTCTTGTTAGAGAGACTCTACCGCGGACAGTTGCACCACGACCAACTCCACCACTTCCAGAGCCATTAAAACCAGAAGCTCCTGAAACAGTAAATTGGTAAATACCAGAAATTGGAACTGTCCAGTCTTGGTAGCCTAGATGGGCGCCCTGTTGTAGATATGTTCCAGACCAAGAAGTTGCTCCTGTGTAAGCAGCTCTCAATGCACTTATTGAAGGACCGACTCTACCTGTTTGACCACCAGTAGTAAATGTGTGAGTATTGCTAGCAAGTGTGTATAGAGCCTGAGTACCAGCAAAAGTAGCTTCTACGTTCTTTAAAAAGTAAGTACTTCCACTTGTAAGTCCTGTAAGCGGTGTTCCAGCTGTGTAATATTTAACAGCTTGATTAGTTGATGTCGAAGAACCAATTTGCAAAATATTGTTATACACAATTGGAGTGTTAAAAGATACTCCACCAGCAGTAGAGCCAGTAATATTTATCTCTGCATTACTTGCGTTTAAAAGCTTTAGAACTGAATTAGTAACTAAATCTATATATACAAGACTTCCAGTTCCAACTCCTGTAATACTTCCTACACCATCAGCATAAATAAAGCTAGTGCCATCTACAAATGCAGCAGGGATGTTAGCGTCTCTGAAGTAAATATAGTTTTCCTCAGAATTGACATTAACTCTTGTAAGAGAGTGAGTACCTGCAGCACCTGCAGCAGTTATATTAATTGGCATCTCTTAGCTCCTAGCTATATGCAATCGGGTATCGAATAATTACAATTCCAGAGCCACCGTCGCCACCTGCGCCGCAGCAGCCATGACCTCCACCGCCACCACCAGTGTTTGGTGTACCAGCTTGAGGAGCTGGTCCTGCTTGGCCTCCTGAAAGACGGAATGAACCGTTTCCACCGCCACCAAGTCCACCCAAACCTCGAGGTGTATTGCTTTGGTCTGTTCCAGCACCACCACCACCAGCAAATACTTCTTGAGTACCTCTAATTGTGGTCAAGAATCCAGAACCACCGTTGTAAAGCCAGCCAGGTGCTCCACCGCCACCACCGCCACCGCCGTAGTTAGAAGTGTTAAATCCAGGAGCTCCATTATAACCTTGACGAGGAGGTCCTACTATTCCTGTACCGCCAGGACCAGATACGCCGTTACCACCTGAACCGCCACCACCAGAACCACCATTACCACCAGGTTGTCCAGACCAGTTAGCTCCAAAGCCTCCACCAGTTGCTGTAATAGGTGTAGGAAGTCCTAGTACTGAGTTTCCACCGTTACCATTAGTAGCTCCGCCGTTACTTACTCCACCAGCACCAACTGTTACTGTGTAAGTTTGTGCATTTGCGGTAAAGAATCCTGTTCGGAAACCACCGCCACCGCCACCACCAGCAACGTCTGAGTGTCCAGAACCGCCACCACCTACAATTAGATACTCCATTGGCTCATTCCATGAACCAGTGCTTGAAACTACAAAGTTACTGTTTCCAGTGGCAGTGAAAGAGTGAACTCTATAAGTAACTCCTCTTTCTACAACTGTTGTAGTAGTTCCGCCTGTAGCGCTAGGGGCAGTAAATGGAACAGGCTGGGCTATTGGATAACGAATAACTACAATTCCAGAACCACCGTTACGAGTACCATCTCCACCATCACCAGTGTTGTCTGCGCCAGCAATTCTACCTACTCCTGCCTGAGCGCCAATTCCACCTTTTGCAAAATATCCTCCACCAATAGAACTAAACATTGCTGGACCATTTAGGTTACCTAAAGCTGCTCCACCAGCACCACCGCCGCCACCAGAGTCACGACCGCCATTGCTGTTCATACCAGGTGCATTACCACCTGCAAATCCTTGACCTGATGTACCAGCTCCACCGAGGTTAGAAGCGTCACCGCCACCACCACCAGAACCACCACTAAGTCCATTGTTTCCACGAGTACCACCGCCACCGCCACCGACAGCAGTTAGGCCAGCAAATGTTGAGTTTCCACCATTACTGCCGTTGCTTCCGCCACCGACACCAGTCTCGTCAGGCCCAGTTCCTCGAGCTCCGCCTGCACCAACTACTACTGAATAGGTTTGTGCAGTGACAGCCACAGTTCCAGTGAGTACACCACCGCCACCACCAGCACCACCGACGTCACCATCGGTTGCTCCACCACCACCACCAGCAACGAGTAGGTATTCAACATTAGGAGTAACACTTCCCACGTTTGAAACAGTAAATGAGCTAGTTCCAGGGGTAAGGAAGGTATGAACTCTGTATGTTGTACCTCTTGCGGTGACTTCAGAGATGATGCCACCAGTTGCTACTGTAAAGCTGCTAGCAACCTCTGATAACTCAAAGTTGTGTGAGTCATAGGCTTTTGATACAAAATAAAAAAGCTTTGTCTCTGCAGGAGATGATGCTGTAAATCTTCCACCAACAGGGAAAGAATACTCAACCATATCTTTTACTGAATAATTAGCGTTTTTTGCGTGAACAATATCTTTATCTAGAGATACACCAATTTTGGTAAAAGTCTGAGTTCCGCTTCCACCTGTTGGAGCTAGAGCAGTCGCAGAATCGGGGAATGCTTTTATTGTTATGTTAAAGAAATTAGGGGTTGCATTTGGAACAATGGTATTAATGAAGTAGGTTGTGTTATTAGTCAAACCTGAAGCAGCAGCGCCAGTAGTGTTATACCTAACCATAGAACCAACATAGTAATCAAGACCAGCTCCAGCAGTAGTGCTTACTAAAATAGTTCCTGAGTATCCTTCAACAGTACAGAAACCATTAGTTTCTGCGCCAGCAAAACCTTGATTGCCGCCATCAAACACAACTGGAGTCTCTTTTATAACTGTAAAGTTTGTTTGTGTAAGCGGATTAGCGTTGTTTCCAGCAAAAGTACGAGCTTGATTTGCTAACTGAAATGTTCCAGAAAGAGCAGCAGTAATTGGAATTACAGTTCCGTCTGGTGTTGCACTTACTTGAAAAGTAGAAGTAGATGTACCCAAATTTGTGGTGCTTTTTAGAAAAATAACACCGCGTGGGTTAGATGCAAAATATCCTGAACCACCTGTCACAGCATAGTAGAGAGGAGTTCCTAAAGGTTGATTAGCAAAGTTTTCTGTACCGTGAGCGACAGTAATTGTATTGTTGACTGTGCTGACTGCAGAAATAGTGCTAACAACACCACCAACAGTTGCCGAGTTTGACCAGTCAATGTTGATTGATGAAAGAGTGTTTGAACCATCAAAAGTCTGAGCTACCGCTGAGTTTGTAGAGTCAAAAGACTTAGCTGCAGTGTTAGAAGCCTGAAAGTCTTTAGAAATTGTAGAGTTAAGATTTAGGAAGTAAAAAGGTGTGTTTATCTTAAAGCCGTGGGCGCTTTCAGTTGTAACTGTAAGAGTTGAAGTTCCTTCTGCATTATCTGTCACAATTCCAGAAGCATCTGCCACACGAAGCTGAGAACCTTGGAAAAACTCTCCTGTAATAATAGAGGAGTAGAGGTCCTCAATTGAAGCTGTTGTTGGCTGGTTTGCCTTGCATAGGTAAGTAAAGGTAGTTGTATTTGGAATTGAGTTGATGATATATGAACCATCAGCTGTAATTGATTTTGTACCAGTTACCTGAATAGGAATACCAACAGATACACCATGCTCGAGGGCAGTAACTACTGTAATTTCACGAGTACCAGCGTTAGTGGTAATAGATACAATATTTGGGATAGTAGTATCACCGCTCTTCGAGAAGAACGATGGGGTATTATTGATAAGCTCAACGGTCTCCCACTTGGTTGGCTGAAGACCATACTCAAAGTCTGTATCAATGAGGTTTTCAGGCTGGGAAACACGGAGTTTAGTTACTGGGTCAATAAACTCTTTTGGAAAAGAAATCTCTCCACCTGTGCCTGAGCCACCTGTGCTACCGCCTAGAAAACCTGGCATTAGTTGATACCTCTTTCACTACGCAAAGGATTCGTGTACAGAATATCACTGTCTACACACTGTAATTTCTTATAAGTATACATTAAACGCCTAACCACCATGCTGTAGAAACCGCCAAAGTACTCTGCGAACCAGTAGGTCCAGTTACACCTTGAGTACCACCAGCTGTCTCAATAAAAACTCCATCAAAAAAGACGTAAGTTTTAGCTGTATTTGTGTCAAACCATGCATCACCATTGATAGCATCTTCAATATCTGGTTGAGTTGCAGAAGCTGTAAATTTACCAATCGGACCTGTTGGACCAGTTGGTCCTGGAACTTCAGATTGTGCACCAGTTGGACCAGTAGGACCTGTTTGTCCACGAGGACCTGTAGGTCCTTGTGGGCCAGTTACGTTTGAATCTGCACCAGTAGGACCAGTAAAACCGCGCAAACCTTGCGCACCTGTTGGACCCTGTGGACCAGTTACACCTTGAGGGCCTGTAGGACCTGTTGGGCCTTGCGGACCTGCAACATCAGATACTGGACCAGTCGGTCCTTGAATACCTTGAGGACCTGTATCACCAGTTAAACCTTGAGGACCAGTTGGTCCTTGAATACCTTGAGGACCTGTAGGACCTGTAGGAGTAACACGGAGTACTTCCCAAACTGCTCCAGTCCACACCCATGTGTTGCCACCGCCAGTGAATTGTTCACCGACTGCGACTGGCGTTGGGAAATCAATCGCTGCCATAGTCCCGTCCTCTCTACTCTAAGTTCTAGTTTACTTCGTTATTTACTAATCGATATATGGCTCAATGAGCCCAGAGTTCTTTGCATTGACGTACTGGTCTGCCCAGCTAATAGCAGCGGATAGGGATTCCCAAGGGCCGCTTTCGTCAATAATGTTTTCCCCGTGAAGAATTTGAACCAAAGGCCCATCTTCTATAATTAAGTATGTAAACATTTTATCCTAACCCGAGTACCCTATTTTGCCTGAATTACCTACGGCAATTGCAAAACCATCATCTGCATATAAACCGTTAATGTTTGTAACATCAAACAAAGGATTACGCTGAGTCCATGCCAAAGTATTGAAGGAAGTAGCCAGTTTTCCTGCTGAACCAGCGGCTAAATAATACTCCTGCTTTGCAACTACTGCTCTAATTCCAGAAGAACCAAAGCTCGAGGCTGGGAAGATTTGAGTCCAAGTAGTGCCATTTGAAGAGGTCGCAATTTTTCCAGAATCGCCAACTGCAACATAAGCAGTACGGGCTGGGTTGGAAGTTACTGAGTAGATAATGCTATTAACAAAAGAGGATGCTCTTTGTGTCCATGTAACACCATTAGTAGATGTAGCTAGTTTTCCATCATATCCAGAGGCAATAATAATGCTTGCATTTGCAAACACATTCGTAATAAAAGTAGTTCCAAAGGACGACGTTCTTTGTGTCCAAGTAAGTCCGTCAATAGAGGTTGCTAGTTTTCCTGAACCGCCTACTGCTATCCATAAAGAAGCTGAGGGAGCATATGTAATACCAAGAATGGTGCTTGCTCCAAATGAAGAAGGTCGAATAGTCCAATTAATGCCATCAGTTGAAGTTGCTAGTTTTCCTGAGCTACCTCCTATTACATATAGCCCATCGCCATATGCAACAGCAAAAATATTACTTCCAGAAAAATTAGACTCTCTGGCTACCCATGTTTCTGCTTGGTCTACCGAGGTAGCAAGCTTTCCAGAACTTCCAACAATTACAAACTGACCGTCTCCATCAGAGGCAATAGCATTAATGTTTGAGGTTCCAAATGTTGAATCTGCAATTTGTTCCCAGCCTGCAGGTATAAAAGGAACAGGAAGAGTCGCATTCATTGCGTGGGTAGCAATTAACATTAGACCACGAGGTTTCCGCTAAGTAGCCATGAGTTGGCACTTAGCTTAATTAAGGAAGCAACTGCGTAACGAGCCTTAGTTGTAAAACGATTTCCTTCAGATAGAACAGAAACACCAACAACTCCATTGATTGTGACAGGTCCGTTACCAAGCTGAGTCACAACAATTTGAGTACCTACAGGGAATGTATATCCATCAGTACCATCTAGTGGCACAGTTACAGTAGTTGCAGATGAGCTGTTAATTTTTACAAGTTGAGCAGCATCTGCAGCAATAAGAGTTCTAGACTCTAGGTACTGAGGACCAGTAAGGTTGAAGAATGCTGGGCCTGTTGGACCAACTAATCCTTGTGGGCCTGTAGGTCCAATATTTCCTTGTGGACCTGTAGGACCAGCAACAGTGCTATCTGCACCTGTTGGGCCGACTGGACCTTGCAAACCTGTTTGACCTGTTGGGCCCATTGGACCCTGAGGGCCAACAATTTGACCAGCATTTGTCCAAGAAGTCCCGTTCCATACATACAAGTCGCCGTCTGCATCAACAATCCATGCATCATTTACTACACGGCCAGTTGTTGGAAGATTTGCAAATGTTGCAACAGAACCTTTAAATGTGATTGATACACCTTGTGGACCTGTAGGTCCAATAGGTCCCACCTCACCAGCACCAAGAACTAAGTTCCACGATGCATAGGTGTTACCAACACCAGCAGCTTTATCAACTGCAATAGTGATAGTGCTTCCTGAAACAGAGGTAATAATACCTTCCATATAATTTGCAGGAATAGCAGAGCTTGCAAGACGTGCTCTTGTGCCAGTTGCATATGCACCAACAGTATTTACAAGGAAGCTAATTGGTCCAGTGCTAGTAATAGTTAGGTTACTTGTTGAAGTAATTCCAGCAAAGCTAACTCCAGTTGGTCCCATTGGTCCTGGATTACCTTGCAAACCTGTCTGACCAGTTGGTCCTACTGGACCCTGAGGACCTGTAATACCTTGAATACCTTGAGGACCAGTTGGTCCAGCAGGACCTGTTGGTCCTGGAATTGTTGAAGCAGCACCTTGTAGACCTGTTGCACCAGTAGCACCGCGAAGACCTGTCTCACCCTGCGCTCCAGTTGCTCCAGTTGCACCTGTTGCCCCTGTTGGACCTGTTGGACCACCTGAAGGTCCTGTCGGTCCAACTGGACCAGTTGCACCAGTTACTGAAGCACCCGTTGCACCTGTCGCTCCAGCAGGACCTGTTGCACCTACGAAACCACGAGGCCCTGTTGGACCTTGAACTCCTTGCGGACCAGTTGGGCCAAGTAATCCATCAGGACCAGTTGGTCCCTCGACTCCTGTCGGTCCAACTGGACCAGTTGCACCAGTCGGGCCGCGTTGTCCTTCTGGACCAGTTGGTCCTAATGCACCTGTTGCTCCTTGAGGACCAGTTGGACCTGCTACATATAATCCTTGTGGACCAGTTGGGCCTGTGTTGCCTTGTGGTCCTGTTGCACCTGTCGGTCCAGTTGCTCCGCGAGGTCCAGTAACTGTTGATGGAGCACCCTGCGCTCCAGTAGGTCCTGTTGGACCAGCAGGTCCAATGTTTGAAGATGCAGACTCTACCCAGTATGAATCGTAATAAACATAAATAAGACCAGTTGCAGAGTTAAACCATGAGTCGCCTTCTTGAGGATTAGCTGGTGGAGTATCTGAAGAGATTAAAAATGTTCCTGTAGCTCCTGTTGGGCCAGTTACATTCGATGCACTACCTTGAGGGCCAGTTGGACCTGTTGGACCTACAACTTCAGATATAACAAGATTCCACGATACGCCAGTCCATACCCAAGTTTGTGACCCAGAAGTAAATAAATCATTTACCGAAGGTGAGTTAGGAAAATCAATAGCTGCCATTTTTTATCTCCTAACCCAACACTGATTCGTAAGCAAACTGAATTAGAATTTTATCGTTTGCACTAAACAAAAATGGAGTGCTTTCTGTTACAGCAAAACCTTCATCAAATGATGCAACCTGAGAGTGGATAAAAAGCTCAACGCGGTTGGCATTGTTGTTATTAAATATTGCAGTTCCAAAGTATGTAATACCTGGACCCTCGTCACGCATCACAACTTGACCTACTGGTTGATAATTTTCAAATATGCCAGCAGCAGGAAGACTTACAGAATAGCTTCCTAGTCCTCTGCTAAATCCAGATGTTCCAGCAAGAATACGAATCTCACCAAAAACTGTTGCACCAACATTCATGTAACGACCAGTAATGCTTCCGTTACCAATGTTGGGATTGGTTGTGCTAGCAAAAAGAGTAGGAACATAAGTAGTCCAAGGAGTGATAGCAAAGCTACCTGTGGCACCAGTAGCACCAGTAGGGCCTGTAACAGTGCTTGCAGCTCCTTGCGGACCTGTAGGTCCTTGCGGTCCTGTTGGGCCTTGTGGCCCAGTTGCACCAATCGCAGTTGAGTCAAGACCTGCTGGTCCTGTTGGTCCAGTCGGACCTACTGCACTTGTACGAACTAAACGCCAAGCAGAACCATTCCACCTATAAGTTTGTATACCGTTTGTATACTCTTGATTTAAGGTTGGATTTGATGGAAAATCAATAGCTGGCATTATTCATCCTCCCTTACGACGCACTCTGAGCGATATAAGAACCGCTAATGTATATACGACTACTTGTTGTCAATGTTGCTGGAGCTGTACCAGTAACATTTGTTCTTAAACCGTTTGACCCAGCAGTGAACAATCTTACTGTGGCTGAGCCTTCTAACGTCTGTCCAAAAATTTGGAAGACGTTTCCACTTTGTCCACCAGCTAAATCAATCAATCCTGTAAATGAAAGGGCTGATAAAGAGTCTGGAAGAACTGGAAGAGTTACCTGTAGATTTCCAGAACCAAAATTAGTAACAGTTGCCATGTCTATTTGCATGGAGAAAGATATATTCTTTCCATACCTAGTAAACGTTCCCGTTCCAGGAGTTCCTGTAAATGTAAGACCAGTGGCTGATAAAACTGGAGTGTAATTTGTTTCCGTAGGAACGCCAGTTGCACCTGTAGGACCTTGAGGACCTGTAGGACCAATTTTATCTACAACAGTTATGATTCCAGCAACAGTTGATGGGTCAGTAACGTCGACGTAGAAAATTTGTGAAGGTGCGTTGATTGGAACGTCATACACAATGATTGTGTCAGGGCTACTTTGATTGCGGCCAAGACTTGGAGAGTTGTTTGTTGTTCCAGCAACTGTAGTAGTAAGGAATTGACCGTTACGAAGCGCAAGGCTGTTTGTAACCAAAACTCCGCTTACATCGAAGAACATCTTCTCGCCGCGAACTGCAATCATTTCAGGGTTTGCACCGACAAGACCTTGTACATTGAATTCAGTTCCAGTTGATGTGATTACATATGTAACTCCACCCTTAGGACCTGTAGGACCTGTAGGTCCCGCTGGACCAGTTACTTGAGACGCTGCACCTGTAGGTCCTGTAATACCTTGAGGACCAGTAACACCTTGAGGACCTGTGGGACCAACAATCTGTCCTACGTTATTCCAGCTATCCCCATCCCAAACGTAAAGGTCTCCATCTGCCTCGACAGAGCGACCATCATTAACAGAGTTACCACTTGTAGGAAGAAGAAGAACAGTAGCAACACCAGGCTTCATAGTGATTGAAACACCCTGAGCACCAGTAGCACCTGTAGGTCCTGTTATTGATAGACCTTGAGGACCAGTTGGACCAGTTACTGTTGATGGAGCACCAGTTGGACCAGTTGGACCGATTAATGCACCAGCCTCAATCCAGCCATCTTCTGCTGTGTAAATGTAAATAGTGTTTTCTTCGTAAATAACGTAGAAATCACCAACAGCACCTGGAGATGCTCCAGCACCCGCTGAGAAGTCTGCAAAGTTATTGTAAAAACCTTTTGCTTGTGAGCCAAGACCTTGAGGTCCTGTTGGTCCTGTAACAATTGGACCTGTTGCACCAGTCGCACCAGTTGCACCTTGGGCTCCTTGAGGACCAGTTGGACCTGTAATTGATTCACCTTGAGGACCTGTTACTCCTCGGGGTCCAGTTGGACCAGTTGCTCCACCAAACTCAGAAGTTCCAACTTCAACCCAGAAATTATCGTAGTAAACGAATACTGCGCCGTTCTCTGTATCAAACCAAACATCTCCAGCAACTGGTGATGCAGGTGGTGTTGCTGCCTGAGGGATAAATTCTCCTGGAGCACCTGTCGGTCCAGTAACTGTTGATGGTGCACCTGTCGCACCTGTAGCACCAGTCGGTCCCGTTGGGCCTGTAACACCTTGAATACCTTGCGCACCCTGAGGACCTGTTAATCCAATTGGACCAGTAATACCTTGAGCACCAGTCGCTCCTGTTGGACCAGTTGGTCCTGTAGGACCTGTAACTTCTGGACCAGTTGGTCCAGTCATACCTCTATAACCTGTAGGTCCAGTAGGACCTGTTGGACCAGTTACGTTGCTTGCTGCACCTGTTGGTCCTGTAGCACCAACTGCACCTGTTGGACCAATTGGAGCAGCGCCTGTTTCAATCCAATATCCGTCAAAATAAACATAAGTTTTTCCATTGTTGCTGTTAAACCATGCATCACCAGCATCTGGAGATGCAGGAGGAGTATCTGCAACAATTGCAAAATTACCAAGCTCACCCTGAGAACCAGTTGCTCCAGTTGCACCTGTTGCTCCCGTAGCTCCAGTTGGACCAGTAGGACCTTGGATATTTCCAACGTTGTCCCACTCTTCACCAATAGCATCCCAAACGTAGAGGTCACCATCTACAAGGTAGCCATCTCCTTCGTTTCCTGTTGGCTGTGCTGCCACGAGTTCTTCAACAGTTGCATATGAGCCAAGAATGGTGATACCAACACCTGGAATACCTTGCTCACCTGTAGAACCAGTCGCACCTGTAGCACCTGTCGCACCAGTTGGACCTTGAGGTCCTGTGACACCCTGAGCACCTGTTGCACCTGTTGCACCAGTAGCACCAGTTAAACCAGTTGCACCTGTTGCACCAGTCGCACCAACGGCACCAGTCGCACCTGTAGCACCTTGTAAACCTGTAGCTCCAGTTGGTCCAGTATCACCTGTTAAACCTGTTGCACCCGTAGGTCCAACTTCACCAGTTGCACCTGTTGCACCAGTAGCACCAGTTAAACCAGTTGCACCTGTTGCACCAACTGCACCCTGAGGACCTGTTGCACCAGTAGCACCAGTTAAACCAGTTGCACCTGTTGCACCAGTAGCACCAGTTAAACCAGTTGCACCTGTTGCACCAGTCGCACCAACGGCACCAGTCGCACCAACTGCACCTGTTGCACCCGTAGCACCAGTAGCACCTTGCAAACCTTGCGCACCAGTAGCTCCTGTTGGGCCAGGAACATCGCTTGGAGTTCCTGTTGGGCCTGTAGCACCTGTTGGACCCGTTGGTCCAGGAATATTTGATGCAGCTCCTGTAGGACCAGTAACTGCAGGACCTGTAGGACCTACTGAACCTGTAGGACCAGTTGGACCTGTGACACCTTGAATACCTTGAGGGCCAACATCACCTGTGCGAGCAAAGGTAACAATGATGTCTTCATTGTTATCAAATGATGTTGCAAGACCGCTTACATAAGAAACTGGAACTGTGAAGTATCCACTTTCCTCAATAATCGAACCTGTAATTGTGAAAAGTGCAAAGTCAGTTGAGTTAGTCTTGTTGCTGATTCGCATGTGACCCTTGATTGGGCTTGTCGAATCGTCGATAGTACGAAGGAATGGCTGAATGTCAATTGCGCCATCAACTTCGTCATCAATAAACATAAATGTTGCAAGCTGTATATCAGCTTGATTGAAACGGAGTCGACCAGAACCTGGGTCTGCCTCAGTTGTTGTTGAAGAGAAGGTGTAGTCAAATGTTGCTCCACCAAAGTTACCTGCAGCACCAGTCGCACCAGTCGCACCTGTAGGTCCTGCAACACCTTGTGCACCTGTTGCACCAGTTGCTCCTGTTGCACCTGTTGCTCCTGTTGCACCTGCACCTGTTGCTCCAGTAGCACCAGTAGGGCCTACTGCTCCAGTTGCTCCTGCGCTTCCTGTTGCTCCTGTGGCACCAGCTGGTCCAGTTGCTCCCACATTTCCTTGAGCTCCAGTCGGTCCAGTTGCTCCCGCTGCTCCTGTGCTTCCTTGAGCACCTGTAGGTCCAACCGCGCCTGTGGCACCAGTCTCTCCTTGAATTCCTTGTGCACCTGTTGCTCCTGTCGCGCCTGTGGCACCTGTTGCACCAGTCGCACCAGTGTCACCTTTGTCACCAGTACGAGCAAATGTAACAATTACATCTGCACCATTTG
>Ga0247723_1000961_pt1 | contig 17675 bp, 26 predicted proteins | sample MSEWelMarce5H_FC_FD_189079 | JGI IMG/M metagenome (GOLD analysis project Ga0247723, IMG submission 189079) | Subsurface sediment microbial communities from gas well in West Virginia, United States - MSEEL Well Study Marcellus 5H_FC | ecosystem: Environmental > Terrestrial > Deep subsurface >... | reverse complement strand
ATCTATAGTTGTGAGGGGAGTGGAAACACTTAAAGCAAGTCCACCCGCGCCGCCGGGTGCGCCGTTAGTTCCGGTGAAATTACCAGTTCCACCGCCGCCACCGTCGCCGCCTTTACCAACAATAAAGCCACTGTTTATGAGGTAAACACCAGCAGGGAATGATCCAGATATGGTTAACGCAGGGGTGGCTGTCGAACTGGATGAGATATAAACCCCACTGCCAATTGTCACGACTGGCTGAGATATCTCGTTCCACCCACTAGTCACAAGATACGTTCTTAAATTAAGATCTGTTTGGTTCGAGCTTATCGTGACACGAAACGCGCCCCCCGCACCAAAGCCATAAGCTTTTGCAGCTGCTGCACCTATGGTAGTTAATATTGGCATGGTTAAGCGTATTTTGATTGCGCGGCTAAAACTGTAAAGGTGGCGCTCGCTGTTTTAACAACCACAATCGCATAAGCATCAATACTGCTTGCATTACCACCGGATGGCGCAAATCCTGTCTGCCACTTAGGCGTAACTGGAGTGCCGTCAATTTGATAAACCGTTGGGTAATATGCAGTAGCTCCGTTAGTTACCAGCAGCGCAATGGTGATTGACTGCCCAATAGCCAGAATACTGTTTAACGAAGTTGTGCTGTTTCCACGAATATTCAATGTGAAGTTGTTTGCCGCATTGGTGGTGTAATACTGAACAGCTTGCGTTACAACATCGAAATTGGTAGTGCTTGTTGGAGCCGATGCAGTAATGGTCGCTGTTTCAAACAACGCTTTAATGCTGCCATAGCTGGAAAAAGTCGGGTTTACTAATGTTGGTGTTGTTATCGTAGGGCTGGTTGACAGCACCACGTTGTCTGTACCAGTAGATGTCGTTGTCCCTGTACCGCCGCTTGCTACAGGCAAAGTACCTGAGACGTCTGTGGTAAGAGCTACTTGCGACAACGTAATATTTGTACCATCTGAGCGAAGAACTCGGTTGGCTGTCTGTGTTCCCGCCAAAGCATTGATGGCAGCTTGTTGTGTTGTTTGGCCTGTACCACCGTTTGCAATCGCTAAAGTACCAGTCAAATTTTGGGCTTGAAGATCGTAGAAATTTGTGCCATTGCTGAACACCATTACCCGATTCCCATTTAGCACAGTAATTCCACTGCCCGCCGCTGTCGTGTTCCCAATAACAGTAGAGTTGTATATTGTGGCATCGTACCCGCTGTCGTTATAGATAATGTAATTTTTAGGGACAGGCGGCGCATAGATATTGAAATTTGCCCCGGTACTTGTAGTCAGCCGCAACATGGCGTATATGGACTCGTTCAGTCCTGCGTTAGATGACGCCCCATTAACATACGTCAAAGCTTGATTTGCTGCTACAACTGAAACAGTCTGATATCCAGCAATTGCCGTGTCTAAAACATAGGCAAAACTATTGTTCGTGGTAGATCCCCAAGTACCTGCTTGGTCACCCGCCCCAATAAGTTCTATGCGAAGACTTTGTGAATATGTGCTGCTCATTTTTTACCTTAAATAAAAGCGGTAACGAAGATAGGTATTGAAGTTACAAACACATTTATATTCTGAGCAGGTTTCCACTCAGCTCCACAAGACGTGCAAACCTGCGTTGCTTGTTCTTCCGCGCTCAGCGGGTCTTTACAAGTACCGCAAACTATTTCTATCTCATGCTTGACATCAACAACGCCATCTTCAAGGGTTTTCGCTTCATTGACTTGTTTCATGTTGCGCCTTTACAGTTGATCTTGAGTTGTATCTATTAACGTCCAATACACTGGCTTAAACACCACTGCCCCAGTCATTAAAATAGCATTCGCTTGCTGACCTGTCACAGGTACGGCAACTTGGTATTCACCAAGAACAGAGTTCAAAAGCGCGTTTGCTTGCAACCCAACCAAGTTTGAACTGGCTGAGTAGTTTAAAACGCTGGAAAACGGGGCGCTTGCAAACGGAGCCAGTCCAAACATATGAGCCTTTCAAAAGGGGGCCAAAGCCCCCCTTGGTTTAGTACGCAATCGCGTTACCGGTTGTTGCTGCAAGTTCCATCCAATCAACGGTGACAGTCAAGTTGATAACACCCGTCGCGCCCATTGTTTGCACGTTGTTGATGATGAAGCCTTCGTTGACGGCAAGAATCAACGGATAGTCACCGGGCTGGTGCAGGAATATCGGCTGCGCGGTCAACACTGTACCAATTGCAGTTGACTGGCCTTGTGTAAATGCCATAGCTTGTGTATCAAGTGTGCGAGTACCGGCAGTGTTTGCACCAGTGGTTGCAATCATCAATTGACCGCCACCAGCAAATGCTGAAGTCGGCATTGTGGTGCGTAATTTAGAGGTGTTAGTTTGCGTGAACAGAGCAGCAGTACCACCAGTATCATTTGTTGACCAGCTACGCGCTACTTGCATTGAATACTGCAACGGCTGAGCTGTACCAAATGCGGTTATTGTTGAAAAACCAATTTCGACACGACGAACCATGCAAAGCTGAGTAGAGGTAGTAGGTGCCCAACGGAAAGAATATACAGTACCACCAGCAGCCACACCGGTCAGTGAGCCTGAAGTAAGACCCATACTGTACGCACCTAACAGTTCGGGTGGACGCTCAGTAACACGCGCTGCCAACATAGTTGCGTCTACAGTTTGAAGAACGGTGGCTGATGCACCAGATTGAATAATAGCCATTTGAAAACTCCTTGAATTTAGCTGAGAGTGTAGAGAAAATTACGGCCCCCAGCTATGTAACCGGGGCTTGCATCAATGAAAACAGTAATCGTACCGTTGGTCGTACAGACCGCAGATACTTTAATACCGTCCATTTCTAGCTCATCACCGCCTGCGGACAAAAGCCCAACAGGAATTGAAAAGCCGGAACCTGTACCGCCTAAATTTGTATTAGACGCTGAAAGTGTGTCACCGTACGCGTAGTTCACGCCAGTGCCGTTTGTGGCAATCGTTACTGAAGTAACTGTACCAACACTTACAACGACAGTAGCTGCCACAGCACCTGTACCAGACCCGCCTGTCAAAGGCACGTTTGTGTAAGTGCCATTGGTGTATCCAGAACCGCCGGTGATAGTGCCAAGAGCAGAAATAACGTTGGTTGATTTTGCGCTGGGGGCGATTAATATATGGCTCGCTGTTGTCGCAAGTGCATCTGTAATAGTTCCAAAGTACGACTGAACAGGTGTGGTGCCTAAATTAATTTGCGCGGGGCCAGCTGGTTGGCTTGCAGCAGTTTGTACTGAACCATTTGGAAACTTAAAACCGCCAGTGGTAGATTCAATAACGCCCGCAACACGCATCTTTGATGTGCCTGCGCCATCAGAAGTTGTACCAACAAGCAAGTTGTTTGTGGTTGGGGCAAACCGCGCAATCTCATTTGCAGCCAGCGTGCCACCTTGGAAGAATTTGGTGAACGCGCCCGCAGTAGCGGTACCAATTGCAAGGCTTGTACTCTGTGAATACAAGTATCCTTCAGCAGCCCCCGCAATGGTAAAAGTACCAAGGTTGTACGTTGAACTGTTGATGCCAAAATTAACAAAATTTGTAGTGTCGTTACCGTTATCTGCTGTAGCCACAAAGTCAGTAGAAGCACTTGTGCCAGCGTTCAAGTTCTGGTAATTTACTTGAGAGAAGCTGTTTACATCCCCGAAGAACGACGCAGCGGAATTAGCAAGTGGAGTACCAGTACCGCCGTTGTTTACAGTAAGCGGGCTGTTTGTAGCCGACGTGACTGTGGCGGTGTTATTAAAAGTTGTTGTTCCGTTATGGATTGCAGCACCGGTAAAAGTCGCCGTGCTTGTTACACCAAGCGTGCCTGTTACACCAAGCGAACTGCTCATTGTCGTTGCGCCAGTAATGGTCAACGCTCCAGCAGCGTCGTAATTTACAGAGCGTGTTGACGGATACGTACAGAAGACGTTTTTCGTGCCCGCACTAAAACTCACCGGATTGTTTGAGTTGGACGATCTGTAAACTGTGGTGCGGGTCAAGATAGCGCCCGTAGCGTCCAAAGTTCCAAGCCCAACTTCAAACTCATTTGCAGCAGTGTTTTGAATCGCGTAGTAAGTTGTGTTGCTTGCGCCTACGCCCGCAAGAAAGGTCTGAAAACTTGAAGCAGCGCCGAGCAGCGTAAAAGTTCCCGTCCCAGTCGAAGAGGACGTTTCAAGAACACGATCATTAAGAACTAACGGCATGTTGTTCTCCTTTTATGCAATTCTGATAACAGCAGACGAGCTGGTTGCTGCGGGGAAAGTAACAGCAAAAGTACCACCCACAACTGACTTGTCTGAGCCAAAGTCAAAAATAGCAACTGCCGCATTTGATTGCGATGTGTTGTAAATCAACGCGCCTCTTGCAGTAAAGGTGGCTGTAGTCCAAGAAGTATCTGCAAAAGATAGGTAAGCCACTGTCCCCGACGATGTTGGGGCTACAGAAACAGCAAGTGTGTTGCCCCCTGCGGTGTATCCAGTGCCAGCAACTTCGTTTGATGTTGTGTACACCGTAGTGGTCGCATCCAGTGAAGCGGATGAGGTGTACAACGCCATCTTGAATGTGTTTGAAGTAAAGTTCTGCTGCGCATTCAGGAGCTGTACTTTAAAACTTGTTGGAAGGGTTTGTGTGATTGCCATTATGTCTCTCCAAGATTAAGACAGTGTTGATACACGCGCTTGCCCTGTACGGTACGCGTCAGTACGCTCTTTACCGTTGCAAAGCATTGTGTATAAATTCAAAGCTTCGTTATAACGTGCCTGATACATAGCAACTATATCAGGCTCGCCTTTAACAAATGTGATTGCTTCTAACAGACAACCATACAAAAGCAGGCTGTCGAAATTATCGCCAAGCCAAGAAGTTTGAGATTGAACAATAGAAACTGGGTAATGAAAGTAATGCAGCTCAACAAGATAGTCGTCGTCTGGAGTTGGGCCAACTATCATGGTGAAATTTTTATATGGTGTGGGAACGTTGACGCCTGCCACCATACCGAATAGCGCGTAGTATTTTGGAAGCCCAGTATCAGTTGGCGTCGGGTACGCCTGCCGAATGAAGTTAACGTCTTTGTTGAGCAAAAACTCTTGTGGGCTTTCTAACAGAAGTACGGGATCAGTATAGACAGCAAGCGAATAAACAGCCAAAAAATCCGGCGGAAGATTCAAATATTTATTGCCGCTTGTCAAACTACCATTTACGTTTTTGCGCAATGCTGGTGGTTGCGCTGTATTGTAAATACGCTGCTCGGCCTGTTCAATGAATGTATTGATCTGCGTCTGAGAAGACACGGTCGAGTTGTCATACAAATACGTCTCTGGAAACGTATTCTCCATGTACGACTGAATAGCGGCTGACAACTCGGTATAGGTCATCCCATTGGGCCTCTAGACATTGTGCCTTTGGTAGCTGCACCAACGCCACGCATTTTGATGCCGGTGGTTTTTACAGGGGCGTAGTTACCCTTGCTGATACCGCCAACAGACATGTTCAATTCATTTGAAAACTCAGTACCGGTTGTAGTAGGCACTTTGTTTGAAACTGAACCGCCACTCATTGTGTGGGGTGGAGCGTAAACTTTGGCGTCGCCAACTTCTTTGCCCATCCGCTTGTCGCTGTATTTAGCCATTATCGACCCCTTTGATTCGCGGCACGCGCCATGTTGCGGCCCATAGTCTTCATAGCTTTGCTGGTCACGCCACCCTTTTTCAGTTTGGTCATGGGTTTGCCCGGGTGCATCTTTTTCTCGTGCTTATGCACTGCGCCTGCAACCATTTTTTTGTCCTGTGCTAAGTCTTTTTTGTCCATGTTCAACTCCTCATGTTGTCGTAACTGTAACTGTACCAAGCTGTATTTGCAATATCAGATTATTTGGTGTCAAACCACTATCATCTGCTCTTGCCCCACCAATCGGGTTCCACCCCCATTGAAACACCCTGCTACCGCCTTCTGGTGCGCCTAACCCATCTGGGCCAATGCCACCATTAATGTCAATCTGCAATCCGTTTGTGCCCGACTGCAAATAGCTCACATCTGGCCTTGGCTCCCGCACGGCTTGCGGATCATTCACTGGGTACAGACCAAGCGACAGCTGCGGCTGATCTGGATCCCAACAGGACGGACAGACCTTGATGTTGTACAACTTGGTCTTAAGAACCTGCTTTTTAAGCTCTTTGAGCATATACCGCTGCGCACAGCGATCACACTCGGCAATTGAATACTTACCTGAGGCAAACTTGGTTGGCATCCGTCACCTCAGTAAAACAACATCCGTGGGACAAACCTGTCTGCCGCTTTTTCACGATCCTCTTGAGACGCCAACAACCACTGCTGCTCGTACTCAGACTTCAAAAACAAAATTCTTTCCGCAGGAACATCTACCCGTTTTGACGCAATGTAGAAAGCCAGCCCCGCCACCAAGCAAGGAATAAACCGGAATGGGATATCTTGGATGTTCACGCCGTTGCCTGCGTCTTGTATGCGACGCAGTCTCCAGTACACAAAAATGTACTGATCACCGGGGGCATTGGGCGAAGGCCACACATTGATAGACGGCAGGTTTGCTACCGACACCGCCGCGCCAGTCAAATGTAGAGCAGCCGTAGTGCCATTCTGTCCACGGAAACAATTCAAGAGCTGATTGCCGTCCACGTTGGCGTAGGCGATGGTTTCTGACCCAATATTGATGAAACCAGTTGTTGCTAAACCATTGGTGGTGCTGAGCGTAATGGTGGTGTCAACGGCTGAAATCCCGCCGTTAAGCGTAATGGTCGTCGTGTTTGTGTTGGCTGTTTGGCGGTTCACCCAAACTTGGATGGGTCGGCCTTGGGTCAGCTTGTTGGGGATGGTCGAATAAGTGGACTCAGAGATGCGAGTGATGTTGATGTCAGTCTGATTAATGCCGCTGGCTTGGGTACGAATCACTTGATCAAGCAAGTCGATGGTATCTGCCGGGAAGGGGTAGATTGGCTGCCCAGTGTTCATAACGATCTGCCCTTGCTCGATCGTCCACAGATTGATACCCCGATTTGCCCACTCAATGGTGAGCATGTTCAGGCTACGGCGTGCCGTACGAAACTCATAGCCCGTGCGTATCTCTAAACCCGCCCGCTCATACGCCTCCTCCATGATCTCATTGAGGTCAAGATTGAATGCTGTGAGTCCAGACGTGACTGCCATTATCTAAATCCTGCCGTTTTCTTTGCAATGCTCTTGGGTTGTGCCACAAACTGCTTGCCAGCCTTCTTGCCCGCACGTTTTGCACGGGTTGTGGCTGCATACTCTGCTGGTGACAAAGACTTGATTGCTGCTTCGGGTAAGTATCTCTCACCTGTCTTTGACGAAGGCTTCCCCGACTTGGTACGCCATTTCTGGTCGCCCCAGTTTTTGAGGGAAGTCTGCGGTGCTTTCAATCTCTGTAACCTCCACCCGCCGCCTTGTACTTCTTGGCAACAAGCTGCGCCTTACGTGCCGACCACTGCCCAGCACCCGTACCTTGAGTAGCTGCGGCTTTGACCTGCGACACAATCCGTTTACGCAGCTCTGGCTTTGTGTAATTCCCTGCGGCATTGACTTTGCCACCCTCCGCGTACATGTCCACATTCTGTGGCTTGTCCTTGCGATGAACGACTTTTTTACCCGGCATCTTTGACGGGTTAATGTTGCCCATGCCGCGAGAAGCCATCATTTTTTGCCCCTCGCCATGCCGCCGCCACACATGACGATCGTGCCACGAGTCTTGCCACGCTGAGCAATTCCGTCCGCGCGCGCAGAAGCTGTGCCGCCTTTAGCCATGCCCTTCACTTTTTTGCCGTCGACACGAATGTCTTGACCGGGTTGTTCAGGCATACCGGGTTCGTTCTTCTTAAACTTGCGTCCAGCAGAAGCGCCATCAATGTCTTTTGGTGCTTCTTTAGGAGCTTGTTTTGTTTTCTCTAATTCGTAGTCCATCAGCAAATCCTTCCTTTGGTCTTGCCTCGCTGAGCAATACCATCAGCACGGCTGGAAGCAGAAGAAACTGGGCCGCCCTTTTTATAAGAGGAGCCAAGTGCTTCACGCATTTTCTTACCAAGAAACCCAGTATCCCCAGATTGTGATGAACGCACAGACTTTGCCCAATCTGATTCAGCGATTGGTTTAGAGCCGCTGTCATCGTTGCCTGAGTCGCCCATCTTTTTGCGGTTTTCAGCATACTTAGAGTACGTGGCCTGCTTTTCTTCTTCGCTAGGGCCAGCACCTACGTTGTATGGGCCAATACCGCCTTCTTTTTTGGGAGGCTGTGTTTTTCTAGAACCAACAGCTTCACCGCCCATTTTTGAAGCATCCTGAGATGGTTTTGAAGGTTTAGCAGAAGACGTAGCTTCTTCCTTGTACTTGGTGTTGTACTTCTTGCCCTCAAACTCAAACTCAGTTTCGCCACTTGAACGGGCTGCCTTAAAAGCTTTTTGAAATTCACTTAAAGCCATGATGACTCCTTAGCAGGCCTTGCCGCCCTTATTCATCTTAATCATTGTGCCCTTGGTTTTGCCTTTGGAAGCAACCCCGTCACGGCTAGGAGCAGCGGTTTTCACCGAACCCATTGAAGTAGGCATTGCTTTGGCGCTGCCGCCTTTTTTCATGCCCATCATGCCACCAGCAGGAGCAGCGCCCATACCAGCGCGCTTCTTGGCAGCCATCATCGCCATCATCTTTGGATCCATTTTCTTTGTAGCCATCTCACCACCTCTTTTAAAAGTTTTGCCTTTGTCGGCAGTTGAAAATTCTTTGCCCACAGATTGCGGGACTCCCACCTTCTTGGCAAACGCTGGGTTGTGAGCCACCGCCTCCATGAAATTGTGTTGCTTCTTGCTACTGCTTGGCATCACTTCCCCGCTTGAATAAGCTGGTCAATTTTTGCTTCAAGGCGATTAAACCGTTGGTCAATGTGGTCAGTAACCCTTGCAACTTCTGCTTTAGTGGCTGTATCACGGGCAATCTCCTCTCGTGTAATGTTCAAAAGGCGCTCAATGCGCTTCACATCTTCAAACTTTTCTCGAATGAAGAACCAAAGACCGCCCATAGTAAGCGACAGTCCAGCAGACCAAATTGTGCCGAGTTCCATCACACAAACCTGCCCTTCGTTTTGCCCTTGATGGCACAGCCATCGGCCTCAGTTACATACCCGCCTTTAGCGCAATTCCATGCACGAAGGCTCTTGTTAATCCTCGAATCTGGATCGCTTGCGGTCTTGGCGCTTGTCAGCTTCTTCTTCATTCCCTCCATACGGGCGCAGAAGGAATCCCTGCGACTGCCGCCCTCTGGCTGTGGACGCTTCAACCCCGGTTTCCCGGGATTCGCTGCGTTGTAGGAAGCCCGACCTTTGGCGTTCAAGCCTCCGCTCGGATTCTTCCCTTCTTTGCGCGTCCATGCTGGGGATTTAGCCATAGTAAATGTTCGCAGCAGTTAGGGCGCTAATGTATGCGTACACGCCGTTTAACACACGTACACCTTCGCCGGGGATTAAAAAACCGTTGAAGAAAGAATCTCCAGTCGTTGCTTGATAGGTCATCAACCATCTACCCACTGCATAAACAGCCGCAGGCGTTCCTGTAATAGTTCCGGAATTGATGTCGGTCAGCGTAAATGTGTCTGCGCCGGTTCTAGTGATTGTGTAAGTACCGTCAGTAGCCGCGCCGCCTGTGCCAGCCTCAAAGTGGATACCTATTGTGTCCCCCGTACTCAACCCATGCGCCGTCTTGGTCACCGTCACAGTCGCACCACTACGCCCGTAAGTAACGCTGGAAGAAACAGGGGCAGTTGTGGTGTCAAACAAGGTTAAAAAACCTGCGGCTCCTCCACCTGTAAACGATACAGCTTTAACCCGTGTAGGGTATCTAACCATAAAACCGCTCTCGTCTAGGTGCGCCTGTTTTACGTCGTATTGCATTCCCATAATTAATCTCCTAGTTCAAAGACTGGGGGCCGAAGCCCCCGAGATCAATTAGACGTTTTGCTGGCCAATCAGAGGATCGGTTACAAAATAGATGATTGTGCCGCTGACAGTGCCGCCAGTAGCTGCATCACCAGTGTTTGCGCCGCCGGTAATGTAGACCAATTCAGTGGTAGACATTGCAGCGCCCAACGAAGTACCAGCGCCGCTAGTAACCCAAGTAACTGTCTGTTTACCTGCATCAGCAGCGTAGTTGTCAATCAAAGCGGTAGGACTGGCTGTGCCTGTGGTGTACAGGGTAAAACCCATATCCATAGTAGGAGTTGTACCGCCTGTAGCGGCAGCGTTAAATTGAATTTCGGTAATCACTGCGCCAGCGGGCAGGATAACTGCGGGTGCGCCAGAAGCAGATGAAACTTTGGCAGTGGTAGTGTTTACTAGGGTTGGGTCAAAGTAGAACTGAGCAGCCATAAGGCCAGAACCACAATAAGCGGTACGAGTTTGATCGCCGCCGCCAGAACGCCAAATACTTTGGGTGGTAGATAAAGCCATGATAAATTGTCCTTCGTACAAAGATCAGCGTGTCAGTTGTGTACGCATCTGCCGGATCAGTCTGACACACCGGGAACTCCGGTTTGAAGCAATATACACCAAAAGAAAAGGGGGCACAAGGCCCCCTAATCATCAGGCTCCCTGAGAACCCCACATACCGAGGGGATCAGACCAGCCGAAGCTGTAACGCTCACGAGACTTGTAACGCACGTTACCGGTGTCGAAGTCGCCGTCCATGCTGTTAGACAGCGGGGTGCGGACGAAGTGCTTCATACCGTTAGGCACGTCAGTAGTCAAGAACCAAGCATTCGGGTCTGTCAAGTAGTGGTTTACAGTGTAACCACCGGGGATAGAACCGTTGTTCTTGATTGCGTTGATGTCGTTGTCATTGGTGCCGACGCGGAGTTCGGTTTCCAACAAACGTGTTGCAACGAATTGCAACTGGACAGGGATCACCAGCTTTTTAGGCTTGGCAGCGATCAACAAGCCACGTTCGTCAGTCCACTGGGCGATCTGAATAACTGCGTTTTCCAACGAAGTTTCATTCAAGTCGGCAGGGGTAGTCGGAATGTTGCTGTTGGTGCCACCAGAAACCAAGGGGTGAGAAGCGCTGAACAAAGCTTGACCGTCGCCACCGGGGTAGCTGGAGCTGAAGCCGTTGTTCAAAACTGTAGCAGCCTTGATTTGCTTGGTATAAGCCATACCGCGAGCCAGAGCTTTGGTGTAACGAGCAGACAAGCTGTCATACAAGTTATCTTCGATGGCCTCTTCGGTCAGCGAGAAACCCAAAGCGATGGTTTCGTGGTTGTAGCGTGCAGTCCATGCCTCTTGCGCATTGTCATAAGCGATGGCAGAACCTTCGTTTTTGACTGGTGCGGCTGAGAAGCCAGACAGCTTGGTTTCTTCCTCGAATGAACGCTCAGAGGTCTCGGTTTCGTAGATCTCTTTGTGTTCTTCGCCATACGTTGCATACTCAACACCGAACAAAGCGTTCAATCCGGGGAGCAACTCTTTAAGCAGTTGTGCGCGTGAAATAGCCATTTAAGTTACTCCTTAGACGCTGGCATTGCCAGTTGGGTTCATGTAAGAATGACCACCGTTATAAACCACGACGTTAGGTGTACCTTCGGTCAATGTGATATACGGAACATTCCACTTAACGATAACTTCACTGTAGTTACCAGCAGCATTGGTAGTCTCAGAAACGAGACCCACAACACGCAAGGGCAAAGTGAAAGCGGTGTTCGAGCCAGAATCGTATGCGCCAATGTTTGAGTTACCAGAAACAGTGGAGTTAGATGAAGGCTGAGAAATCGCCAAGTTATCGCCTATAACCAGTCCAGAAATAGGAGTGATGGTGGTGCTAGTAGCGCCGCCAGTCACAGCAACTTTGAACAGTTGGTCAGGATCATCAGCGACGTAAGCCACGATGTCTGAGGCAACAACACTGCCGGGGTAAGAGTTAGCATACAACACTTGGCCCGTACTTGGGTTGGTGTAGCTGCAACCAAGGAACACGCCAACCACGCCTGATGCAGAGACAGTAGTAGTGCCGGTTTCCTTCACGATAACACCAGAGGAGATACGCACAATGTCGCCATTGTAGATAGCACCCGCAGTGTTGCTTGCAATCGGGAGTTCACGAGTTTGACCCGCAAAAACCTGACCGCCGATCAAATTGATCGGTTTGAACCCGTAAGGGGCCGATACAGTCGGATAAGCCATTTTTAAGCTCCAAAAAGATTAAGTGCCTTTGCCAAAGCTTGTCGTGGATTTTCCTTCTTTGAAGATGGGCATCCGCGAATCACTCTGACGCATTAAGCTGTTGTCCACGGCATCTATTTGAGAGCTGGCTTGACGCTGGTAATGCGACTCGCGCTGTTTTACAAACTCAATAGGTGTCTTGCAGAGCAACAACCCGTCAATCTCGATATTGTTTTTGAAACGACTATCAGGATCAACTAGCAGTTGAAACTTCGGCTGTTCTTCAATGGCTACCGGCTCCCAGCCCTCACGCATTTTTGCGGAGAAGTTTTTGGGGTCACGACGACCGTTGAAAGAAATCCGAATCCATCTGTACGCGTAGTTCGGGTCTTTATCAGGCTCCGGTAGCAACTCCGCTGGACGCCACTGCGTGGGGCGTTCCTGCATTGCACGGCTACTCATCTCGCGTTGTAATCTGCTTTCGTTTGCTACTGCCATCTTAGGCCTCCATTTTCATTTTTTCACGAGCATATTGCTCGTTAGTTAAACCAAGTTTCTTCGCCAGATTGGCTTCAGATTTACTCAACACGACCTGTTTGGAGGCAGTGCTGCGCTTGGCTGGGGCCACGACAGTGGCTGGCTTTGTACGCTGAGGTTTTCCCTCATCGTTTGTAGAAGGTGCAGCGAATTCTTCTGGGAACCGCTTCTTAACTTCTTTGTCGATACTGGAGTAATACTCGTCAGTACCGATGAATCCTCTACCATACCGCTCAGCAAGCTCCTCGTGGACTCCTTCAGCGTACTTGCGCATTGCACGCTTGTTTTGGTCTACAAACCAAGGGTTTCTGGACACCCAGTTTGCAACCTTTGGATCCATCTGCTGTGCTTGAGGTGGAGTGGTTTGGCTAGTTTGTACATCATTTTCTTGGTTTTGTACAGTAGGCCTGAAATTTTTTGCTTTATCAAGCTTCATCTCAGCACGAACTAGCTCTTTCTGGGCCGCCAAAAGCTTCTCGGAATCCCCAGAGTCATAAGCCTCTTTGTAGTTCCGTTCAGCTTTGTCAACTTCCATTTCAGCAGAAGTCTGGTAAGTAGAGATTAACTCTTTCTCACCAGTTTGTATCATAGACTTTAACTTTTTGTTCTCGTCTAGAATATTCTGAGCCAATCTCAGAGCTTCTTGCTGTTCACGGAAAGCAGCCTCTTTTGCCCGACGCTCGTCGTGCCAAGCCTTCTTGTATTGCTTGAACTTGGTTTTGACGTTGTGAGAATAGTCTTCGGACTCGTCTACCTTCTCAAGTTCGTCTTTGATGTCTTCTGGCAACGGTTCAACATGCCGGTCTTCAGGAGGAGTGTCATCAACAATCTCTATCTTGACCTCATCTTCGTCGTCGCCCTCCACAGAAACGTCCAGTTCGTCTTTGGAGTCTCTTTCGTGTGGGAATTTGTATTCTTCAAATTGTGTAGCCATGATTCCTCCTTATTTGCGTCGAACGCCACGAGGATCTTCTACAACACCTTCGACTGTATCGTCGTTGATGATGCGGAATTCACGATCATGGATTACAAGTCTTGTGCCTGAATGGGGTCGTACCAAGACAAAATCACCCTTTTTACACCAAGGGCCGCTTGGGAAGCGTTTTTCGTCTTTGTAACAGTCAGGGCCGAGGTCAACCACGAATAGAACTGTGGTGAGAGTTTCCTCGTTGCGGATGGTCTCATCAGCTTTGATGATGCCTCCGTCGTACTCTTTCTCCTGCTCAGGGATCGCACACAGGATTTTGTAGCCCGAGGGCTTAGGCAGTTGCCGTGCTTTTTCTTCCGCGTTCTTATACAGTACAGCCGATAAATCGACCGCCCGCGTAAGGTCAAGGGTTTCACTCATCTGAGTTCTCCAAGTTTTTTGTCAGGTCTGTGATGAATCGACGCGCGGTGAGTAGACCTGTAACAACCCCACACTGCTCACAATATTCCTCGTAGCTCTTGGCAGATTTGGCTGCCAATGACTCCTCGATATATTTGATCTGCGCATCAATTTTTTCGGTGACAATGCCACCAAATTTCATAAGTTCGTACATCAGTCTCCTTTCTTAGTTGGTTGCTTTCTTTGAGCCTGTTGACTCATCTGTTCCCTGTGTTTGGTCATCTCAATGCCCATACGGAACCCATCTGCTTGTTGCTTGGCTTCTCGCTCAATCTCGTTGTTCTGATGTTGCAACGCAAGCTTGGCTCCCTCAGTTTCCTGCTGAGCATCAATACGTTTCATTTCAACTTCGATTTGCGCCATCTTGGCCTGCATATCCTGCATGTCTTTCTGAGACTTGCGCTGGAGGTCTTGTTGCTTGATCTGCAACTCTTGTTGCTGCAATTGAATGAGCGGATCTTGCTGCATCTGCTGATTCTTCTGCTGCTGGGCTTCTTGCTGGTTCTGCTGGAGCAACTGTTGAGATGCTTGCGCAGCCATCTGAGAAACTTGGATTTCCATTTCTGGAGACATTTGTTCCTCGTCCTTCTCTTCGTTGTAGGGAGGTAAGGCTTGACCCATTGTTTGCTCAACTTGCTTGCGGTACTCCATACCCAAATGCTCGAATACGTGAGCCATCATCGCCGCTTGCAACTGCTGCGCCATCTGCGGGTTCATGCCCACAATTGACTGCACTTTCGGGTCTTGCATCGCTGCCATGTGAACAGCAATGTGAGCCTGATGGTCTTGATAGATGAACGCCTTGACTGGTTTGTTTGCCAAGATGTTCATGTTCTCAGTGACAGGGTCGCGCGGTTTCATGTCTTCTGCCATCGGCACGAGCTTCTGGTAGTTTTTGATACCCAGCACGTCGAGCATCTGACGGTGTAGCAAAGGCAGGTCATACAGCTGTGGCGCGGTTTGCGCCAGCTGTAATGCCGCTTGATACTGGACAACCTTTTGGGCCATCGTCGCTGCATTGGGATCACTGACTGGAATCACGTCCACCAAGTCGTAGTCAGACTGTTTGGCTTTTCTGCCGCCATCAACAGGCTCGTAGTCATACTCCTCGGGGGTGTAGTCGCGGATGATTTCTTTCAAGAGCTTGAACTCTTGCTTCATCGAGTAATGGATGCGCGCCTGAACAGCAGACATCGTCTTCAACTGACGCTCAAGGATCGCCAATGTTGTGCCCACTGGAGCCTGTGCAGACATGTCAGACGTCTGCAACTCAACAGCGCCAGCAAACTTGCGGCCTTCCTCGATGATCTGGTTGAGCAACGCAGCCAAAACTTGGCTTGGCTCCTTGTACGGCAGCGCCATCAGGTTGTCCCTGATCGTGCCGCTTGGGACGTCTACATCACGGAATTCTCCGGGGGAGATTGGCGTGTCGTCGCCTTTGGTGCGTAAGCCTCTTGTCTTGAAACCCCCGGGGAGATTCGACAAAGTGCCAGCATCCACAAGTTGACGAAGGATAGAAGTACCAGACTTGGCAAAAGCGCCAATAAGATGAATAAGCCCAAAACAGTAAAAGCCAAAACCCGGAATGTAGCCGTAATGCACAAAGTGAGTACGCTTGTGACAGTCTTCATCCTCCGGCCTCCAGTTTCTGCGAATTGCCAACACCTCGCCTGAACTCTTTTCAATCGTCACGATGTACGGCAGCGCAATGCCTGTCTCTTCACCATCCTCGTCGGTATGCTCGTAGCCTTCTAAGTCCAGCTCAACTTGCATCTCCAAGAGCTTGAAGCGATCATCTTGAGAGGCTCTAAAGCCCAGCTTCTCAGCAATCTTCTTCTCCACTTCATCCATCACATTGTTGGGTTTGCCCAAGTCAATGTCTCGATAGAATCCCTCGTGCTGGAGTCGTTTGACCTCGTTCTCAGTCTTGCGCATCACGTGGGTCACACGCTCTGCCGCTTCCAAACTTGAAGCGCCGTAAGGCACAACCACGTCCTCAGCGGGGCAATACATCGACACCTGACGCCCCAGTGCTGGGTCAAAGTACACCTTCTTGAACGCGTTACCAGCAAGGCCCAAGCCCCACAACATGCGCTCATGCTCAGGCCTGTACTCGTACATCACGTCGGTCAACTGATGGTTCATGTCATCTTGAACACGCTCAGCAGCTTTCTTTGTATCAGCGGTTTCTTTGCCAATGATCTTGGTCTTGACGGGGCCACTCGCGGGGAATGTCTCCATCATGGTCTCGGCTTGGAACTTCACCACGGCTTCTGTGAGCAGTGGGTGATACACGCCACAAGCGCCGGGCCAAGGCTCCATGCGATCCTCAAGCTTCATACCCAACAGTTCTAAGCCATCCACATACGTCTGTATCCAGTCTTTGCGGCTTGAGATATCTGTGTCGTAGTCTTGCATCAGTGTGCTGGCGAGGGATGCCAACTGCCCCTCATCCATTTCTTCTGCCAAGTTCTTACTGAACTCGTTCTCATCCTCGGTCTTCTCAATCTCTATCTCAAAGCCGGGGCCAGAAATCTCGACTGACTCTGGGTCTTCAATCGTCACCTCAATTGGCTCCTCCTCTGCACCCAACTGGTCGAGTCCTTGAGGGGCGGCGTATAAGCCTTTCACCATGCTGTTTGTTGCCATCATCTGTCCTTCAGAGTTGCCCGATTGGTACGGGCTGAATATGTGAAATCTTTTGCGGGGTGACCTGTACGTTTTACTGCACGGTCTTTTGCCCGTTCCTCAGCAGTCATCATGTTGCGCTTTTGTCCTGCTGCTGTCAGTGTCCCGTCTTCTCGCATGTGCCCACGTTTCTTGAGTATGGCAACCGCCGTGTCTTTGTTGCCCACTTGCGCTGCAAGTCGATCAACCAACTGATTCCTACCCATGAATTTCTGTGTAGCCATGTGAATCCTCAATAGTACGCCGCTTTTTTGCGGTGCTTGTATAAGAAGTCGTCTTCCGGCTCATCAGTGTCGAGACGGATGAAGCCGCCCTGCCGGAATCTCAAGAGTGCCAGCGTTGTGGAGTCTACCAAGTCATCGTTGACTCCGCTAGGGAAGTCGTTGCATTCTTCTATGACTTCCTTCGCCCATCGCCGCTCTGGCGCAAATACCACTCCGCCATGGAACAAACTGGAGACGGCGTTGACACGAGAGATCTTGTCTTGTCCCTTGCCCGGGGTGAACTCTTGCACGGGGATGCCCATCCTGCGCATCTCCTGATACAGCACAGACCCGCTGGACTTCTTCTCCACCATGAACGAGTCAGGCTCCCACTGTTTGTACTCCTCCAGCACCAACGCTTTCAAATCCGGGTATTCGAGGCGTTTCTTGATCGCGTTTAACAATATGATCGCGTAATTGTTCGTTTTCTCGTTGAAAAACACGCCCCAGACCGTCAAAGCGTTGTAGTCTGACCGATTGTTGGCCTCTTGCGCCGCGTCCAAACTCATGATGGTGAACTCGCACTGGGGAGGAATCTCCTGATCCCATATCTGCCACCACTCCCTCTTTATCAGCGCACCTTCCTCAGAGACGGGGTTTTGCATGTACTGGGC
>Ga0247723_1000960_pt1 | contig 17679 bp, 20 predicted proteins | sample MSEWelMarce5H_FC_FD_189079 | JGI IMG/M metagenome (GOLD analysis project Ga0247723, IMG submission 189079) | Subsurface sediment microbial communities from gas well in West Virginia, United States - MSEEL Well Study Marcellus 5H_FC | ecosystem: Environmental > Terrestrial > Deep subsurface >... | reverse complement strand
GTATTATAAGCCTAGAGAAAACGAATTAAAACAATATTGCGAAGAAATATTTGGTGAGATAATATATCAAAATAAAAGAAATGAATACCAAAATGATTGGAAAGAATCATATGAATTATTAGATGATAATTTAATTTGGTTTTATTGTAATCATGATCATATTTTCTTTGATAGTAATACTTCATATTTAGAAGAACTAATAGATGAGATGAAAAATGAAGAGTTATGTTCATTGCAATTTTCTCATTGGCCTGAAAATATCAGAACAGCTAAAGCAGGAGGTGTATCACCACCTAGAGACCCTAAAACATACCAAATTCATGATAACCACATTTCAGTAGTATCTGATAACTTTGATAGTATTCAAGTAATAACTAAGGAATTATATCGTAGATGGTGGTTTGAAGGTGAATTTAATCATATTAAACTACCACGTCCTGATTTCTTTGGAATTGGGTTAGCTGAAATTAAACCAATACCCTACCATAAAGTAATTATACCTTTAAAAGAAATATGCCGTCATTATGATGGATACCAACATATCCAACCAGTTATAACTAATAACCAATGTCCTTCAATTACTATACCATTAGGGTTCTTTGAAAATGATATTAAAATTAGATATGGCTATGATGACTATAAGGAAGGATGGACTAATATTAATCCAAAAAATAATAACTACTATGCATACGATGCATCAGGAACTGACTATAAATTTACATTAAACGACTTGCCATTAATTTGGAAAGACAAAATATCAATCATAGATTCAAATACAAACATAGATGAAGAAGAAATGCTTCAATATCGTTTAAAATCAATATTTGATATAGTTTCTACTTCTCCTTACTTTGAAATTGATGAAGAAGTAATAAATAAAATATTTAACAAATACTTAGAAAACTTTAATTATAAAATAGATGCTTAAAATCTTCTCAAACTTTATTCCGATTGGTGATTTCCTTACAGGAATGAATGACACACCAGGTAGTACTGATTTTTACCGTAATGGTAATGATGATTTAAAATATAAATCAATTTCCTTATTTAATGATCATCCTGTAAATGAACACCAACTGTCATTAAATGATGTTAATATCTTGATGATAATGGAACCAAATCAATTATTTAACCTACATAATTACGCAATTCAAAACTATAACCAATTTAGTGCTATATTAACTTGGGGCCAGGAAATATTAGACAATTGTCCTAATGCTGTGTTTCACCCAATGGGTATTAGTTGGTTAGACAAAGAATATGTTGATAATGTAGATAACATTCAAAAACGATTTGAAGTATCGTTCTTATGTGGTGGTAAAACTAGAATTGAGGGTCATCATTTAAGACATAGATTACATAAACGTGAAGATGAAATTACTATTCCTAAGCAATGGTATTTTACTTTACCAGATTATGATTATAATGAAGGTAATCATACCGTAAATGATATTAGTGGTAAAAAAATATTATGGGAAAGCATGTTTACAATTGCTGTTGAAAATTCATCAAATAAAAATTACCATACAGAAAAAATAATTGATGCTTTCTTATCTAAAACATTTCCTATCTATTGGGGTTGTCCAAATTTAGAAGAATTAGGATACAATCCAGATGGTTTTATCTATTGTAAAGATGAAAATGAAATTATTGAGTCTGTTAATAAACTAACACCTGAATTTTATACTGAACGAAAAGAAGCAATAGATCATAACTATGAAATAGCTAAATATTATGCTAATTTAATGGGTAGAACTAGAGATATACTAGTTCAATTAGTTGAAGCAAACAATTTGCCTGATGACCAATTTGCATCTCAAGAAGGTGAAGATAAATGGATTGTTAAAAATTTAAAATTACCTGAAAATGGTATATTCTTAGATATTGGTGCTTGTTATCCAATTACTATTTCAAACACATACCACTTTGAAACATTTAAAGGATGGAATGGCTTAGCAATTGAACCAGATCCTATTTATTACAAACTATTTAGTGAGGGTAGAAAATGTATAGTTGAAAATGTAGCTATTCACCCTACTGAAACTGAAATGTGGTATAAACCATTAAGTAATCTTGTAGAATCTAAAGACGATGATTCAATTAGAGTTGAATGTGCTAGATTAGACACTTTATTAGAAAAACATAACATTACTAAAGTTGATTTAATTTCAATTGATGTTGAAGGGTATGAAGAACAAGTATGGTCTAGCTTTGATTGGAAAAAATACTCACCAGAAGTAATGATCGTTGAACATACAGAAATGGGACAATATAATGATGGATTTGCTAAGAAATTACTATCAGACCCTGATTATGAATTAGTACACACTACACCTTTGAATTTTATCATCGCTAAAAAAGGACTTAAAAAATGAAAATAGGTTGTTTAATAACACAAGTTACCCTTCCTGGAAATGAATTTACAGTAGAGGGAGTTGATCAAGCTAGATACAATGAGTTAGCTCAATGTTCTCTTAATAGTTTTAAAAAATTTCATCCTGATGTAGAATTACATTACGTTAATGATTTTAATCTTTCAGAATATCATGAAAAATATTTTAAAAGTTTTGAGTTAGTTGACCATATTGGGATAGTAAGATATATGTTAGCATATGACATGATGTTACAAGAAAAATATGATAAAATAATAGTTTTAGGATGTGATACAATAACATGCGCTAGAATGGATGAATTTATTGATAATAATGAAGATGTGTTAGCAACATTAAATTATCCATGTCAAGAATCAACTGATTATTGGACTACGCCTTATTTTGAAATTTCTCCTGGTGTTTATGACCACGGAAATATAAATGCCGATGTAGTTTGTTTTAACAACCCAGAAGCATTAAAAAAAGTAATTGATTTATCAGTAGAACACTTTACTTACTTTGGTGAACAAGGTGCTTTAAATGAATTAGCTTGGGTTGATAAATCATATTCAGTTAAAATAGTTGATTTTCCTTACCCTACATCTCCTGTAGTATACAATGCTCGCTCTAAAGGAGTATTTGGAACTAATATGATTGTAAATGGAGTATTAGCTAAATATGGTCCTCCATTAGACGGTACACCATCACCACTTAAACGTTTCTATGTTAAAGATGATAAATTATACACAGGTGATAATAAACAAATTAAATGTTTCCACTTTGTAGAAGGATTAGGTGGTCGTTCAGATGAGGAATTTGATGCAATTATGAAAGATTTTAAATATAAATGGTTCAACGTTGATACAGTTAACTTCTTTAAAGAACAATGTGGGTGTCAAGAATTCTTTAATTAAATTTAGTACATGCAAGAAATATTAAAATTAGTAGATGAGTACATTCAGAAGAAACATTCTGAAAAGTCATGGACCGCAGGTAAAGACTGGGTTCAATATGCAGGACCATATTTCGATTCATCGGAATACATGGCTGCTGTTAAATCGTTATTAGGTGAGTGGTTAGTGTTAGGTGCCGATGCGATTAAGTTCGAACGTAAATTTCCTAAGCTATTTGGCAAAGAATATGGTTTATTAACGAATAGTGGTTCAAGTGCTAATCTGTTAATGATGGCTGCTATGACCTCTAAACGCGGCTATAATCTGCCTAAAGGAACGAAAGTAATTACTCCTATAGCTGGTTTCCCAACTACTGTAGCGCCAATTATCCAATTAGGATTAGTCCCTATATTCGTTGATATCGAGCTTGAAACATTAAACCTCGATTTAGATCAAGTTGAACAAGCTTGTATTGATAACCCCGACGCTAAAATTATTACGTTCGCCCACGTATTAGGTAACCCTCCAAACATGAATCGATTAATGTCGATTGTTGAAAAATACAATTTAATATTATTAGAGGATTGCTGTGATGCTTTAGGTTCTACATTTGAAGGTAAACCATTAGGATCATTTGGTAAAATGGCTAGCTGCTCATTCTACCCAGCTCACCACATTACAATGGGTGAAGGTGGATTTGTAGCAATGAATGATCAAAATACAGAACGCATTGTTCGTAGTTTTAGAGAATGGGGTAGAGGGTGTTATTGTGTTGGTAAACAAAACTTATTAGAAAATGGTACTTGTGATTGTCGTTTTAATAATTGGTTACCTTCATTACCAAACGATATATTTGACCACAAATATGTTTACGAGGAAATAGGATACAATATGAAACCAATTGAATTACAAGCATCAATAGGTTTAGTACAAATGGAAAAATTAGAGGAAATAGGTATTAAACGTAGAGAAAATTATAAAAATTTATTTCAAGCATTTGACAAATACAAACAATATTTTCAATTACATGAAGCACAACCAGGAGCTGATGTTGATTGGTTTGCATTTCCAGTAACAGTTAAGGATGGTGCTCCGTTTAAACGTTCTGATATTTGTAAGTTCTTAGAGGCAAATAAAATACAAACACGTCCTTACTTTGCAGGTAATATTATGTTACAACCTGCTTATACACACTTGATGGATTCTAAAGAGGTAATTGAAAAATATCCTGTAGCTAGAAAAGTTACAACTGATACATTCTTCTTAGGCACATCACCTGTTATTAATAAAGAAAAGACAGATTATATAGAAACAATTTTAGATAAATTCATTAACCAATTATAATGAAAGTAGTATACATAACTGGATGTTTAGGATTTATAGGTTCACACGTTACTAGACTATGCTTGAAGCAAGGGTGGTATGTTAGAGGTATTGATAAATGCACCTATGCTGCTAATCTTAATTTATTAACAGAATTTAATGAATATGATAACTTCGAATTTGAAAACGAAGATATTAATGATTTAAAATTCTTATATGAATGTGATTATGTAATTAATACAGCTGCTGAAACTCACGTTGGTAATTCAATAGCTAATAGTGATGCCTTTATTAAATCAAATATTGATGGTGTTCATAATTTACTTAATTTAATTAAGAACTATAGACACGAATCACCTAAATTACCTACATTATTACATTTTAGTACTGATGAAGTGTATGGTGATATTGATAGTGGTGCTCACATAGAAACGGATTTATTAAAACCATCCAACCCATACTCAGCAACTAAAGCTGCTGCTGATATGCTAGTATTAGCTTGGGCTAGAACATATAAATTACCTTATATTATTGTTAGACCAACTAACAACTATGGTATTGGCCAATACGTTGAAAAATTAATTCCTAAGACTTGTAAGTATTTAGAATTAGGTAGAAAAATACCTTTACATAATGGTGGTACACCAATTAGAAACTGGTTACATGCTAGTGATACTGCTGAGGCTATTATTACAATAATTGAAGCTGGAGTTGAAAATGAAATATATAATATTGCAGGTGGGTTTGAACAATCTAATTTAGATACAGTTCATAAAGTAATAAAAGAATATGGTATTTTAGATTTATATAATATGATAGATTTATCCTATTCAAGAGTAGGTCAAGACGCTAGATATGCTTTAGATGATAACAAATTAAGAGCATTAGGTTGGGAACCAAAAGCAGTATTTGATAAAGAATTACCCGAAATTGTTAATTATTACAGAAATAGATTTATATGGTAAGAGTAGCGGATTATATAGCTCAATTCTTAGAGAAACGAGGTATTAAACATGTATTCACTGTTACTGGTGGGGGTGCTATGTTTTTAAATGATGGGTTAGCTAAATCTACTAATATTAAAGGTATATTTAACCACCACGAACAAGCTTGTGCTATGGCTGCTGTAGGTTATTCTAAAGTAAATAATGAAATAGCAGTTGTAATGCCTACTACAGGATGTGGAGGTACAAATACAATTACTGGAGTATTAGATGCTTGGCAGGATAGTGTTAAAGTAGTATTTATATCTGGTAATGTAAATAAAAAAGAAACTACATACTGTACAGATATACCTTTAAGAAAATATGGAGTACAAGAAGCAAACATAGTTGAAATTGTAAAACCAATTACTAAGTATGCTACTATGATTACAGATGCTAATTCTATCGCTTATGAAATAGAAAAAGCATTCCATATCTGTGAATCAGACAGACCAGGACCTGTTTGGATAGATGTACCTTTAGATATTCAAGGCACATTTATTGATGAAGATAATTTAGAACATTATATACCTGAACCTAAACAATCTAAAAATTTAGATTATGATGTTTTAGAACAATACTTAAAAGAAGCAAAACGCCCTATTGTAGTTGCAGGTTATGGTATTCATTTAGCCAATGCTCAAAATGAATTTGTTAAATTTATTGAAAAACATAATCTACCAGTTGCCTTTACTTATTTAACAATTGACTTACTACCTTCAAACCATCCTTTATACGTTGGTAGATTAGGTACTAAAGGAGATAGAGCAGGTAACTTTGCAATTCAAAATAGTGATTTAGTAATTTCATTAGGTAGTAGTTTAAGTGTATCAGTTACTGGATTTAGATATGAAACATTTGCTCGTGAAGCTAAAAAATTCGTTGTTGATATTGATGTTAATGAACATAAGAAACCAACCATTAAAGTTGATCATATAGTAGAGGCTGATGTTAAAGATTTCTTATCTGATTGTGAAGTAGACTATAAAGCAGACCAATGGTGGATTGATAAATGTATTAATTGGAGAGATAAGTGGCCTGTAATGATTGAAGATTATAAGGACACAACTAAGGGAATTAATATTTATTATTTCTTAAATGAATTATCTAAACGTAACAAACCAGATGCTATCACTATTAGTGATGCTGGATCTGCTTATTATACAACGTCTCAAGCGCTTCAAATTAAAGATAAACAACGTTATATAACATCAGGTGCTCAAGCAGATATGGGCTTTACCTTACCAGCATCTATTGGAGCTGCCGTAGCATCAGGTGGTAAAAACATTATTGGTATTACTGGTGATGGTTCATTTCAAATGAACATCCAGGAATTACAAACCATAGTTAATTTCAATTTACCAATTAAAATATTTGTATTGAATAATGGTGGTTATTTATCTATTAGAAATACGATGGATAAATTCTTTAATAGTAGATACTATGGTACAGATGCAAAATCAGGTTTAACTTTGCCTGAAGTATCTAAAATAGGTTTGGCTTATGGCATTCCTTGTTATAAATTGAGCACATCTGAAGATTTAGAAGAAATATTAGAAACAATACTAAATACAGAAGGACCAGTATTAGTTGATGTTGTTTGTCCATTTAAACAAGATATGTCACCATCATCATCAGCTAAACAAAATGAAGAAGGTAAGATTGTATCTCAACCTTTAGAAAACATGTCTCCATTCTTAAGTGAAGAGGAATTTAAAAACGAAATGATTATAAAACCACTATAATGAAAAAATCAATATTAAACTTCAAGCAAATGAAGAAGAAGGGTGAGCCAATTACTTGGATCACTGCTTATAGTTACCCAATGGCACATGCTGCTGAACAAGCAGGTATCGAAATGATACTAGTTGGTGATTCAGGAGGCATGGTTGAATTAGGGTATGCAACAACCAATCCAGTAACAATGGATGAGATGATTCAATTAGCTAAAGCCGCTCGTAGAGGTGCTCCAAATACATTTATTGTAGGTGATATGCCTCAAGGTGCATATGAAGTATCAGATGAAGAAGCAGTTAGAAATGCTATGCGTTTTGTAAAAGAAGCAGGTTGTGATGCTATTAAATTAGAGGGTGGAGATAGAATGTACAGCCGAATTCATGCTATTAGTGAGGCAGGTATTGTAGTAGTTGGCCATTTAGGCTTAACTCCACAATCAGTAGCTTCATTTGGTGGTTACAGAGTACAAGGTAAAACATTAAAAAGCTTTGAAGAAACTTACGAAGATGCTAAAATAATTGAGCAGGCAGGTTGTCAATTACTATTATTGGAAGCTATGCCTCGTGAAGCAGCTGAACAAATAGCTGAAGGGTTAGAAATACCAGTATTAGGAATTGGTACAGGTGAAAATGTAGATGGTCAACTTATCATTATGCATGATTTATTAGGATTCTATCCTACATTTAGACCCTGGTTTGCTAAGTGTTATGTTCCTGAAGTTATTGATGAATATAAAAAATCAATTGAAAATATGGGTGGTGTCTATACTGATCTAAAGAAATATGGTATTGATACTAGACAAGATGGATTAAATTCATTAGTAAAATTGGCTATTGAAAAATATATTAGTGAGGTAAAAGCAAGAACATTCCCTAACGATGACTACAACTACCCAATTAAACCTGAAGAATTAGAAAATATTAAACAATCTCAATATTGGCTTGAATTATGAAAATATTAATTACAGGAGCAAACGGCTATATAGGCAAATCATTACACAATGCTTTAAAAGATAAGTATGATGTGACAGCAATCACTAGAAATAGTTTTGATTTAACTGATGCTACTGCTATGTATAAGTTTTTTCAAAGTAGACAAAACTTTGACCTAGTATTACATTGTGCTGCTTCTACCAACTCAAAAGATACTAATTGGGATATTGCTGATGTTAATTTAACAATGTATTATAATTTACTTCAATTCAAACAACACTATAGTAAACTAATACATTTTGGATCAGGCGCTGAAACATATCTGTCAGATACACCTTATGGGTATAGTAAGAAGGTTATTGCTAAATCTATTTTAAATCAAGATGATTTCTATAATATTAAAATATTTGGATTATTTGATGAAAATGAATTAGATACTAGATTTATTAAAGCTAATCTTAAAAGATATATAGCTAAAGAACCAATGCAAATTCATCAAGATAAAGTAATGGATTTCTTCTATATGAAAGATTTAGTTAGGGTAATAGAATATTATGCTAGTGAAGAAAATCCACCTAAAGAATTTGATTGTACTTATAATAGTTTCTATTCATTAAAAAATATAGCAGATATTATTAATAGCTTAGATGAACATAAAGTTGAAATTAATATTGGTAAAGAAGGTAAAGCTATGTATAAATCTAATTATCGTAGTATATTACCAATTGATTTAATTGGATTAGAAGAAGGTATTAAACAAGTATATAGCAAGTTGAAATGAATGTAAAAATAAAAATACATTATATGCCTTGGGAAGTAGACTATGCTCTACTTCAATTTATGCAACTTAAAAAAGCATCACAGCATTTATCTGCTGATGATAAAATAAGTTTTCATATTGGTTTAAATTTATCTAATTATATTATTGATTGGGATAATTCAAAATTACCTAAGGAATATTTTAAAAACAAATTCAACGCATTACTTAAAATGCTTGATTGGGCTGAAGTTAATGTTACAATATATGAGGGAGATGAGTTATGGGGTCATTTAGATTTAGAGAAAAAACAAATAGACTCTGAAACCGATTACTATATGTCACTTTGCCCTGACATGTGGTTTCATGAACACGCTTTATTTTATATTATAGAATCAGCCAAACAAATTAAAGATAAATACTTTATCATCACTCCAGAAATCCATAAATTGTGGGATTGGACATGGGACGAATTGGTAAATGAAAATTATCAAGATGTACCTTATGACGATTGGAATAAATCAGATATATTCGAAATACAATCTAGAGCATTAGACGAACCATATTTAAAAGAAGCAATTCGATTTAAGTGGGCTGGTTGGTTTGATTTATATAGTAAAGGCTATGTTGAAGAAATAGGTATAATACCTGATGACTGGAAAGGATATGGTCCTTGGGATTACTTTGGAATGTTAATTTCAGACATCGCTGTTAAAAATGGAACACCTGTAAAAGAATATATATTAAAAAACCAAATTATATTTGAATACCACCCAGATAAAAATGATAAGAGTAATTTTGCTGACTATTACAAAGATATGTTGGTGTTAAAACCAATAGAAAATCAAAGACAGGTTGTAGAATCGAAATTTCCTTATTATATTGAACAATGGACAAAAACACATTATGAAAAAATTTATAGTAACAACAACAATTAACAGTCCGACAGTAGCAACAGTTAAGTTTGCTGAAATAGCTAAGCGTGATGGGTGGCAGTTTGTAATAGTAGGTGATACTAAAACACCACATGATGAATATAGAATGCTTGAAAGAGATTACCCAACAGTAACTTACCTTGATCCTGAACAACAAGCTGAATTATACCCAGAATTAAGTGAGATTATTGGTTGGAAAACTATTCAACGTCGTAATATTGGATTCGTTTATGCTTATAATAAGGGTGCTGAGATAGTAGCTACAGTTGATGATGATAATATTCCATATGACAATTGGGGAACTGATTTATATGTTGGTAAAGAAGTAGAAGTAGATTATTATACTAATAAAGAACTTTTAGTATTCGATCCATTATCCGTAACTAATCAATCTAACTTATGGCATAGAGGGTTTCCAATCGATTTATTACATTTAAAAAATAGTATTGAATATAAAGGTAAAAAGAAAATTACACCATTAATTCAAGCAGATTTATGGGATGGTGATCCTGATATTGATGCGATGTGTAGATTATCATTTAAACCAATTGTCAAATTTGATACTACATCTCCATTTGCTGCAGCTGGAATATCTCCATTTAACTCTCAAAACACATTCATCCATCGAAATGCTTTAAAGTATTATGCCGTATGGCCTTATGTTGGCAGAATGGATGACATTTGGGGTGGTTATTACACTCAAAAGATGATTGGTGCCGATAAGTTAATTTATAATAGAGCATCCGTTTATCAAGACAGAAATGTTCAAGATTTAATTACTAATCTGGAAAAAGAAATTATTGGATATAGACATACATTAGAATTTACTAATGACCCAAATACTATCGATGACTACATTCCAGCAAAAACTAAAGAATTCTTAGACATTTATTTTAATAGTTTTAAATAATGAAAATATCAGCAGTTATAGTATCCCGAAATGATGGATACGGAGGACATTTAAACGAAAGAGCAACATATTGCTTTAATTCAGCAATCGATACTTACGATGAAGTAATTTATGTAGATTGGAATAGTGAAACTCATAGTTTACTTTATGACATTAAAGATAATATTAATTTTAAGGGTAACTTTAAACATATTGTAATTACACCTGAAGTAGCTTCGTTATTAACTAACAATGACCCACATGCTCAAAAATGTTGTGAGGTATTAGGTCGTAATATTGGATTAAGACGCGCTACAGGCGATTATCTGGTATCAACTAATATTGATATCATCCACCCAAAACGTGATCAATTAGAAGAGACAATCGCTCAAATGGATCCTAAAATATTCTATACTATTAGTAGAAGACATACTGATTGGAATATGATTAAGGAATTTCATAATGGTGAAGTACCATTCGCAGAATGGAAATCATTAAGAGAACACTTAATCGCTACTTCAGAAGAACGTCACTTTGAAGAAACAACTGTAAGCGGAGATAACTATAGCATTATTAACTGCTGTGGTGATTATCAAATTGCATCACATGAGGTGTGGAATACAATTCGTGGATTTGAAGAAGAATTAATATACGCTTTATTCGCTGATACTAATGTTCAAAAGAAAGCATTAATGCATGGGTTTGGATTAAAAGCAACATATAACCCAGCATTATTCCATATTGAACATGGTCGTGGTGGAGGTGGATTCTTAGATGGTGTTAATAAGAAAACAAATGATCAATACAGAGCTATAATCTACCAGCAACAAACAGAAAATACTGAATCATGGGGATTCGGGGATACTGAAATTGAATTTGAAATATTCTAAAAAGAATATTATATTTATTAAAAATTAGTTTATGGCAAAAGCACTTCGTTCTCCTCAACGCAAACAAGAATATTTAAGTCGAGTAATAACACTTGGTGATGTAGACAATGAAATGTCATGTGAAGTGATAGGATTAATCCATGAAATTAATAACGAGGATAAAAATAAAGCTGCTGAAAATAGAGATCCAATAAAATTTGTTCTTAATTCACCAGGAGGAAGTGTGTATGATGGGATGGGTATAGTAGATGCAATTCAAAACTCAATTACACCAATACACATGTACATACACGGCCATGCAATGTCTATGGGTTTTGCTATTGCTACTTGTGGTCATTATCGTTATGCTGCTAAACGTACTACATTTATGTATCATGAAATGAGTTGGAATACAGGGCAGGAAAAAATCAAATACCATGAGCAAGAATTAAAAGAAGGTAAACGCTTATGGAAGGTGTATGATGATATAATTGTTGAAAATACTAAAATACAATTAAAGAGTCTACAAGATATACGCAAAGAACAAAAAGAATGGTATATAACTGCTGACCAAGCATTAAAACTTGGCATCATTGATGAGATTCTATAATATTTATATATAAACACAGACCATGGCTGAAATGCAACCAAAACTTAAAGTAGACGTAAACCACAACCCAACTAAAAAGGGTATTAAGGTTCAATTTATATTACCTCAAGCACTTGAAGGTGATGCTAAAGCTACTATAGTTCAGAAATTACAATCTAAATTGAATGCTGGTTTAGCTCAATACCAAATGACAGCAAATACTGATACTGATGTTCCTTATGCTAACGTAATTGGGTTCTTAATTAGTATTCAAGATGTAAGATTGTTAATCAAAAACGCTCTTAAAGGAGCACCTGCAGCACCTGCTGCCCCAGCAGAATTACCTCCTGCAGAACCAAACATTTAACTATGAAAAGACAAATACCAGTGTTTAGAGTTCACGTTCAACCTGGTGCTGACTATAATCAATTACATGAAATACCTGAAGTGAAAGAGGTAGTAATTGAAGAGGTTATTGTTGCCATTAAAGATGCGATTAAACGCAAAAAATCAAGCATAGAATTGTTTGAAGTAGCAAATTCAGATTATTATCTTCAATTAAATAAAGATAAATTCAAACCTTCTCTTGAAGCAGCAATCGAATACTTCGTTGAAAAAGAAGAATACGATAGATGTATTGAATGTAGAGATTTGATTAATAAATTGTAGTTATGGAAAATAAAGGTGAAAAACACGCTCAGGGGGTCAAACAAACTCTTGAGACGATGATTGGTACAGATTTATCTCTTAAACGTAAAAAGAAGAGCGAACACGATTTAAACAAAGAACTATTTGAAAAAATCATTATTGCTTTAGAACGAGCAAATATAAGAACTGCTTTAGTAGGTACTGAATTTGATGTTGACTTAAGTAAGTATGATGAAACTTTCTATGAAGTAATAGACAATTTAATGCTAATGCAGTTTGGAAAACAAGCAGCTGAAGTAATATTCTTTTACGTTTATGAAAGAATGAATCCTGATGGAACAATCAACGAATTAAGAGATACTAATGATACTCCTATAGTACTAAACAGCCCATCTGATTTATGGGACCTAATAAATGTTATAAAAAATGCCTCAAGCAAAACCATTAAGTAAAGAAGATATACTACGTGCAATGCGATTTACAAAATCAAATCGCGCTGCAGCTCGCTATTTAGGTTGCTCATACCAACACTATAAGCCGTATGCTAAACTTCATACTAATGATGAAGGTGTAACATTATTTGATGCTCATAAAAATCAAAGTGGTAAAGGTATTCCTAAATTCTTACCTAATAGACGTAAGGAACCAAACGTTAAAATTATAGTTGAAACGGGCACTGGGTGGGAATCATTTACACCTGAAAAAATTAAATCAAGGTTAATTGCTGAGGGTTATTTAAAAGAAGAATGTTATAATTGTGGTTTTAGTGAACGTCGAGTTACAGATTATAAAATACCATTATTACTTAACTTTAAGGATGGTAATAAAAATAACTATCTATTAGATAACCTTGAATTGTTATGTTATAATGACTACTTCTTATTGGTGGCTGATCCATTAACACCAGACCAAGTACGACATATTGAGGATAATACTCAAGTACAAGCAGTAGCACATAATTGGGACATGGATGAAGCTCACATAGAAAATATGAAAGCATTAGGATTGTTGGATTAGGCAAAATTCAGTCGTATATTCATGTTATAAATAAATAAAATATGAGTTACGAATTAGCACAAAAATATGCTGAGTTTAAATCACCAGACATTAGTGGGTATTCAAAAGCATTCCTTAAAATGATGTTATTTGCCCAAGAAGTTAAATTAACTAACAGTGATATTGACTTTTACATGAATCAAAGACCAATGAGACAGGAAGATGAAACACCTGAACAATTAAAGTCTAGATCTAGATTCTCAAAAGCATTATACAAGTATAGACCATTTCTATACGATTATTCAGTATTTGAAAAACAAAATTAATAAAACATGTCACAGTATTTTAATGTAAAAGTTCAGTTTAGAACTGAAGACGAAAGAGGTAAAGTAAAAAAAGAAAATATTAACTACTTAGTTGATGCAGTATCAGTAACTGAGGCGGAAGCCAGAACAGTGCAATATTTATTGGACCGTGACGAAGAGGCGTTTGAAGTTAAAGCAGCATCTGAAGCTAAGATTGCTGAAGTAATTTTAGCTGGTCCTGTAGAAGCTGAATAACAAAAGGGCTTCTATCGACTAAGGGTTAGGTCACTTCCCTTTCACGGAAGTAATACGGGTTCGAATCCCGTTGGAAGTACAAATATAACTGTGTGACTGAATAAACTCTTGAGAGGGGTTAAGGTACTGCTGAGTTGGCTGAAAAGCCGAGGAGGTGGGTTTCACAGACGGATGAGTTAAAACCACCATCGTTCTACGTCGGCTAACGTAATGAACGCTCTGGATACGCTTAAGATCTATTATACTGATCTCTGCAAGCGTTGCTGGTAGTCAAGCCAGCCTGTTATTAACACTAGAACTGATCATTTTAGTGGACAGTGGGTGAAAAGGGGTCCGTCCAGGGATTGTGGGTAATCAGTATTCCCACTTCAGTTATTTATTTTATATCGCGAGATAGTAGCAGCGGTAGCTCGCCAGGCTCATAACCTGGAGGTCGGAGGTTCGAATCCTCCTCTCGCAACAAACAATAGCTACCTGCCGCTGGTACAACCAGAGCATGACTTGGATGGTGACTTTGAAAAATTGTAGGTAGTTGTTATGATATTAGGTTGATTGGGATAAGCATTTATTGCATAAATCGGTTAGAAAGGCCAATCATAAAAGTAGATGTCCACGCACCCATCTTCTACTTTCCTAAACATATTAAGGAGCGCTGGGGCTACGGATTCCGTCCTCTCACGTTTAAACAACTAATAAAGGTGTCCTTATAAAGGCGTTGGCTGACTAATAACGTCTCTAATATAAGCAGAACCATCAGAATTGATATCTAAAGCTGATGGTTGGTGGCAGATGAGTATCGACGACTGCAGCGGACGACGCTCACACCACCGTAATGCCTTGCTAGCTCAGTTGGTAGAGCAACTGATTTGTAATCAGTAGGTCGGCGGTTCAAGTCCGTCGCGAGGCTCAAAGTCATGCTGCCAAGTGGAATTGGCGACAATGCTGTGGTGCTTTAAAGAAGGTCTTAAACGGCATGTCCAAGTTCAAATGCACCTAGTAGGTTCAACTCCTACCATGACTTCGGAGTAATCAGCTCGCTCCCATATGGCATCCAGTCCGTTAAGCTGGAGAATCTGATTGACAGCTTGGAAAGACAAGCAAATAGTGAGATGGCAGAGTTGGTCGATTGCATCAGTCTTGAAAACTGAAGACTGTCACAGGTCCGTGGGTTCGAATCCTACTCTCACTGCAAAGCAGATCAAACGCATAGTAACTGCAGGGACGACGTCTCCCACTATGCTCTTATATCCGGTTTGGTGCAGAGGTAGCATAACAGTCTCCAAAACTGTCGACATTAGTTCGAATCTAATAACCGGTGCCATTGCCCTTTAGTATAACGGTAGTACAACGGTTTTTGGTACCGTTTGTTGTGGTTCGAATCCATGAGGGGCAACTAAAATTATATTATATGTTATTGACTTATTACATTATTTGTATTATCTACTGTTTCTATCAATTAAGCAAGAAATACAAAACAAGAGGTGTTGATTATGGAACATCACCAGAAATGGATTCCATAATGGTTTTAATTATGGCTTGGGTATTAGCCCCTGTTGACGTATCTTTAACTTGGATTAATATGGTTAAAGAAGCTGAGCAAGCTAGAATTAATCAATCAAAATTTGATATTAATCTTTCAGAAGATAGTATTAATTAAAAATGTAGGGTGGTGGAAGGCTATCGAGGCCTGGCAGACACGCCCTCTCGTCTCGAGGGTGCAGAGAACGAAATAGATAAATGGTACGGGTTGACCACGAAGCCGGCTTATTTGCCATTTATTGAATCGCTGCGTACTGGTTCAAGTCCAGTCCCTACAGCAACCCGTCGAAAGCTCATCTGGCCCGAGTGAGATGGAAACGCGGATATCGGGCCTTATTTTTATATTTATTTATATGGCGTGTCATTGTTTAACATTAAAGGATCAACGCGAATTCTTTCGATTAATGAAAGAAAGGGATAGCGATTTGATTCTTAAAATGGTTAAATGTGTACTTAGCGCATATAAGCGAAATAAAGACGGAATTGATATATTTGATATCACATTCAAAGATATGAGTGGCATGGTATTTAATATTGAAAAATCGCAGTATACTGATTTATTAAGCAATTGTTTGAACGATTTAATTGCAATTGAGGAGTATGAATTATGTGCTGAGGTTAAGAAAATATTAGATAAGAAACCACGTAAAAAACATGGGGATGCCCTGGAATTGATTTAATTGTAGAGGTAATACCACACGTAGACAAAGTAAGAATGTCTTTAAATACTTGCAAAACAATAACCGTAGAATTATCTACTATGACCTTCGAAGATGCAATGTCTTTCGTAGGCGCGAACGAGTACGCTTTAGCGGCTTAATTAGCATCGGGTGTAACATCCTAGGAACAGAAGTTACAAGTTAGGTTTTCTTTGTAGTCGTAAAACAAAGTGGTGGTAACTGGTACTTAACTGTACGGCCCTTACTGATCAGCTTAAAACGTAGATCAAAAACTACTGATCAGGCAACAGATCTAAACGTGTGACACGCTGGTATAGCTGTCTCTATTAAAGACAGGGGTTCGACTCCCCTCATCTCCACATTAAGGGTAACCGAAAGGTTACCCTTTTATATTAGTAACTCTTACTTTCCAGATATTTATAGCCGTTAAAAATTAAAAGTATGAAACAGCTTGTTATAGTTGTTTTCGCATTACTAATCAGTTTTGTAGGAAACAGCCAAGTTGCTCCTACAAAGCTATATATCAGTAGCGTTAACAATCTAATCAAAGTCGGACCACTAACAAATAACACAAACCTAGCGTTTGGTGTTAAGAATGTACTTGAAGAAGCCACTCAAGATAAAGGTTACTCTATTGTGACTGATAGATGGGATGCTGATTTGGTTTTAGATATCGACATTATTTATTTCGATATTGAAAAATCAAAAACTAACATGTCTATATTTCATAAAGATGAAAATGCAGTTGTAATTAGAATGAAAGGTCAAGTTACAAAAGATGGTCAAGTTATAAAAAATGTCCTTGTTGAGGACAGTTCAAGCGAAATTATCGCGTCAACAGGTTTAGTTGCGACAGACGGGAAATTCAATTCTACAGTATCAAGAAACGCTATTAAGAAAACGTGCGTATTGGTTGTGTCTAAACTTTTTTAAGACATGAAGAAATTATTAGTATTATTGCTTACATTAGTAAGCTT
>Ga0247723_1000959_pt1 | contig 17684 bp, 27 predicted proteins | sample MSEWelMarce5H_FC_FD_189079 | JGI IMG/M metagenome (GOLD analysis project Ga0247723, IMG submission 189079) | Subsurface sediment microbial communities from gas well in West Virginia, United States - MSEEL Well Study Marcellus 5H_FC | ecosystem: Environmental > Terrestrial > Deep subsurface >... | reverse complement strand
GCCATGTGCTGTAGAAGTAGTAATTGTTACCACATTGGTTGTACGAGCCACATTACTGATGTTCCGTACAGTATTAGAAGCATCATCTAGGTTTAATGTAGAACCATTTAGCAAGAATAGCTTAGTAGTTCCACCAGCAATAACAGTCGTACCACCTAAAGGGCTTTTGCCAGCCACTACATTGTTTAGGTTCTCTGAGGCTGCGTTAGAGTAGTCGGCAGCAGCGTTAATAGCTCCATAGCCAGCTTGCTTTGGAAACACATTCTCAGCCCTTTGTAGGCCGTTTGTGAGTCCTGGCTGGTCTGGAGTCCATTCCCCAAAAGTTACTCTGCTTATTGCCATGTGTTTGTTCCAATATTATTATTAGTCCAAATTGTAGATGATTGATCTTTATCAGTCCAATCCTCTGCGCCAACTGGATCATTTGTCCATTCTTCACCAACTTTTTTGCCTATGGCAGAAAAATAGCCATAACCATTTATATTGGCATTTCCACTAATATTTTTTTCTGCAATTGCAGTTAAAAAGCCATTACCTATTACAGTTGCGTTTGCATAATAATCAGCATTTGCGCTGCTTGTAACAGTTCCAATTGCATCAAAATACCCAGAGCTAGTTCTTTGGCGTATGCTATTAGAGCTTACAGAAGCATATCCATATATTTGTACATTTTGAATAGATGGCGTATTAAAATAAATCTGCAAGTTATTACCAGAATCAACAGATGTTGTATTGGCAAACCAAATATTTATTGGCTGACCATAAGCATCTTGAATATCTAAATAATTTACATTAACTTGTGTTGGCGATGGGAACTCACCGCCATATATTAAAAAATCTACATTGTTTCCTAAACTTTCAGAAAACTTAGCTTCCCACTCACTAGATGGGCTTCCAATGCAGTCTTGTACTGCAACATAGCTAACTAATGTGGTCATGTTAATTTAAGTAATGTGTATCTTGTTCCTGAAGTGCTAGACCTTAATAAAACCAAATTACCAGATGTTCCAGTTAAGCTAAAGTTATAAAAACTTGTTGTTGTAGATGCTGGAAACACAACAGTACAAGGCTGTACTGTATTGGTCATATTTTCAAAAGTATTAGCACCAGTAAGGGTTAAGTCTCCATTACCACCTTGGTTTAATGTTTTATAAGATGCTCCACCACCAGCAAAAGTTTTTGCTGTTCCAGATGTCATACTAATAGAACCAGTACCAGTTACAGATAGATTAGTAGCTGTAGAAGCATCCCAAGATGTGCCAGAGCCAGTAACCACTATTGACCCAGTACCTAATGAGATTGTTCTAGCGTTGCTATTAGAGGTGCTAAATAATCCCGTAGTTAGTGTCTTATCAACTAAAGACAAAGTTCCATTAGTCAGCGTATAAGTTCTTGTAGAACCTAATATTAAGTTATCTTGTAATTGGACAGTTCCACCAACTCCGTTTTGCGCAAATGGTCTATCTATTGTTGTGTTGCCATTTGTGGTAATTTGTTGTGTTCCTGTTGTTGCTGAAAAAGTTAATGGTCCAGATGAAGTTGTAAGCGTCATTCCACTAGAAATGTTTAAATTTCCATAAATAATAATTTGGCTTAATGTAGAAGCTAAACTTCCCGTAAATCCTGTAAAGTTTATTGATTTATAAGCTACTGTTGCAGCGCCACCAAAGGAAACAATATCAGACCCAGCAGAAATATTGTAATTTAAAGCATTTGCTTCTGTACCACCAGCAGTATTGCCAACTTGTATTGTTCTAGTTCCAGTAGATCCACTATAAGTTAAATTAATTGTTGGGGTTCCTGTATAGGTAAATCCTGTAGCAGTTGCCATATTAAATACTGTTGCATTGTTTGCAATTACAGTAATATTTCCTGTACCAAATGTAATGGCACGGGTATTTGAATTATTAGAAGAAAACAATCCTGTGGTTAATACATAGTTACCAGCACCGTTATTAGTAAGGTCTAGTGTTCCTGATGTAAGCGTAGTTGTTCTTGCAGAGCCTACAGTTAAATCACCATTAAGTCTAACTGTTGCAGATGACCCAAAAATAGTTATTGGTTGAGTAAATGTAACTCCAGCAGAAGTAATGGTTTGAGTGCTTACACCCCAAAATAAAATTGCACCAGTTCCGCTTAATGTTAAGCTAGAAAATAAAGTAATATCTTTTAAAACGATTGGAAGTTGAGTTCCTGTTGCTAATGTAAATGCCGTGGTTCGATTTGACACTCCGTCTGCCATCTGAATTGAACCAACCCACCAAGTTTGGTCATAGTTAATAGTTCCTGCTGCTCCAGCTTCAGTAAATGTTGCTGTATCTTGTGCTAATGGAAAATTATTTACAGCAGGAGTGCCATTATTTGTAGTAGCCCATCCTGTAGCTGACCAACTTTGAGTTCCAGCTAAATTCCAATAAACAGTTTTAGGTGCATCAAAAGTAATACCGCTATTGTTTCCACCATTACCAAGTCTTGTGCCTGTCCAAGCTCCTGCTGTTCCTGCTGTTGCAATATCTTTAAAATCTACATCGGCAAGCGTAGCAAGGGTTCCATTAAGTGTTATAGTTTGTTGAATATCATTTGCGCTTGTAAGAACAGACATTCTTCTAATTGCAGTATTTGTTGTACCAAATGTCAAAGTACCTGATACAGTTTGGTCTGCAAAAAATCTAATATTTCTTTGTCCAGTAGCTGCTCTACTTGTAAATGTTAAATTATTAAAAGTATTTACGCCACTTAAATTATATGTACCACCACCTGCACTACTAAATGTAACATTGTAAAAAGTTTGTCCACCGCCAGCAAATGTAGGTGAAGCGTTAGAGCAAGTTATTTGTGATGTGCCAGCGTTGAATGTAAGACTAGTAGATGTAAATGTTAAAGCAGCAGCAGCAGATAAAGTTACAGTTGAAGAACCTAAATTTATAGAACGAGTGTTTCCACTATTGGAGTTAAATTGACCGCTAGTTAAATTAAAGTTATTTGTAACAAATGAGCCTGAAACTACCGCCATATTGCTACCTGTAGAAAAAGCAGACCCTAAAGTCCATTCTCCACCAACGCCATTAAAATTAATTAAAGTATTTGCTATTGTTACACCGTTTGTAGTTACTGTTTTACCAGTTGTTGTAGCAAGAAAATTAAAAATTGCTCCGCTTGTTCCAGTCCAAGTACAATTCGTGGCTGGCAAAGTCATAGAGCCATAACAGTTAATAACTGCCGTAGCTCCTAAAGAAAATGTAACCGCCCCTACAAGTGGGCCAGCAACAGTAAAGTCTGCACAAGCAGCGTTAGTACCTACTGTTACTGTGTATAGCGTAGCGTTGGATAGCGAATCAAATATGACATTATCAGCAGAAGTAGGCGCAGAAGCACCACCAAGACCGCCAGATGTTGCAGACCAGTTAGTTGTTGTGGTTGCGTTCCAGCTACCGCTACCGCCTACCCAATATCTATCAGCCATTATCTGTAAATTCCTCTATCTTTAGCATCTTGTATATATGCTTCAAACATTCTTAAATCGTGGGCAAATGCGCCTCGACAATGGTTATTCTGCCAAAAACAAATATGATTAATTATCCACATTGCTACATTCCAAGACTGTCTATAAGCCCTACTAGATATTGATTCGTTTGGCTGACCAAAACAAAACACAACATTTAATAGTTGTGAGAACGCAATCCAAATGTTATTTAAGTATGATTTCATCTTCTGGTGGATTGACTATTGCTAACCAATCATCGTAGCGTTTTTGTTCCATTGCATCAATCTGCTCTGGGGTAAGTTTGGCATATTCTTCTGGAGTTACTACAATAGCATCTCTAAAAAGCCAAGGTTCTTCACCACGCTCAAAAGTAATCGTTACAAGATTTTGCTCTTGCTCAACTTTAAGTACAGTCATAATTAAGCAATAGTTACAGTTAAACCGCCAGCATTAATTCTAAATATATCGTTTGCATCAATTGTTTTGCTAACATCTAATTCTGTGTGATATAAAAGATTTCCAGAGGTAAGCGCATCTAAAATGCCAATGTGCGTAATAGTTCCCCAGTTTGCAGTTGCCGTATTAAATACAATATCTGCATCAGATGAAGCAACGCCATTTGTAGGGGCGTTAAAAGTTGCCTCTTTACGAGCATAAGAACCACCACTTATTTCAGTTCCAGTATTAGCATCTGTAGGATCGCTTGTGTATAAACCTACATAAACTGTAGAAGGAGATGTATAAGTGGTATTTCTTAGTGTTGCATTAATAATTGCATTTTCTAAGTAATTGCTAATTTCTGCCATGATTGTCCTATCGGGAGGTAATAGTCATTTGAATTGGTACACCAGCGTATTCTGATCCTTGGTCTGCATCGCTAATATTTCCTATAGCTCGATCATACAGATTAGCCCAAGTTGCAGTACGAGCATCATTAATAAGGTATGGCTCTGCTTCCATAAGAGAAGCATAAAGCAAAGCATCAGGATAATTAGCTAAAAACGCATTAGATATATTTGTAGAAGATAATACTGGTGGTCTAGTGTAATACAAGATTTCCATCGTATATGCTGTATCTGGGATTGGAGCTAACAAAATCTCTGATGCCAAAATGGTATAGAAAACTGGCTTACCAGAATCATCTGCTCGTGCATTACGAGTAAAAGATGATGGGGACATATAGGTTAATGGCGCTCTTGGATTACCTTGTAGATATAAATCTCTAATTTGCAAAAAATCACTTGGTAAAGATATTTTTGGATCACCACCAACAGTAGATGCATACGCAGAATTAAGCATCTGACGAGTACGCAAATCCCTAGATAAGCGTAACTCTGCAAACGAAATGAAGTCTGGAATGATAGATGTTAAATCAGACCGACCTAAGTAGTTTGCTACTGATGTCTGTAAATCGCTGTAAGAAGTGTATGCCATTATGTTTTCTCAATGTTGTGCCATCCGTAGACATAAGAACCAATATGCCTAATGCCAATAGATAAGTCATGGTCTACCCATGTGTCAATCCCTACATCTCTTGCCTTAATGCAAAAGTAAATATCCTCACCTAATATCTTCTCATTTGGCAATTGCTCAAAGTAGAAGTAAGGCCGTTCAATCTTTTTAAATACTGATGTCTTAATCAGCACTACGCCACATCCAATCCCATCTACCTTGCTAATGCCTTTCATCCCATTGGAATAAACAGGCAGCCAGGTAATAGAACCATCCTCATTAATCTGGATAGTCTTAGCCGTAGGGATAACTGGTTCAGATCGAGTGGTAGCGTTTACACCAATAATGTCCTTATTATGGGACATTAGAATCTTTAAGGTATCTTTTGGGAACCTCATGTCCGCATCAATAAACAGCAGATAGTCTGCTTTTGCTTCTAATGCAGTCTTAACTAAGCTATTGCGCTGGTCAAATATAAGCGTTCCAGCAGCCGTAAAGATGTCTAGATCGTGTTTAGAAGTCTTGACTGTGTAACCCACTAGCGCTGCTAAATCAAACGCTGTAGCCACCTCCATTTGACCCCTAGCTGGTATACAGATAGCAATCTTGCTCATACTGTACCCCCACGAGTACGAAATACCCTATTTTCTGGGTCATTTAGCCATTTCTTCATAGCTTTTTGATCCATAATGTAATAGCCACGCATGATGCCTTTTACATTGAGTTCATTAATGATCTCTGTAGGCAAAGATGCAATCTTATTCTTTCGGTCAATGGGATTATCACCCCATCCTTTTGTTCCGCTATTCTCATTAAACTGAGCCTTTGTATGCTCAATAAAGTCTGTTAGATCGGTAGAGTGCTTAATAATTAAGCCACCATCACCATCGTTGTAGGCCGTTCTAGTAACGCCATTTTCAATATCTATTATCTTTTTCAAATTCTAATCCACCTATCAGGAATCAAATCCGTTGTATCAAGGCCGTTAGTAAACCAATCTCTAGGAGCTACTACTGTATCTCCATCGGCTAACCATGCACCCCACCAGGCAAAACTACTATTAGCTATTATATGATTTTTGAATGATGCCAGTAAAGCTAAATCTACAATTGCTGAGTTGCCTTTTACAACTACATCTGCCCATTCTAGGTTTTGTTCGCACCACTCAGGATCATCAGAAAATACTACAAAAGTAGCGTCTGGGAACACCTCTCTGGCATCCCCATAATATTCTTCATCTAGGTTGTGGAACACATCTCCAAGCGCTAGGTAATCCCCACGCCTAACGGATACTGCGACCATCTCTGAATCTATGTCATGTTTTGGCAGCTTGAACTCTTGTCTGATCTTGTCAGCAATATGCTCAAAATATTTCTCTGATTGCCAGTAACCTACCATAGTCCCAGATTGGGATATTTCTTGAAATTTAAAGCCCTTTTCTAATATTGGTGCAGATATTTGTTGCGCTATCTTTGCCGATATTGGAAAAACGCTTAATTCGTACTGCCTATGCTTATTTGTATTATATAAACTGTTGTCTATAAACAACGCTTTTTGTAATCGTTCAGCTACCCCAAGTCCAGAAGCATACTGGAACATTTGGTTGCCTAAACCACCTTGAAGATAAGTAATCATAGAAAAAGGGGTGAGTTATCCCACCCCTGATTCTACTTAAAACGACTACTTATGACAAGTCAAATGCACCGCCATGAGCAGCTTCGTTACGAACTTCGAGTGTTAATTCAGCCAAGATTTGTGTCTTGTCTGCATCACCAACTTTTGCCAATTCATTTGTTTGGAATGGGCGCAAGTATGCCAAAGCAGCATACTCTGGATCGAGTACGAGGGCATCACGAGTACGCATAAAGCGATTTGGAACGATCTGCAATACACCGAAATCAGATTGATACAAATCAGCACCAGCTAGGATAGTAGCTTGACCGCTTGTAGGAACTTGATAACGCTGTGCTGATAGACCAGTAAAGCCACTAACTACTTGTTTGAGAGCTGGGCTAACAAACAAAGTTGTAGGTGTACCACCTGATGTAAACACTTTAGAGATAACATCTTTGAGGATGGTTTCTGTGAAAGTGCGGGTTGTACCATCAGTACGAGTAGAAACACCGATAGTTACTGGATCTACACCAGCAGTAGTACCAGAACCTTCGTTTGTGTTTGTCTTGATGTAAGACAGGAGTGAACCCATTTTACGAGCAGACGAACCACTTGAACCAACAGCTTGACCTTGGTTAGCTGTGATAATAGCTTCAATATCACGCTTGATTTCAGCAGATGCTTTAGCCAATTGATAAGCCTTTTCAGACTTACGACCAGCTTTGTCTACTGCTTCCAAAGTACCAGAGATCATGATGGTTTTGCCAACGATCTGTGTGTAGTTGCCTAGACGAGTTGTTGGAGAAAGTGTTGCCTCAGATGCAGAAGCGCCTTCGATCAACGCATTAGAAGTAGTAGCTGCAGCTAGGCTGTCAGTCTGCCACTCATGGTAAACACCAGTAGCCTTAGTCTTGCCAATAGATGACATGATTGGGGTATCGGTAGGAGAAATGTCATAAATAACATTAGTTAAATCTTCACGGCTTCCAACTGCCGAGTAGCGATCATAAGCTGCCATAATATAAATCCTTTAAATTATAAAAATCGTTCAAATAGTTTTGCTGCATCACGCTTGTTACCTGTTTTGCGTAATTGAGCAAACTCTTTCTTTTGTACTTCTTGTTCGGAACTCTGCGGATTAGATGTTCCTGGTTTGAGTGTTTTAGGTGCTGCTGCTACCTTTTTGGTTGCACCAGCTTTACCAGCTACCAGATTCTCATACTGCATAGCCTTATAGAGCGTTTGTACAGCACGACTGTCATAAACCTGAGAAAGCTCTTGGTCAGAGAATCCAATGGATTTTGCGTAATTGCGAATATCCCTACGGACTACTTCTGCCTTGGCATCATCCTTAAACTCAGGAATGATTGTCTTTAGCTTTTCTTGCTCGGTTTGGATATGCTGTTGCAAACTCTGGCTTTGTAAAGCCTGTTGTTCTTGCTGAACACGATAGCGTTCTGCTTGAACTGTCTGTAACTGCTTCTCCCTTTCGCTACGCTCTGCTATCTTAATTGCATAGGCAATCGGATCTGATTCCTTCAATTCCTGTAGGTTTTCAGAACTGTCTTGCTGACTTAGCAATTGCTCAATAACTTGGAGTCGTTGTGCGTAAGTTTCTCTTGTCTTTGCTGCTTCATCAATCTTTACTCGCTCTGCTTCCACAGATTTGCGTTGTTCCGCTAAAGATTGAGTCTTTTTCTGATAGTCGGCAGTCCTACTGTAACCATTTAAAAGTTCGTCTAGACTTACTTCTAGTTCCTCGCCATTTGCTTTGACTCGGTACTTAGGAGCTTCTTCTACAACTTCTTCCTGATCTTCAGTTTCTTCCGCACTTACATCTGATTCCTCGCCCTGTGGCTCATCGTAAGTTTCCTCACTAGAGTCATCTGCACGAACCTCTGGGTCAGCTTCCGCTTCCTTGGTTTGTGGGTCAAGAATAGACATAAATGCGTTAGCTGCACCGCCTATCGTGTTATCTACACTCCCTTGTGGGTTGGTGTTTTCGCTCATGTTTTACCTTTTATGGGTAGTTAAAAAACCTTAAATCGCTTCTTATCAATGTCGGCTTGTTGCACGATTGATCTCAAAGATGCTTCAAAATCTTCCATAGCTCTTAGTTTTACTAAGGCTCTTTCTCTGCCTTCTACATCATGTTCGGCAGAGTTAAATACATACGACTTGTACAAGTTCTTTTGAGCTTCTAAAAGCTCAACGAAAAACTCATCTCTTAGGTAATTTCCAGCTCGTTCTGCTCGGTTCATGCACCCATGCCTTTAGCCATTAATTCAGCCGTCTTAAAACGATTGTCAGCTTCAAACTCAGCAGTCTTTAATTCGATCTGAGCAGCAGCTTTATCACGAGCTAATTGTATCTCCGCAGCAGCTTTTTCTCTAGCCAGTTGAATGTCAGCTTGAGCTTTAACTTGATCGCCCTGGATCTGAGCTTGTAACTTAGCTTGATCTCCTTGGATCTGCGCTTGAGTCTGAGCCATGTATGCTTGAACTGCTGGATCTACTGGCGCTTGTTGTGGTGGTGGTGGCTGAGAAATAGCAGCATCTAACTCTGGGCTAATCTCCTTAAAGAACTCGTTAGAGTCTTTGTAACCAGCAGCCTCAATAAAGCGACCCAATGTATTGCGATACTGACCAACAGTAACTAATGGGTTTGCATAGCCCTGTTGTTGCAAGATTTCCTCTTGCTTCTGTAGAACCATAGCAGCCATAGCCATTTGTTGATCTTTGTTGCCTGTACCTAAACCGACATTGATAGATACATCGTAATTAGTTTTCCAGTTACGAGGATCTACATTGACATACTTACCACGCAGACGGATAACACGCTCTTTGTCTTGGTACTTGCATAACAAGTGGAAGATACCAGCAAACAAGTCTTTAACGCCTGTATCAGCAAAGATACGAGCAATCATTTCTAAACGGCCTGAGCCAGCTTGTTGCATTGCTGCGATAGCTGTAGCTGTAGTGTTTTGTAGAATGTTTGCATCTAAACCTTGGCTAGTCTGAGTAACACCAGAACGCTTCTGTAGGACTTGATCCATGTAGTCCAACATAGGGAAGCTCTGAGCTGCCGTAGGTGGAACTGTCAAGGCCTGTACTGCGCCTGGGGATTTCATGCGAACTACTCCGTTAGGAGCAACAGTTAGTAAATCATCCATGTTTACTTGACCATCAATTGCCGTCATTCTAGGCAAGTTTGTAAGGTACAAGTTATCTAAGATCTGACGAGTAATCGTAGACTTGATTAACTGGATGTCCATTGCACGATCAGCCAAAGACTGACCAAAGAACTTATGTGGCATTGGAATAGGGCAGATAGAAGCAAACGGAATATGGTCTACTTCTTCCTGATCCAAGATCTCTGACATAGCAGCGTAAGTTACTTTAACTAACTCTGCAATGCCATCACCATCTATATCGGTACGGATATAGCACTCAAATACTTCAATGTCTTGCATTGTAGGATCTAATGACTGATTCTCATCAGGCATCTCACCTGGCTCATAACGAGCTACACGCTCTGGTGTATAAGTTAAATCGCTATACGATGGCAGCTTATCTACAATATCTTTAGCGTAGCCAGCAGCAATCAGATCTGAACGACTCATTAATACACGATGAGCGCAAAAACTTGCATCTTTAATGTTCTTATCACGCTTGGAGATTAAGAACTCCTCTGGCGGTACGCACTCAATCTTGACACGCCCAGCTTCTTTTTTCTTCTTGATGGTTACATCATAGGAATAGATAGGCATACCCATCTGGTCAATAGCCACTTCATTAATGTTTTGGCTAATAACTTCCATTTGTCCATCAGATAGCAAAAGAGTTAATTCTTCTGCATTTAGATTCTTATACTTTTCCTTGATAGGATCTTCGCTATCTTCCCACCAGTATTTAACAATGCCATTCTTTTGTAGAAGTGCATCCTTAAACCAGTTATGCATCAGAATAACGCCATCGTTATCTTGGAAGAATACTAGGTTGCAATAATCAGTAGCCTGTTTAGCTGCTTCTTCATCACCTTGGGCTTTTGGCTCAAAGCGCACCAATTCATCTGACTGAGTAAAGATGCGTAGAAGTTGTGGCAATGCGCCATCAATTACCTCTGCTACTTCACCAGTAACAATGGATGAACGGCCTTCTACCTCATTGCCGTATGGCTCACGATTGTAGTAAGTCAGCGCTTTTCTACGAGCTTCACTTGTTTCGGTATCTACAAAGCCGATAGAGTTCTCTATCTCGCTATCCAATATACCTTTTAACTTATTGTCATCCATTTATACGATCCATGAAGTTTTAACATCTAATGCCTTATCCCATGTATAAGGCTTCTCGTCTAACCCTACAGCCACATAACGCCAAGCATCTGCAGCATGGCTGTTTTGGTCGTGTAATGGCTTGTCGCTAAACATCTTTGTATCAGGATCTACTGCATAACGATAGTGTCGTAATGCTTGTAGTCCTTCTGCACATTTGTTCTGATCGAAATAACAACGATTCATCAACATACGAGCAGCGTTAATACCATCAGAAATGCTCAGTTTAGGAGTAATCCTAACTGGCAATCCCATTGATTCAATAATTTCTTTTGTACTGCGACCTGTCATATTCTTGTGTTCTGCATCATGTGGAAGCCAATGATCTCTATAAGTGTAGCCCTTTTCTTGTAAAAGAGTTACATAGAAGTCGATTGTCTTTTGGCAGTCTTGATAGAAATCTACGATCCTAACTTCGCCACCTGGCAGAGTTTGCACGAACCAAATACTTGTCATATCCGACCAGCCAAGATCCCAGAATGTAGAAACTAATATTGCTTTGTCTACAGGTACATCTTTGATGCGCTGTTCTTCCATTGCTTTACGCAATTCAACAGCATAGACAGCACCATCTAATACTTGTCTTGTATTGCCTTCCCATACATTGAGATAGGCATCCATATCTCGTTCTTTGAGATCTTCCATCTCTGTTCTAAGTACGCTTGGAAACCAAGGATTGTCAGACCAGTTTACTTTTACTACCTTTGCAAAGCTCGGAGGATGCGCTACAAAGCGTTTATAGGTTTCATCCGTATCTAACTCAGGGTTAAATGTTACCCAGATCTCTGAGCCTTCTTTACGAATAGTAGGAATCAATACATCCCATGAGCTTTTAGATGTAGTCTGAGCTTCTTCCACCCAGCAGATATCTACACCCTCAAACGACTTAATTTTAGTAATGTTGTGCTTTAAACCAGCAAATAAGAACTCAGTCCCATTCGTACCAAAGATACTGGTATTTTGTACAGTATAGAAATCCTCTAGTCCCATACCCTTGATCTGATCTGCAAGCAGCGCATGAACAGAGTCCGATATAGAGTTCTGAAACTCACGAGCGCATAGCACCCTTAGTTTCTTCATCCTACCCAATACCAATAGCACCCTGGCTACAGTCCAAGACTTAGAGCTTCCTCGCCCACCATAGATGATCTTCATCCGATGGGGTTCTAGTAAACACTCTAACTTCTCAGGGATCTCAATACTAAACTTTGTCATTCTGGCCGTTTGATAACGAACTCGATCTGACTAATCTCTATTGCATTGCCATCTGCACCACTAATCTCTGTAGCCTGTACAGCTTTGCCGTCTACTCTATCTATTACTTCTTTAATAGCCCAAGGCTCACCCTGTTCAGCAGCATCTACTAACTTTTGTGCAATAGTGCGTAACTTACGGCTATCCTCTTGAACCAAAGCTACTCTGAGCTGGTTGTAGAACAACTTTCCCTTTTTGCCGTTCTGATTGCCTATAGGCGCTCCACCCTTATTGGTTGAAGCAACTTCTAAATCTTTGTTTTCTGTAGAACTTTCCATTCCATTCCCTATGGGTTGATGGTTGATGATGTCGTTATTCTACAACAGTTTTACCACTTTTCTTTGTTTGCCCAAAATGCAGCGCTCATCTTGCCTTTTGCTATGTTTTTTGCATGACGAGCTTTGAATGATTTGCGCCTGGCTTTATCTGCTGCTGATTCGTTTTCTTTTGCTGGACTACCACTTACACCTTGCTGACCAAATCTAATGGTCTTTACCATATCTCCTTCTTTAGCCACTACAACATGGCTTTTAGTAGGATGATTAGGAGTCTTTTTTGGTTTGTTATATTCAGCAACACCCATCCGTTCTAGGATAGATGCTGTTTCTCTTAACTTCATTTCTTATAACGAGCTTTTTTGCTTGCTTCTGAGATAGCAATAGCGATGGCTTGTTTAGGACTTGTTACGACCTTACCGCCCTTACCAGAATGTAGAGTACCTTCTTTGTACTCGCCCATGACCTTACCGATCTTGGCTTGCTTTTTGCTCATCTTCATACATTTCCTTTAGATCGTATTTACACCAAATTAACGGAGCTTCTTCACCATCTGCTAAACCTTTAGCAGTATGCTGTTGTATTTCTACAACATTTGCTTCTAAGTTATTTAAGCCATCTGCCATATTAGGGTAAACCCTATTACTAAATCTTTTGTGATTTGCCTTGCTTGCTTCTGTTTCACCATTGGCATCGTAGCCGTTTGAATCATGGTCTAGAGCAATAAAAGTACCATCCCTATACCCTAGTGGCAGACCGACTGATTCGAGCCTCTTAGCAAGATCTGTATCCTCGTAACCCCATCCCCAATAAGTATTGGAGTATCCGTTACAGGCTTCAAAATGCCATTTTTTCATTAGCGCTACAGCAGCTAGGCCATATCGTTGTGCGTTTACTACTTGATCTGTTCCATGTCCTACTGGTCTTTTTTCCATACCATGCCAGATAATTCTGCTTGGCAAGCTAGGCTCTGTATAGTCTGCCCACATAGGCATATAGTCTACATCGTTAAAACAGACATAATCTACAGTTCCAGCTATTGCTGCATAAGCATGGTTACTGATTGCACCACGATTAAATGGGCTATCGTCTACTTGTTCTGCAATACAGAACAGGGGTTCTATTTTGGTGTTTCTACGGAAAAAGCTAACTGTATGAGGAAGCATCTTAGCTAGATGCTGCTCTCTATCTCTATAGGGGATAATTATCCCTAATCTCACTTTTTCTTTGGCTTTGCCGTTTTTGCTGCTTGTTTGAAGTCTTTGGCGCTGGGAGCAGCTTTGCTACCAACTTTATTCATTTTTTCACCAGAGCCAGCTTTAATTCTTGCAGCTTTAGCATGGATATTAGAATAAAGACCCATTTTCATTAATCATCTGCCTTTTCTTCTGCTTCTTCCCAAGATTCGCAAACACGCAAATTATGGCAAATGAACTCGTATTTATGACAGAAACCACGCCCACCACCATTGCGATCAAATGCGTTCTCTGGAACTACCTTCATTGCTTTTAATGCTTTAGGGCTATTATCAAAATATTCGCAATTAGCGCAATATCTGTTTGCCGTCATTTCCTCTGGTAATCCCCAGAACTCTACTAATTTAACCCAGAAATCTCCTGGATTAGCTGGATCTTTAGCACCTAGATGACGAGTTTCCATCAAGGTCTTGGTCATTATGTCGTTTGATTCTTTAGTAATAGGATACTCAGATTCATCCACCATTGGTTCATCTAAAAGCCCATTTCCAGTCATATCTTCTGGCATATCTTCTTTAGGCGCTAAGAGTCCGATAGCGATTTTCATATTTAACCTTACAAAATTTTGGGCAAAGTTTCCCTAGCCAAATTATAAATGTGTTTTGCGATCTGCACAAGATTGACAGATAAATCGTTCATTCATGCCATTATTATAAATTTCGTAGATACCTTCAGCCGTTGTCTTTTTTATCTTGCATTTTGAGCAAGTTCGTATAGTGTGCTGATTTTGTTTTTTTATCCAGTTCGTGCTGGAGTCTTTTCTTTGCATTATCTAGGTCTACTTCTAGCCGATGTGGAGATATTCTAAGAGCATGGGCTAATTGTCCTGTAGAAGCATAAGGATGGCTTACATAGCGCATTTTAAGGGTTCTACGCAATTCTATTGGTAAATTCTTAATTGCCTGTTCTATAAGATCTCCGTCTACATGATCTGGCTCATAGTGTGGCTCAGATTCAGCATATAGATTTCCCAGCTCTGGTATATAGTTCTTTTCAAAACTACGGCAAGTAGTATCTGGCTGTGGAGCTACCACGCCATACGATACATACCACGCCCAGTTCTTAAGACGATCTTCCATAAATTGTCATATTAATTTAATAGAATTTATTGTATTATATTCAACATCTTAACGCAATTACTGAAAGCGCTTAATGAAAATCTTGCTGCTTGATATAGAAACAAGTCCTAATACAGCTCATGTCTGGGGACTTTGGCAGCAAAATGTATCCCTTAATCAGCTATTAGAATCATCATACACGATGTGCTATTCAGCTAAATGGCTAGGAGATAAACAGATATACTTTGATTCTGTACAAAAAAGCACCTCTCAGTCTATGTTAGAAGGAATACATGGATTGCTAGAAGATGCAGATGCAGTAGTCCACTATAACGGCACCAAGTTTGATATGCCAACTCTTAATAAAGAGTTTTTGGTGCATAACATGACACCACCGCCACCAACAAAACAAATAGACTTGCTTAGAGTAGTAAAAAGCCAGTTTAGATTTCCAAGCAATAAATTAGACTATGTAGCGCAGCGCCTAGGTCTTGGAAAGAAAAACCATCATGAAGGCCATACGCTTTGGATTAAGTGTATGAACAATGATAAAGCAGCATGGAAAGTTATGGAGGAATATAACATCCAGGATGTAATCCTTCTTGAAAAGTTATACAAGAAGTTATTGCCCTGGATTAAGCAGCCTATTAATCAAGCGTTAATGAAGGATAGAAAAGGCTTTGTTTGCCCTACTTGCTCTAAGCCACATTTGATTAGCAAAGGATTACGATATACAACTACTGGTGCATACCAGCGCTATCAATGTAAAGCCTGTGGTGCTTATTCTGTAGATACAAGGTCTTTAATTCCCCACGCAAAACTTAAACATTTGGCATGAGATTAACACCAGAGGTTGTTCGCAATCTCTATGCTTCTATTTATTGTTGTTATCCATTTACTAAATGGAAGATGCCTTTGCCAGAAGAAATTGATTTTATAGTTACAACTGATCCAGAAACAATGGGTACATACTTATACGATACTGGTGAAGATTATGAGCATACCATTACTATATCTTCTGCTAGGTGTGGACACTATTACACCCTTCTCATAACGCTTTGCCATGAGGCTATTCATTGCAGCTTTCATAGACAAAAAGGTGATAAATGGATGCAGCATGGAAAAGCATTTAGAACTAGGTGCAAAATGGTAGGCCATGAACTAGGATTAGATCCATTAGAACTTTAATGGTTTTTACCCTCTAAATTAGATTGGTTGTATAGCATAGACTTATACATTTTTGCTTGATCTTCTAGATCATGTATTAGCTTAACAGTCCTATATAAGACTTCATTTTCATGCTGTGTCATTACCTTACCAGTAAACAAATCTATTAGCTCATTAACGGCATTATTTGTGTTCACTTATTTTCCTTTCCAAGTCTTTCATCGACTCGCTCCAATAACCTCTCACAACTAATTTTCCATTTATTTTCAAAAGCTCGGATACCCAATCTGTGAAGGCTATCATTTCCGTTCCTATGGTGTTCTGGGCATAAAGGCAAGATAGGGGATGTAATCCGTTTAGCTCCATATCTCCGCACATGATGGAGTTCTGACGGAGTGCCTTCAAACCCAAGGACTTCGGAGCATAGAATACATCCGAGTTCTGCAATCTTATTAAGGCGCTTCTTTTCATCTTTTGTAGCCATTATTTAAAGGTTATCCATACAGAAAATATAACAATAGCAATTATTACCAATCCAAAATAGTATGGCAAATCATTCATCTACTTTTTCTTCTATAAAGTCTTTTGCTATTCCCCAGGCAACAGAAATAATAGCTAATGGCAGCAACACCCAGCCAATTGCTAAAGTGATTATTCTTATCATTGCATAGCCCTATCTATCCCACGATTATTAGCTGATTCTGTTCTGTAGATTTCAATAGTTTGCTTTGCAGACTCTAATTCCCATTTAAGAGTTTCCTCTAGCTCTATGGCTGCTTTTATGCCATATAGCAATGCTATATAGTCTGGATGCGATTTAGCATCTGTTTCTTTTGCAGCAGAAGTGGACTCTACAGAATCCTTCATTAATAATGCCAATTTAGATTTTAAGAACAACTCTAGATAAGATCTATTTGCTTTTGCTGCTGCAAAGAGCTTTCCATTCTTATAGAGGTAGTCCCTGGCTTTGAGTGCTGATTTTTCGCTGCTTTCCATAATCGTTCCATTTCATCTTGTAGATCTAATCTAGCTTGCCATCCACGCTTTTGCTGCACTAGGTCTAATTGTTTTCTACGCTTATCTAGAGGCCAATTTAGTAGCTCTCTAGCCTCACATTCTTTACGCCATTCTTCACTATAACTGTTCTTCGAGTTGCTTAATACGCTGACTAATCCTTGCTCGCCATTGCTGCCATCCTTCTCCAGCATAAGCCTGGACTCCTATTTCTTTTGCTTTATTTATGGTTGCTTCTTCTGAACTATACCAAGGCAACTCAGGCCGTTTATTTGCTTTTACTTCCTTTATTACGATTTCATCCTCAAACCTATATTGCCCTATCCAAGTGCTTGCATGAGGAATAAAATCCATTTCTGTATTTTTAGTTTTCCAATACTTTATATGATTAGGCAAAGCCTCTAACGCCAATTGCTGCTCATCTTTTCTAAGAGCTTCAAACTTACGCTGCGCTACTCTTTTACTTACTTTTCTTGGGTATAGTGCCCAGAATGTTTCAAACATCATCTCTCCTTCACTAGAAATAATAAGTTATTACGCCATAGGCATAAAACGCAACTGCCACAGCTTCTACAAGAAACAATGGTATATCCCTTTGGTATATACCAGCAAAAGCCCAGATACCACTACCAACAACGCCAAACCAAATGTTAGATGGATAGACATTTATGCTTGTAAGGAATATCCCTATCAGACATAGTATTGTTCCTGTCCATTTAACAAGGGTCATTTCTCTTGTGCCTTTCTTAGTGCTTTGGCAGTAGCCAATACAATCCT
>Ga0247723_1000957_pt1 | contig 17689 bp, 18 predicted proteins | sample MSEWelMarce5H_FC_FD_189079 | JGI IMG/M metagenome (GOLD analysis project Ga0247723, IMG submission 189079) | Subsurface sediment microbial communities from gas well in West Virginia, United States - MSEEL Well Study Marcellus 5H_FC | ecosystem: Environmental > Terrestrial > Deep subsurface >... | reverse complement strand
AACCTATAAGGTCGAGACCCCAGCCGAGGAGACCGTATTCAAACGTGCCGTCCGTTCAGAGGACGCTTGGAACTCCCTCTGGGAAACCGAACTGTTCCTTCACACGATGGTACAGGAATCAAAGCACGAATACGAGTTAATCCTTTGGAAGCAAGCGCAATCCGTATTCCGCAACATCCTACAAACCAACTCAATATCATTGGAGAATGAATACTGAAATCGTTAAAATTGAAAAGGTGTTGCCGAATACGAGCAACCCACGAATCATCAAGGATGATAAGTTCAACAAACTTGTCAAATCAATCCAAGAGTTCCCCCAGATGCTTGAGCTGCGCCCAATCGTAGTGGATGCAAATATGATGGTACTTGGTGGTAATATGCGCCTAAAGGCGTGCAAGGCCGCTGGGCTTACAGAGGTGCCGATTATTGTTGCCGACCAGTTAACGCCAGAGCAACAGGCGGAATTCATAATCAAAGATAACGTGGGCTTTGGTGAATGGGACTGGGATATATTAGCGAACGAATGGGACGAGACGCTTCTCCAAGAATGGGGTCTTGACTTACCTATTTTTTTAGGGGAGCCGTCCCACGATGAGTTAATTGGTGAGGAGAAGGGAAAGCCAGCGACTATGAAAATAACCTTTGATAGTCCAGAGCAATTACAAAAAGCGGAGATAGATATACAAGAGATTTTAGATAGAAAGTATCAAGGGGCTTATTTTTCAGTTAGCGCAGGAGAGTTATGAAACTTGAAATTGCGTCTTACAAAGCAATTAAATACGCTTGTCTAAATTTTCATTACGCTAAAACAATACCAATAAATACTTTTGGCTATTCTGTTTTTAACGATAATAAGGAATGGTGTGGAGTTGTTTTATACGGAACGGGTGCCTCACCTCAAATAGGCAAACAATACAATTTAAGTCAAGGACAAGTTTTAGAGTTTGTACGGATGGCCTTAAACGGAAAACAAGACCAACCCGTAAGTAAAATAATGAGTTTGAGTTTAAAACTAATTACAAAAAAAATACCATTATGCAAATTAGTTGTGAGCTACGCAGACCAAGAGCAGGGACATATTGGAACAATTTACCAAGCGTCTAATTGGATTTACTTGGGAGAGGTGAAGTCCCCTCCAATTATAGAAGGAAAGCACAATAAGTCAATGGGCGGTTCCGTTGGTGCGGCAAGGAAAATCCTAAAAAGGGAACCAAGTGTATATTACCCAAAGCCAAAGCATAAGTATATTTACCCACTTGACAAGAGTTTAATTGCTATGTGTCAATCTTTAAGCAAACCATACCCTAAAAAAGAAACCCCGACAAGCGGGGCTACTTTGAGCGAGGAGGTCGATTCGAACGCCACTTCTTAATTGGAATACCAAGCGTGCAACCATTACACTTTCCTCGCAGGTCAAACAAATATAAAACAAAGATACGATATGGACAAAACTGTACAACATAAAAAGGCAATGCTCGATGCATTGGAAAAATCCCTCGGAGTTGTAACCTCGGCTTGCAAGACGGTAGGCATTGGTAGAACTACGCACTACCTTTGGATGGATAGCGACCCCGAATACAAAGCAGCAGTCGATTCATTATCAGACGTTGCCCTTGACTTTGCAGAAAGCCAGTTGCATAAACAAATCAAGGACGGCAACTCCACCGCTACTATCTTTTTCCTAAAGACCAAAGGCAAGAAGCGGGGCTATGTAGAACGCCAAGAGCTGGACGTATCTACGGGCAAGATGTTCCAAATAGAAGTTCTTGGGGGCGATACGAACGAATAAGGTATTCAACCACCTACTGCGGAGCGACAAGCGCATAACAGTAGAGCAGGGAGGCACTCGGAGCGGGAAAACTTACAATATCCTGCTCTGGGTTATTTTTTATTATTGCGCCAAGAACGAGGGAAAGGTGGTTACCATCTGTCGTAAGACGTTCCCCTCCCTTCGTGCTTCCGTAATGCGTGACTTCATTGACATCCTACGAATGCACGACCTGTACAGGGAGGAGCATCACAATATGTCCAGCCACGAATATCGGCTGAACGGAAACCTGATTGAGTTCATTTCCCTTGACCAGCCCCAAAAGATTCGGGGACGTAAGCGCAACCTACTGTACATCAACGAGGCGAACGAACTGTTCTTTGAGGACTGGCAGCAGCTAATCTTCCGTACGGACGGAAAAATCATCCTCGACTATAACCCGTCCGATTCCTTTCACTGGATCTACGACAAGGTGTTGACCCGTGATGATTGCGACTTTTACCAAACCACCTACAAAGACAATCCCTTTCTGGATGCCGTAATCATAAACGAGATTGAGCGGCTCCAGTTTACGGATGATGACTACTGGAGGGTGTATGGCTTGGGCGAACGAGGCAGCAACCGAGCAGCCGTATTTACCTTCTCAACAAGCGACCTTCCGCAGGGCGCAAAACTACTGGCTTATGGAATGGACTTTGGCTACACAAACGACCCGACCTCCCTTGTGGGTGTGTACGAACACGGGGACGCTCTTTATTTGGACGAACTCATCTACCGCACGGGGATGACAAACAGGGACATTCACAACGTCCTCACCGACCTCGGCATAAGTAGATATGCTGAAATCTTTGCCGATAGCGCAGAGCCGAAATCCATTGACGAACTGCACCGCTTTGGCTGGAACGTGAAGCCCACAGCCAAAGGCCCAGACTCGGTAATGGCGGGTATTGATATGCTGAAACGCTTTCGGCTACTGGCTACCCCACGAAGCACGAACTTAATAAAAGAGCTGCAGAATTACAAATGGGCAGAGGATAAGAACGGCAACCTACTTAACAAACCGATGGACGCTTTCAACCACGCCTGTGATGCTGCGAGATATGCCGTATTTAATAAGAAGGCAAACCCTAACTTTGGCAGATATTCTTTGAGATGATATTAGTAGTAGGACAACCCAACGGAGTTTTTTACCACCGACTCCAAGTTCCTTACGAGGACTTACTGATGCGTGGGTTCGCAGTGAAGTTCGGCACCATTGCCGACCTCGACCAGTTGAAGGGGAATATCACTCACCTCGTAGTGAACAGGGGACTGGCTACAAAAGACCACAACAAGTTCAAGGCATTGCTGCGGAGATACGATATTAAGTTCATTGTGGACTTAGATGATTGGTGGAACCTGCCCGTCGACCATACGAACAAGTCACTTGCAAAGGGCACGCAAATCATCGCCTCCCTCAAGATAGCGGATGAGATTCACACCACGAACGAGTACCTCGCCGAGAAGATTCAAAAGATAAATCCATACGTTCCTATCTACGTCCTGCCCAACGGCATCGACCCACGGCGGGAGCAATGGAAAACGGACAAGGTAACGCAGGAGTTAAGCATCGGGTACCTCGGTGCCCTGCATCACGACTATGACCTTAAATGGAACGAGATCGACCTCTCGGCTCACAACTCCTATTCAATCGAATACTACCAACAGGCGATTGGTACACGGCACTCGTTTGACAAAAAGAACTACGAGAACTACGGGGAACTGTACAGGCAGGTAGACGTGTCCATCGCACCACTGGCACCAACCGAGTTCAACCGATGCAAGTCCAACCTCAAAGCGTTGGAGGCAGGGTTCACCAAGACGTGTATTATAGCCCAGAAGATGCACCCGTACACGCCCTTCTTGAATGATAGCAACTCAATCCTTTGCCGTACCCCCTCGGACTGGAGGGAAGCCCTTGCGTCCGTAACCAAAGAGAAAGCCCAAGAGCTGGCCGAGAACCTGTACGAGGACGTGCAGTTCTTTAATATCGAGAATATCAATAACACCCGACAGGAATGCTTCGTAAAATAATCGTACCCACCGAACTCGCCGACATCACTCTAAAGGACTATCAGCGTTTTATTGGAGCCAACCCCACGGATGAGACGTTCAGCCCGTTGGCTCTCTCTATATTCTGCGGTATTGACCAAGAGGAATACCCGCTATTCCCAAAGGCGCAACTGGAGGAGATTGAAACGCTTATTCAATTTACCCTCAACGAGAAGCCACCCCTCAAGCGTATCATCAAAATCGGTGAGGTTGAATATGGCTTTCACCCGAACTTAGAAGACCTTACCACGGGTGAGTTCATTGACGCACAGGAGTACCTCAAGGACTCGATTAAGAACGCTACCAAATGGCTGGGGGTGTTGTACCGACCCATCACCCAGAAGGCCGCAGGACGCTACGAGATCGAGGCATACAACCCAGCGAAGCACGACGGAGCAGCATTCGAGGAAATAACAATGGACACGGTGGAGGGGTGTCGGCTTTTTTTTACACGTTTACAGCTCTCATTGCAGATAGGTACCCTACTGTCTTTGAGTCCGAACCCAGCGACCAAAGAGCTGCGGACATCAAAAGCCAGTTCGCTAAAAAATGGGGATGGTTTGCAGTCATCCATCAACTTGCTGGCGGAAATGTACTCCATAGTGAGGCCGTCACGAATCTCCCGCTGAACCAGTGCCTTACTTGGCTGGCGTACGAGATTGACAAGTCAAGGGTAGACCAAGCTCTGATGCGACAACAAAGCCGATAGGGGGTTTTATAGTTATGAAATACGGATACTATCAACTATGTGAGGCGTTGCAATCGGCAGCGATCACGGCTGACTATATTACGACTACGACTTGGGGCAACATCTTCGACGTGGATATGCGTAAGATGACCCTGTTCCCTTTGTGTCATATCTTGGTGGGCAACGCTACCATCAACGAACGGACGGTCACCTACGAGGTAGACCTTCTGGTGATGGACGTGGTGGACTACTCAAAGCAAGACCCGAATGTAACCCCGTATTCATTTGAAGGTGTGGCAATTAAGCAGGACATCTACCACCGTGCCCTGTTCTCTGCTCAACAAATGATTGCTTCAATGCGGCGGGGTGAGTTATATACGGATGGTTTCCGATTGGTAAATGACCCCATCTGTGAGCCGATTGATGAGGACTACGAGAACACCCTTTGCGGCTGGAAGTTCACCTTACAGATTGAGACCCCGAATCCGACAATCATCTGCTGATGGCTTCTGGCAAGCCCGACTTAAAGAAGGCCGAGAATACCAAGTTTGCTCTTGACAAATTTGGGAAGTACCTTGTGCAGCAATCACGGGCTAACCTAACCAAAGGGAAAAAGAACGTCACCAAGAACCTGTACAACTCACTTGACTACGAAACGAAGGTCAACCCTCGCTCTATTGAGTTTGACTTCTTAATGGCAGAGTACGGGGAGTGGGTAGACAAGGGACGCAAGAAGGGCAAGATGCCCCCGTTCGGTTCAATTTATGCGTGGGTGGCACGGCGCAAGATTCAGTTTAAGGACAACAAAACAAAGAAGTTCCTGTCCTACTCCCAGACCGCAAGTATGGTGATGCTTAAAATCAAAGCCAAAGGAATCGACCCTACCAACTTTTACACCCGCCCGTTTCAGTTGGGCTACGCAAAATTACCAGAGGAGCTGCGCCAAGCATACGAGCTGGACGTGATGCAGTTCCTTGAATTTACCATAAACGAATTGAATAAAAAATACAAGTAATGGCCATCACCATAGTTCAACAGCCACCCGCCTATGCCTTTGGAAGTTCTCCAATGGTGTACGGATTGGATTCAACGGTATATGCCTCCACTGGCTTCGCCTACATCGCAGACGTATATGTGTGGACGGGGTCTATTGCCTCGGTTCCTGCGAGTTACACCTACCGATTTAAGTTGCGCCCAGATCCCGTGTCCGCACGGTACGGGTACTTGGATATCCGCAACGTGGTAGACCAGTTCCTTTCTGCCAGTACGATAGCCCACGATGACGGGCAAGCGCAGAACAACGTGTCCTCGGTAGTGAACGTGCAGGTCAAGTTCCGTGAGTACACCAACTCTGGAGGGGTCAGTGCGGTTCTGGCTACGTCGAGCAGCATCCGTGCATACGATGGATGGAGTGAGGTAAGCGACGGCTTGAACGTAAACCTTGAAACCCAAACGGGGGGCATACTGACCTCGATGCCAATGTCCCCTTCTTGGATTCCTATTTGGGAGGAGCAGCAGATGACGCTCGGAATAATGCTCGGCTCTACTCCCCCGCCAGACCGCATACAGGTCAACTACTCGGACGGCACCTTTGGGACGCTTTTGTTCTCCACCTTGTCGATGACGGGAGGGAACAACTCGCAGAACTGGATGTGGTTTATTCCGATTGGAATCACCAACCTTAACTCTTCGGCTATTGATCGCAAGCCGTCGGATATTGCGAACCTACAATGGTACACCATTGACTTCGTGCAAGGGTACGCAGCAGCATACCAGACCCGTGTACTTGCTGATGGGGGAACTGTCGAGGGATTGACTTGCTTACAGGCAGCACTGGTTGAGTTAACTGGAGTCCAAAGCACCTACAAATTTGAGGTTCAATGCGAGCCACGATACAGCCCGCTGACTATTGCCTTCCAAAATAGGTACGGGGCTTGGGACTATTTGCTCGTTCAAAAGAAGAGCGTAGAGAGCATAACTATCGAGCGAGATACCTACACCGCAAATGTCATCACTCGTTCAGCAGGCACCGCCTCAATACCCTCTTATGCTGCGTCAAAGCAATACTTCAACACACAAGGGCAGGAGCAGCTCGTTGTAAACACGGGATTCATTTCGGAAGGAATGAATGATATGGTAAAAGATATGATGCTTTCCTCGACCTTGCAGTTGGTAGAGCAAGAGCAGGGCGTAATTTTGAAGGATACGCAGGTCACTTACAAGACCTCCGTTAACGACAACCTCGTTCAGTACACCTTCACTCTTGAATACGCAAACCCAGTCAAGAACAAGTTATGGCTCTAAAGATTCAAACCAGCACGGGTTACCTTGACACCTACGGGGATGAGAGCATCTCGCTGGACTACAACGTGGCGGACTTGCGTGACCCTGCGGTCATCTTCTCCCCGATAACGCAGAACTTTAACCTACCAGCAACAGACGCAAACAATGCTTTTTTCAAGCACTACTACGACGTCAACATACAGGGCGGGTATAACGCCTACTCAAAGCAGCAAATCACCCTGTTCTCGGACGGGGTTGCTCTTTTAGATGGGTACATCCAACTGCTGAACGTAACCATTCAAGACGGCTTCATTAAGGGGTACGAGGTATTGGTGGCTGGAGAGGTCGGTGGTATTGCCCGCACATTAGGAGAAAGCGAATTGAGTGACTTGCCTGTTGATGCCCTTGACCACACGTTTAACTGGGACAATATCTACGATTCGTGGACAACACCTATCGGTGACGCTATAACGTACGGGATGGTGGACGGTCGGGGATTCGCCACGGATTCGGTGTTCGCCCCGCAGAGCCCCTTAAAACCGCTTGCAGAGACCAATTTTTACCCGCACATAAAAGTCAAGTATCTTATTGAGCAGATATTCTTGACGGCTGGCTACACTATCAACGCAATGGGCTTCTGGACGTCGGAGTATCTTACGGAGTTGTATATGCTCCTTTGGACAAGCGATGCGCTGGTATCAAATGAAGAGGCCGTAAACGCCAGACTATTCCAAGCGTCTGGTACTGATTTGACCATCGCCAACGGAAACACATTTGGCCCGACACAGGTAACCTTCGGGACTATTGTCTACGACAATGGCAGCAACTTCGCATCCAACGCATATACAACCACGGCCGCTGGGGCATATAAGTTTAATTTCCAAGGAGAAAACCCAGGGAGTCAATTTAATTTGCGCATAATTACTTATATCAATGGCAGTTACGGAACGGCCTATTGGGTAACGGTTGGTGCGAATTTTAACATTGACTTTACTGTTAATTTGAATGTCGGTGACGTTGTGACCTTATACGCCGCTCATAACGGTGCGTTAAACGTCACGAACACAAGAGAAATTGAAAACTACGTTTGGACTTGCATCTCGGCTCCTGCCTCCCCAGTTGGTTTGACGGTATCAATGAAGGACTTGATGCCTAAAATGAAGCAACGTGACTTCATTGCAGGGGTGGCAAAGCTGTTCAACCTTGTCATCGTGCCAGACCAAACCACGCCTAACAAGCTGAACGTGTACGACTACCAAACGTGGATTGCGTCTGGAGTAGTAAAGGATTGGACGTACAAGCTGGACACCTCGCAACCGATCACAATACAACCAACCACAGACCTTCAAGGCCGTTCAATTAACTTCACCTTCCAAGAGGGCGGGGCAATAATCGAGCAGGCGTTTAAGAACTCCTTTGGGTACTCACACGGAACGCTGCAAATTGCAGACACCGCCAACGAGTTCGCTCAGGGTGAGTTTAGTGTGGAAGTTCCCTTTGTATCATCTCTATTCAACCGCCTAAACAACACGGCTAATCTGGAGGTGCTGCAACTCTTTGACCTTGAAGGAAAAGCAATCGAAAGCCAACCCCGATTGATGTGGTACCAAGGTGTGCAGCCAACAGTCAAATACTATATTACTGACCAGTCGGTACCTACCATTTCTATACAGACCACTTACCCTAAATTCGGGGTTTACACGGAGGGTTATACCAAAGACATCACTTTAACATACGGGCAGGCTGTCTTGGACAACCGCATCCCGCCTCCGTACAATTTGTTCACGGAATTTTGGGCAACTTACCTCACCGAGATCTACGCCTCGGATGCGGTGATGCTTACGGCTCAAGTGGTGCTTGAACCCTCGGAGGTTTATGGCCTTGAGTTGAACACGCAAATTTACCTTGATCAAGAATACTGGCGTATCAACAAGCTGACAGGATACGACCCAGAGAAGCGCACGGGAACCATTGAGCTATTCCGTGCCTCCTTTGCCAACGGCATTATCTGTACCGATACCCCAGCGGCATTGAACTACGACGGCACTGTCGGAGGATTGACTACGCAGAGCTGCTGCGAATACTACGGTTACCGTTGGAACTCGGTGAACAACTCGTGCTATTGGCGCACCTCAAAATTGCTATCACTAAAGGATGACCTGCAAGGAATTCACCAAACCGCCCTCGTTTCTTTAGAGCCAGAGCAACCGACCAGCACACAGCCGAATGAGGTGTTCTTATTTGATGCCAACCTCCCATCGGAAGGGATAAGCGAAGAGGCAGCGTATGCGATTCTTGACTACTCACGCAGTCCGTTTGACCTTATGGAAGGTCAGCGCAAGTTGTTCCTATTGTCGGCAATAGTGAACGAGACAGGAAATGGTACTTATGCCTCCTCTCATTATTACTATGTGGAGCGTGGGGCATCAGTTGACGTGGTTACCGAGGTTCGTGTCATCGCCGCAGACCATAACTTCAAGTTAGAAATGCTCGTAATTGATGACCGAGTGGTAGGCGTATTGTGCAAATCCTTAAAAAATGCAAATAACTCGAGCTTATGGAAAGTGAGAATAGAAGTACAACAGATATGATTGACCTCGGTTTTATAGTAGAGAACCTCAAGCACTCACACCTCGGCCTGTCCGAGGAGGTGGAAGTGGCAAAAGGTAAATATCATATCATCACAAGCATAGCCCAAGCACGGGTACAAATTAAGCGAGTATGGCAACGGAGAAGGTTATCAAATTAAAGGTCGACAATGCCGACGCCGTCAAGGACGTTGACCAGCTTACCGCTTCGCTAAACAAGACCGATGATTCTGCCGAGTCCGTAAACAAGACCCTTGACTCTGGTACCGACGCTCTTGACAAGTTTACCAAGGGTGGCGTGAGCGCAATGAAGGGTCTGTACCAAGGAGCCCAGACCGCAATCGGCTCAATGAAGACGCTCAAGGGTGCAATCATTTCTACGGGTATTGGTGCGCTTGTTGTAGTAGTGGCCTCGCTTGCTGCTTATTTCACCCAAACCGAACGAGGCGGTGACAAGCTGAATGTCATAATGGGCGCAATGGGTGCCGTCATTGGTAAGCTCACCGATGTAATTATTCACTTAGGAGAAAAGATTATCTCCGTATTTGAGAACCCAAAGAAGGCATTGGAGGACTTTGGTAAGTTACTGAAGGAGAACCTCACCAACCGAGTACAGGGATTGCTTGAGTACTTTCCTGCGCTGGGCAAAGCCATCGGGCTGGTATTAAAGGGTCAGTTCAAGGAGGCGGGAAAGGTAGCGGTTGACGCAGTTGCAAAGGTCGGACTTGGCGTTGAGAACATCACAGACAAAATTGGAGCCGCAGGTGAGGCGTTGGTTAAGTTCGGCAAAGATGCCGCAGCAGCAGCAGCCGAGGGTGCGAGGATTAGTAACATCCTTAACGAGGTCGAGGACGCAGAGCGTGAGTTGATTGTCCAGCGAGCAAGAGCCAACAAACAAATCATTGAGGCACGGTTTATTGCGGATGACTTGACCAAGTCAACAGAGGAGAGAATTGCAGCCGTTCAGCGTGCTTCTAAATTGGAGGATCAAGTAGCAACGAAAGAACTTAAATACGCCCGACAGAAGGCACAAGCGTTAAAAGAACAAGCGGCAATCGCTGAAGTAACAGATGACCAACTTATAGCCATCGCAGAAGCGCAGGCAAGGGTTCTGGATTTAGAGGCAGATTCAATCCGCAGGCAGAAGAGGTTGCAGGGCGAAATCAAATCCTTGCGAAACGAAGAGAAAACCCAACTTACGGAGATTGCCAAAATAAGAGACGATGCCCAAAAGAAGGAGGAGGATTATCAGAAATTTATATCGCAGGTCGACAAGGAACTAATCGAATCACTCAACCTCCGCAGGCAGGCGCAAATCAAATCCCTTGACGAGTTTCAAGCGGCTATGTCTCGCCTGCGTGGAGTAGGCCAAACGGAACGTGATCGTGAACTCGCACAAATAGAGGTTGATGGAAAGGCAGCCCTTGATGCTTTGATTGCATCTGGACAGGCCACTATTTACAAAGCAGAAGAAATCACGGCCGCCCAGCGAGAGGCAGAGCGCAGGGTGAACGAGAAGTACGACAAGTTGGACAAGCAACGTGAGATGGCCAAGGCCGCTTACAAGTTAGATCTGATTGGAAAGTCGTTTGGTGCGCTTGCCCAGTTGGCAGAAGCATTTTCAAAGGACGATGAAAAAAACGCAGAGAAGTCGTTTAAGATTAACAAGGCCTTGCGTTTGGGAGAGGCGGTAGCAAATACTGCTTCGGCTATTATGGCACAGTTGTCGGTCGGCCCAGCGGGTTTTGTTCCTGCTGCTATTGCTGCCGCAACTGGAGCTGCTCAAATAGCAACCATTGCAAAGAGTAAATTCGACCCAGGAAAGACTACGGCAGAAACTCCAACAATGGGTGCATCCGCACCTCCCGCTGGAGGCGGTGGAGGGTTCACGCCGAACATCTCGTTCACGGGAATAGGCCAGAATCCCCTCTCTGGAATCTTCGACCGCCCTATGCAGGCGTATGTAGTCAATCAACAAATGAACAATAACAATATGCTGGAGCGTAGAATCCGTACCAGCGCAAATTTCGGAGGATGAAATACTACGAATTAGTGCTTGAAAATGAGCAGTTTATGGGAGTGAATGCTATCTCGGTAGTGGAGAACCCCGCAATCGAGGAGGAGTTTATAGCCCTGTCCGCCCAGCAGGTCTCCTTCGCTATCCAAAGCGAGGAGAAGCGTATCATAATCGGGCCAGTTTTAATCCCGAACAAGCCCATCTACCGCAAGGATGATAAGACGGGGGAGGAGTATTACGTCTTCTTTACAGACAAGACCATACGCCAATCGGCTGAACTGTTCCTAAAGAAAGGACTGCAAGCGGCGACGACCACGGAGCATTCGCAACAGGTGAGCGGAGTTACCACGATTGAGCAATGGATCATTGAAGATGAGGTACACGACAAGAGCCGCAAGTACGGAATGAACTACCCAATCGGGACGTGGATGCAGACCCGCAAGGTTGACAATGAAAAGGTTTGGGAGGACGTCAAATCTGGAAAGTACAAGGGCTACTCCATTGAGGGGTGGTTCGCACACAAGCCGTCGTTGGAAGTAGCGATGAGTTCAATGGCTGAAATTGAGGAGCAAGAAGCGGAACACCTCGTTGAACTGTACGTTCTGGGTGCCGTGAAAGGAATCCTAAAAAAAGACAAGCGGTTAAAGGCAGGCCAACGGGTAGTGATGGAGGCGTACTCCGACTACCCAGATGCCGTTCGTAACAACGCCAAGCGTGGTATTGAATTAAACGAGAAGGGCGGCAACAAGTGCGCCACGGCAGTAGGTAAGATTCGAGCGCAACAGCTCGCAGACGGAAAGCCCTTGTCCTTTGACACCGTGAAGCGAATGTTCTCCTACCTATCACGAGCCGAGGAGTATTACGATGAGAGCGACTCATCCGCCTGCGGCACTATCTCCTACCTCCTATGGGGTGGGCTTGCAGCGAAACGCTGGGCTGAATCTAAAATCAAGGAAAATGAAAAACAATCCTAAGCCACCCGTACCCCCAAACTCAAGGCGTGGTTGCCTCTGCAAAGATGAAACCTACTCCCGCAAGTGCTGCGACCCGAACGACCAGTGGGCGCAAGGCATTGGATTCATCGGAGGCAAAAATACCCAAAACCCCTAATCTTAATTATATACTTATGAATTTGAATGACATCTTCAAAAAAATTGAGTTCGCCTTGCAGCCCGAAGCGGTTGCCCTTGCGAGCGCAAAATTAGCTGACGGTACAACGGTGGAAGCCGAGTTGCTGGAAGCAGGTCAAAACATCTTCCTAATCGGAAGCGAAGGCGAGAAGGTTGCCGTACCCGTTGGTGAATACCAAATGGAGGACGGTCGCATCTTGGTCGTGACGGAAGAGGGCGTGATTGCCGAAATCAAAGAGGCGGCTGAAGAGGCCGAGGTAGAATCAGAAGGCGTGACCATCGAGGTCGAAGCCGCTGCTGAACCTACTGTCTCCGAGGTGGTGGCAATGATTCAGTCTCTCAAAGAAGAGATTGAAATGATGAAAGCGGAAATGGGCAACAAAGAAGAGATGTCCGTGGAAGCTGTAAAAGAGGAGGAAGTTAAAGAGGTGGTTATGGCCGCAGAGAAGCCCATCGTGGCTGCCCCTGTCGAGGTTAAATCCGAACTGAAATTCCAAATCGGTGCGAAGCGTACTGCCACAACGGCAGATCGAGTGTTCAACAAATTATTTAACTAACCCCCAATATAGACAATGGCAACGACCACTTCTATTACGACCACTTACGCTGGTCAATTTGCAGGCCAGTACATCTCTGCTGCCCTGTTGAGCGGTGACACTATCGCAAAAGGCGGCTTAACCGTTAAGCCGAACATCAAATTCAAAGAAGTAATCAAGCGTGTAGAGCTGGATGGTATCGTAAAAGACCAGACCTGCGACTTCACCGACACTTCCACGTTGACCTTAACCGAGCGCATCTTGCAGCCCGAATTCTTGCAGGTTAACTTGCAGTTGTGTAAGAGCGACTTTGAGAGCGATTGGGAAGCCATCCAAATGGGCTACTCCGCTTTCGACGTATTGCCTAAAAACTTTGTTGACTACTTCATCGCTTACAACTCTGCAAAGGTTGCCGAGTGGATCGAGCAAAAAATCTGGACTGGAGCAACTGCAAGCGCAGGTGAGTTCAACGGATTCCAAGCGTTGCTTGCTGCCGATTCAACTGTTATCGACGTGACTGCCGCTACTGCTGGAGTTACCTCCGCTAACGTATTGACCGAGTTGGGCAAAGTTGTAGACGCTATTCCAATTGATTTGTTTGGCAAAGAGGATCTGTACATCTACGTTCCGACCAACGTTATGAAGGCATACGTCCGTGCATTAGGCGGATTCGGTGCTTCTGGCTTGGGTGCTGCGGGTGTGGACACTAAAGGTTCAACTTGGTTCAATAATCAAGAGCTGATGTTTGAAGGCGTTAAGTTGTTCCACGCTCCTGGCTTGGGAACTAACAAGATGGTTGCAGGTCAGAAGTCAAACTTGTACTTCGGTACTGGCTTGTTGAGCGACACCAACGAAGTGAAGGTTCTGGATATGGGCGATTTGGACGGCAGCAAAAATGTACGCTTCATTATGCGTATGACTGCTGGTTGCCAGTTTGGAGTAGGTGCCGATTTGGTTTACTACGCCTAAACGCTGAAAGATGACGCAGGGGGAGGGCTTGGGTAGGACACCCTCGTCCTCCCTTTTGTGTTTGAAGTGTTCAAATCCGTTGGTTGGAAAGCAGACGAAATTCTGTTGCAACAACTGCAAGCAATCGTTGAGATATAAATCAAGAGGAATACCACGACCACAAGATGTCTACCGTCAGCATAAGAAAGCGAGTTGCCAAGAGTGTGGATTTTTTCCTGTCCATCGTTGCCAGCTTGATGTCGACCATATAGACGGCAACCGAAATAACAACGACCCGATCAACCTTCAAACACTTTGCGCTAACTGTCACCGATTAAAAACTCACATTTCTAACGATTACAAAAAATAAATAACTATGCCTTGTTCATTAACACTGGGACGTATTGAGCCCTGCAAAGACCAGGTGGGTGGATTGAATGCAATCTACTTCATAAACGAAATCAATCTGGCACAAATTTCCTACGACACCGCTGACACGGACGTCATTGACCAGTTGGCCACAACTGCCACGAGTGCCTACAAGTACGACTTGAAGGGTACCTCTAACTTCGAGCAGGCCATCACTTCCAGCCGTGAGAACGGCACGACCTTCTTTGAGCAGGTTCTGAATATCGTGCTAAAAAAGCAAGACCCAGATACCCACAAAGAAGTAAAGTTGCTCGCTTGGGCGAAGCCCGTGGTGATTGTCGAAGACAACAACGGCAACTCTTGGGTGATGGGATTGGAACACGGCTCTGAAGTAACGGGCGGTTCAATCGTAACTGGTTCCGCAATGGGAGACCTTACGGGATACAACCTGACCTTGACGGGTCAAGAGCGTGTACCCGCTAACTTCCTTTTGGGAGCGGTGGCAAATAACCCGTTTGCTGGATTGCTCGGCACTAAGCCGACTATCGTGGTAGGTTCTTAATTAGACCAACGGGACGTGAGAGGGGGCTTTTGCCCCCTTTCTTTTTTCACATAAGTCCCACTTGTGGGTTATATAGGTATGACTTTCGTATCATATAAGACCAACAACACCATCACTCTGCCCATACGTGACTGGCAAAACGGGGTTGATACCCTTGCGGGCTACAATACTATCTTTCGGGTTCAGATGGTTCTCTACTCAAAAGACGGGCGCACGGAGACCATATACAATGTGACCTCTCCTACCTTTGACAAGGACACCCGTGAGTTCACGTTCACTTACAATACCACGCCACTCGCCGCCGAGGTAGTGTATATGATTCGCCTTGCGGAACAGACGTTCAATGTGACTTGGGTAAATACCAAGATACTCGCATTTGATCGCCTGCTGATGCTTCCGAGTGGCCAAACGACAAGCACCTATCAACCCGTCCTCCCAACTGTTGAGGAGACAATGAACAATCAGTTCAAGATTTATGGAGAATAACATTCGCCTTGTACAGTTTGATTCCTACGTTGCCCCTGCAATCGTGGAGAATCCCCGCCTTGATTGGGTGGAGTACGGAGATGACAATAATTACTACCAGTACCTCATTGACCGCAGGAATGGCTCTGCCACGAATAACGCAGTCATCACGGGTATCGTAGATATGATTTACGGCAAGGGGCTTGACGCTACCGATTCGGCCTCAAATCCTTCGGCGTTCCTTGAGCTGCGTCGGTTGATCTCGGATGAGTGTGCGTATCGCTTCTCAAATGACGTCTACTGGCTCGGTAACGGTGCGCTGCAGGTGCTTTGGAATGCAGACAAGTCAGCCATCGCAGAGGTCACGCATCTTCCCGTACAGACCTTGCGTGCCGAGAAGTGCGACCAAGAGGGGAAAATCAACGGATATTACTACGCTTGGGACTGGACAAAGGTGCGGAATCGCAATGGAGTTCAGCGGATTGCTGCCTTTGGGGAATCAAACGAGAAGCGTGAAATCTACTACTACCGACCCTATGCGGCTGGTTCGTACTACTACTCCCCGCCTCGCTACTTGGCAGCCCTGCCGTATGCGGAATTAGAGGAGGAGATTGCGAACTACCATATCAATAATATCAAAAACGGACTGGCTCCGTCGATGATTATCAACTTCAACAACGGCATTCCCCCGCAAGAAGAGCAGGACAATATCAATTCTACCATCGCCCAGAAGTGGCAGGGTAGCAATAACGCAGGCCGTTGGATTCTGGCCTTCAATGATGACAGTGCAAAAGCGGCTACAATCGAGCCAGTCACTCTGTCAGACGCCCACTTGCAATACGAGTTCCTTTCCCGTGAGTCGGCGCAAAAGGTTTTGGTAGGCCACCGCATTACGTCTCCGATGCTGTTCGGTATCAAGGACAATGCAGGGCTTGGAAGCAATGCAGACGAAATCAAGAACGCTTACTTGCTTTTAGACAACACGGTCATTCGCCCTATTCAGATGGGAATCTTGACTGCGTTTGACGAGCTGCTTGGCGTGAACAATGTATCCTTGAACCTGTACTTTAAGTCGCTCTCTCCGATGGAGTTCAACGACATCAAGATCACGGACGCAACTACAATCGAAGAGGAGACAGGGGTGAAGGAAGCCGAGCAAGTCACAAGCGAGGTTGTCTCCACCGTGAACGAGGAAATCGCCCAGAAGGAGGCATCGTACAACGGAGCGCAGATTGCGTCCTCTCTGGACATTATGCGAGCCGTAAATGAGGGAGTTCTTACCCAAGACCAAGCAATCACCTTCCTTGTGCAGATGTTGCAGTTTGAGCCGTCCGTAGCGAAGGCGTTGTTCACGGGCAACTCTTCTGCGGTCATCACCCAAATGAAATCGCAAAAAAAGATTGAAGCATCAGTCCCTGCCTCCGAGGAGCTGGTGCGTGAATTGACCTCGCTTGGAGAAGATGAGGATTTGGAGGAGTGGGAATTGGTTGCTGATGAGGTATTTTCCGAGGAAGATATTGTCAAGATGCGTGAGGTTAACTTCGCCTCCACAGGAAGCGCATTCCCGAACGCTAAGAGCGCACAAGACGGCGTGACGAAGGAAGGGTTCAAATACAAAGTTAGGTACGCTTACGCAGGCGAAAACACGGGTGAGCGGGCTTTCTGCAAACTGATGCTGCAAGCAAAGAAAATCTACCGCTTTGAGGACATTGACGCAATGAGCGGCAAGGCCGTGAACGCTGGCTTTGGCAAGGGCGGTGCAGCCACTTACGACATCCTACTCTACAAAGGTGGCCCGAACTGCCAGCACTTCTGGATGCGTAAGACATACCTCTCAAGAGCAAAGGACGTAACCCCAGACCCCAAGAACCCCCGCTCGGAAGTGAGCGTGAACCAACTCCGCAAGCTGGGAGTAAAGTTACCCGTCAATGATTCGTTAGTCGCTAAGCCACCCATCTCGCAGGACTATCGGGGATACACCCCAGAGTACGCAAAAAAGATAGGCATCCCCAAATAAGGTTATATAAGATATGTATCCCCTCTTTATCTCCCCCGACGACCTCGTCAAGCGCACCGCAATCAACGGCAATGTTGACCGTGACCAGATGGTTCAATTTATCAAGATAGCGCAAGACCTTCATATCCAAGCACTTGTTGGAACGGCCTTGTACAACACCTTGAAAGATGACGTGTTAAACAACACGCTCACAGGCAACTACGAAACGCTGATGACTGACTACGTCC
>Ga0247723_1000955_pt1 | contig 17699 bp, 31 predicted proteins | sample MSEWelMarce5H_FC_FD_189079 | JGI IMG/M metagenome (GOLD analysis project Ga0247723, IMG submission 189079) | Subsurface sediment microbial communities from gas well in West Virginia, United States - MSEEL Well Study Marcellus 5H_FC | ecosystem: Environmental > Terrestrial > Deep subsurface >... | reverse complement strand
CAACCAAAACAACAACTCCAACGTCTGTAGTCAAGCCTGTTGTTACGAAGCCAGTTACAAAGACAAACTCCACCACCAACAAGGTGGTGAACGCGGTCACGGGTGCGGTGCTTGGCGCTGGCACAAAAATGATTATTGACAGGATTACTGGCAAGCCAACCGTTGTCAAAGACCCAGCCGCTGGAGGCACAAAACAACCTGCTGGTGGGACTGTCAAGCAACCTGCTGGCCCAACCACGAAGCCAGCAACGGGCGGAACAAAGCCAGCAACGGGCGGAACTAAACCTGCTACTGGCGGAACAAAACCATCAACCAGCGTGGTGAAGCCCCCTTCTGCAACTGACATATACAAAGGCACGCCTGCTGATGAATCGTTAGGTTTGCCCAAAGGCTCAATTGACAACGGCGACGGAACCTACACATCAGGTGGTCTAACTTACGACATGGAGACGGGTATGCCCCTGTACCGCGAAAACGCGGAAGGTGGCATTGATGTCGTAACGGATAACAATGACGGGACGTACACCATTGGCAACACAACCTACAGCATGGACAATGACGCCGTGCTGTACACCACTGATGCTGATGGTTCCATCACGGTTGCTGGAGATGCAAAACTTTCCGCAGAAGAAGTGGCGCTGGCTCAAGAGGAAGGTCTTAGCGCTGGCGAATCAATCCAATACGAAAACGGCACAACCATAACCGCGCTGGATGATGGCAACGGCGGCGTTATGTATGTTCGTGGTGGGTACGACACAGAGTCTGGTCTTGGGCCAAAAGGTGTCGTTACTCGCGGTATTAGCGGCACAAACACAGCCGCAACTGATGAAGAAACCAATGTTGCTGGGGGTGTTGGCGAAACAGGCGGCGCTGACGACACCATTGTTGCTGATAACAATACAGACTCAGAATTTTATCAAGACGACGAGGGCAACTACTACACCATGAACGAAGATGGTGGGTATGACTTGGCGTACTACGCTGACGGCTCTTCTTTTGAAGACACGCCAGTGTATGACTACGGTGATGACACCGCTGTTGCGGATAACACAGAAACTGAATATTTTGAAGACAGCCTTGGTAACGTCTATGTTGAAAATGACGACGGAACTTATGAGTTGTACGCCAACGCTGACGGCTCTGCATTAGAAGACGACACATATTACGACGACTCGCTGTATGCTGATGACACTACATATAGTGATGACACACTACTTGCGGGCGACCCATACAACAATGACGATTACGAGTCATATGACTATGAAGATTACGACTACGCCAAACGCGGGGGATTGATTACTATGATGAAAAACGGCGGGGTTCCTCACTTTGAAGATGGTGGCGAGGCATATATGCCAGAAGGCGCTATAGACAACAACGACGGCACATTCACGATAGACAACGAAGTCTTCGATATGGAGACTGGCGACCCCCTGTACACCATGAATGACGACGGGAAAATTATCTATGTTGAGCCGTCAGCCATGAGCGGCTACGAGGATAACGGTGATGGGACATACACAATGGACGGCATCACTTATGACGTGATGACTGATATGCCCTTGTACGGGGATAGAGAAGGTGGTGGCGTTGACCTTGCAACAGACAATAACGATGGCACTTACACCATAGGAAATCAAACCTATGACATGGAGACCAACGAGCCTTTGTACACCACCAACCCAAGAACTAGGGCGCTTTCTGTTAGCCCTACGGCTATCAGAAGTGTTGGCAGTGGGCCTCGCACGCAAACTCTTGGTAATACGTTATCCGAAGGCTGGGAGACCGCAAAAACTCTTGGCAGTGATACCTTGAACGCAATTACGGGAGCGCTTGGCACAACTGCTGGAGCCGCTGGTGCTGGTGCATTGATTGCCACATTGCTTGGTGAAGACTTTACGGGTGGTGGTAGTGGTGCGCAGAACCAAGGCTTGGATATGTCGCAGGTTGGGGTCATCAACCCACGCACTACGGACTTTGGGATTGGCCCAACAAACTTTGTGGGCTACGACCAGTACGGCACAGACAGTGATGGTTATGTTCCTAACGAAGAGTTGTTGCGGAACTTGAACGCCCCGGGGTACAACCCCGTGAACGAAGGCGACTACGGCTACGAAGAAGTCCCCGCCGAAGAGTCTGCGGACGAGGCTTTGCCTGCAATGGCCTCTGGTGGCCTGTCCTCCATGTCAACCCCTGTCGCCTCGTACTACACGTTTGGTCAACCCGCTGACATCTTGGCAAACTTGGGAATGCGTCCGCAACCCCCAATGAACCCACCTGACATGATGCCTCAGATTGGGCAACAGCAACAACAGCAACCTATGCAACAAGGCCAACAGCGTGGTATGCCCCAACAGGGTATGCCTCCTCAGATGGCACAGCAGGCTCCAGTGCCTCAGCAGGGCATGATGCCACAGGGTATGCCACAACAAATGCGTATGGGTGGCCTGCCTCATGTTTCAAACGTGCCAATGACTCAAGGCCGAATGGATTTCCGCCGAGGCTCTGCGGTGCATGGTCAGGGCGATGGACAGTCGGATGACATCCCCGCTATGCTTGCAGATGGTGAATATGTAATTGACGCTGAGACCGTTGCCCAGATTGGTAATGGCTCAACTAAGGCTGGCGCTCAGGCTTTGGATAAGTTTCGTGAAGGCATCCGCGCTCATAAGCGCTCTGCCCCCATCAACAAAATCCCACCTAAAACCAAGGCGTTGACCTCGTATCTCAAAGGAGCAAGATAATGGCTGGCTTATTTCAGGGTGACCCACTACCCGCGCTTACCAAGACGACGGAAGCCCAACAAGCGGCTCCAGAGTTTTACACGAACTACCTGCAAGACATTGCCAACTTAGGCCAGAACGCTGTCCAGCAAGGCGGTATTGCTGGCTTTAGCCCACTGCAACAGCAAGCCTTCCAGATGGCTCCAGACGTGGCGTTTGCTGGCGCTGGGTCTATGGGCGCATCGTCCCAATTGCTAGGCGAGGCGGGCGCTACAACCGTTCCTGACGTCATTGCCGACTACATGAACCCTTATCAATCCGCAGTTGTGGATGAGATGGGTCGCCTGACCAACCGAAGCGTTCAAGAAAACATCCTGCCAAACCTTGGTGCGGCGGCTGTTGGCTCTGGTCAGTTTGGCTCACGTCGTCAGGCGCAGGTTACTGGGAACGCTTTGCGTGACATTCAGGCCGACTTGATGGGCAAGCAAATGCAGGCGCTCCAGCAGGGCTATACAACCGCAGGCACTCAGGCTCAGAACGACCTGACTCGCGCCTTGCAAGCTGGTCAAGCCTTTGAGAACTTAGGACAAGCACAGCAGGGCATGGGTGTGGCTGGCTTGAAGACCATGTCTGACTACGGCGCTCAACAGCAGGCTCAGGGCCAGAAGTTGCTTGACTACCCAATGGCTCAGACTCAGCAGTTTGCCAATTTGCTCCGAAATTACAATATGCCTATGGCTACGACTACGCAGTCAACTGGCTCCGAGGGCTACTCCAACAGCCCACTATCGCAAATTGGCGGCTTAGGTGCTTTGATGGCGGCTTTGTTCCCCGCCCCAGTCGCCGCAAAAAATGCAGACGGCGGCGCAATCAAGAAAGCCGACGGCGGTGGAGTTCGTCTTGCCGATGGCGGAATGGCTCCATCAGGCGCAGAATATCACGATGGCAACGGGAATTTTTACGATGCCAATGGCAACCTATTGGGGTAAATAATGGCAATTCCACAACCAGCACAGGGTGCATTAAACCAAATGAAACCCCCTGCCCCGCAACCAGCGGGTGCGGCGAAGTTTGATACGGGCGCGGCACAGGCTGAGAACCTTGAAAAGATTACTCAGTCCAAGTCCTCCGACTTGAGTGGGGTGGTTTCTGACGAACTTGAAGACCAGCGCAAGGCTTTGAACGATGGTCTTTTGCGTATGCGCGAGAGTTTGGATTCACGCAAGAACAGATGGTTTGACCCTGTCCTGATGCAGACAGCCGCAGGCTTCTTAAAACCCACCAAGACGGGTTCGTTTGGCGAATCCTTGGGGTATGCCGCAGAGAACGCTGGAGTCGCCGCAGAGCGCGAATCTGTCTTTCAAAGGGATAACCAAAAGCTAGAGATGGAACTCCTTGCAAAGGAGCAGGAACTTCGCAAGATGATGGGTGGCGACCGATTTATGACTACGTTGCTAGGTGGGTCTGGCGGCAACGCCCCTGCACCTGCTGGCGGCGCTATCACAACCCCCACAGGCGGTCTAAGAATTCCAAACACAACGTCACCTGTTGACGTTGCCACTGCGCCAAAAGCCCCATCCAACCAGCAAATTATGGACGCGGCGTTGGAAGGTCGAATCAAAATTACCGACCAAATCTTGGCGTATGCAGAAGCACTTGACCCTAAAAAAGCCACCTTCTTAAAAGAAATTAAAAAACTTCAAATAGAGCAAGACAAGAACACGCTTGAGCGCGACAAGATGGGTCAAGCCACGCGCAAGGTAAAAATTCGAGGGAGCGACATTGAGCGCGACATGACCGCCGTGCAATACGACGCCTACGAAAAAGCGTTGAACGAGTACCTTGACACTGGCGACTATGAAAAGTTCACTGATTTCCTTGAGCGTAAGAATTTGCTTGAACCTAATCAGGTGAAGGGCCGCGAACCTGTTCGTCGTCCTGCGCCTGTGGCTGGTGGCGCACCTGCGGCTGGCGGTACACCCGAAGCTGGTGGCGCACGACCTCCAGTCCCTGCTCCTATGACCGCCGCTGAGAGGGATGCCATAGCAGAGCAACTGAAGGCAACGGCAAAAGCACGCGCTGAGGCGTCCGAGGCGGCTGGAAACATGGTTCTTGACCGTGGTCGAAACGCTACCAACATGGAGGCTTTAGCCCAAGACGTGTTGAGTCTTACTGACTCCAACACCAAGGCATTTAACCTGATGAAGAGCGCAACGGTTAGAGACGCCGTCTTGCGTGCGGTTGAGCAGGGTGCATCGGTAACGGCAGGGCCAATGACGGTGGCTTTGAATTTGCCCGTTCGCGTTGCGTTACAAGGAAACAAAGAATACAAGTTGACAGACGACGACATTGCGGCTTTGCAGTTGTTCCAGCAAAAGCAATCTGCAATTACGGCAGAGATGCGCAAGATGGCAAGAACCCCCGGGGAGGGCGCGACGGACAAAGCCGAAGGCCAGTTGTACGCCGCCATTGGTCTGCTCCCAACGGACTCAGCCAAGGTGCTGGCGCTCAAGTCAGAAGCGATGGTTCAACGCGCCCGTTACGATGACCGTCATGCGCAGTTGTGGTCTCAATTTCAAGAAGACTACCCCAACAGGTCGTATACATACTTCCGAAATAATCAGCCAGACTTCAAAGAACTCCAGAAAAACTATGTGCGCACGCTCAATGATATGCGTGAGAAGAATGCGGACACATTGCGGTCATCGCCCAAAGCGCCCGCCCCAGCGACCGCACCAGCTTCTGCGCCGTCTGCTTCAAAGCCTGCAAGCGCACCCGCGCCAAAACCAAGTTCGACACCGTTGCCATCAAGCGACCCGTCTGTGCCGCAGGGTTACATCCGAGACCCCAAAACTGGCGTGATTCGCAAAAAGCGTGAAGGAGAGTGATATGGCAAATGACCATGTAAAGATGTTCACTGAAGAGTATGGCCCAATTGCCGAGCAGGTAAGTAAGAAAACGGGCATTGCTCCCTCTGTTCTTTTGGCGCAGTGGGGCATGGAGTCTAAATACGGGCGAAGCCCTGCTGGTCATTTCAACTTTGGAAACATCAAAGACCTATCTGGCACAGGTAAAGAAGCAACCGACAATAAAACAAAGTCCGTAGATAAGTATTTGAATTTTGAAAGCCCAGAGGCTTTTGGTGACTACTACGCTAATTTGATGCGTCGTTTGTACCCAAACGCGCTTAACACTGGCACGGACATTGCCAAGTACACAGAGGGCTTGCGTAATGGCGTAAAGGGTTCTTATTTTGAAGACCCAAATTACGAAGATGCAATTCGTGGTGCATACAAGGTAACTTCTAATTTTTACTCAAACGCTGGCGGTGACTCCAAAGAAGCCAACCCCAACGACCCGTTTTCAAGTGGCGTACCCCTTGCGGATAAGGCGCGTGAGTCTTCACAAGCTGTACCCACAACCACAGAGCCACCACCACCAACCACCCTACTTGAAAAGGCAAGCGCTCTTGCTAATGAAGCTGACCCAACGTATGGCGCTGTTGCTGGCGCTGTGGCAAATTATGGTGGTTCTAAACTTGTCAAGCCGCCATTGACTCCAGCAGAGATTGCTAGTTTAGCCGCTGAGGAAAAGTTGCGGTTAGACCGTCTGGCGTTACGAGACGCCGCTCCAATGGGTTTTGAAGACATTCAAAAGTCTTATGATGAAAGCCAAAGAAAACTTGAAGCAATTAAAAACGAGCAAAAGCTAAGGGAGATGCAATTAAAGTCATTTCCTCCTGCATCGCCACCGCCTGCTCCAACCCCTCAAGAGCAGTTGGAGATTGAGTCACGCAAAATCACTGGTGCTGGAGCGCCGTACAACACCGTGCAGGCGTTTGCAAGTGAGCGCGTTCCGTACAGCCTAGCAAGTCAAGCAATTGACATGACCCATAGCGAGGGGCATGGTAAAGGCGCTCACGACATTGTTGACGTTTTTAATCAAGGCAAACAAAAAGCCTCGGACTTGGGTCTTTTGTCTGGCTTCAAACTTACAGGTGAAAAAGGGCCGGGCGAGTTGTACCTCCCCGATGAACTTGCCGACCCCAAGAACGCGGAAATCCAACAGCGCGTCGAGGCGAATCAAAACCAGCAAGCAATCTTTGAGCAACAGCAAGAGCAAGAGCGTTTACGTCTTCAAGCTGAGTTAGACCGTATCAGCAAAGAGCGTGCATTGCAGGGTTCGCAACATAACACCCTTGCTGGTCAAGTAAGAGACGTAAAGCCTTTAAAGAAGGCAGTGACCACATCAGAGCAAGCGGCTGAGTTAGCTAGATACAAAGCAAAACTTAAAGCGCAAAACCAACCATTGACCCCGCAAGACATCTTGAACAAAGGAAAGTCTGTGGGTCGGACAGTGGGCGGCGGAGCCGCTGGTTATTACGGTGTGATGAGTTTTCAAGAGGCGTTGGAGCGCTTCAAGGCTGGCGACACCAGCGAGGGTGTTTTGCAGGCTTTAGGGGCGCTTTCTGCTACAGCGGCACTAGCACCCCCAGTCACACCCAAACTGTCTGGCTTGAAGAAAGCTGGAACGCTAGGGGCTTTAGGTATGGGTGGGCGCGAAGTTTATAGACGCCTCACCCAAGAACCCCCAGCACAATAAGTTTCGAGGAGCAGTTGCCGCTCTCCTTCTTAGCCCCCCTTAATCGGGGGGCTTTTTTTATGCTGGTCGAAGCGTTTCTAGTTTTTCGCCAACTGCGCGATTCATCTCTTTGACAATCTCGACGCAACGAGCGTGTTCCTTGCGGGCATATTGCACCTCGACGTACAACTCAATGTTGTGCGCAAACTGCATGATGTCTACCTCGTCCGCAATGAGCGGGTCTTTGCGGGGGCGGTCGCTTTGGAAGAAGATTTGTTTGACTGTTTCTTCGCTTAACATTTTCAATCCTTATTTGTGAGAGTTTTTGAGTTGCCAAAATTGTAGGAGGTTCATAAACATCTCCCAGCCACGGTCAAGGTCTTCAGCGCTCCACTCACGCACCACGACAAGGTCAGGAACGCTACGGGAGACAAAGACGTTGGCACAGCGGGCCTTGGGTATGCCTAGACCAACTCGGTAAGCTGAGAGTTGCATGAGGTGTTCGTCATAGCCATCGACCTTTGCGGGGTCGCTGAACTCTTTGGTTTTGATGTCAGCAACGATGCCTTCTCCGTCCCCAGAAAATAAATCGCACTTACCGCCAAAACCTGCCTCATGTGCAAACGAACGCTCTGAGACCCAGCGCTGTTGACCGAAGTGTTTGGTGATTGCAATGTCGCAGGCTTGGACACTCTCGTGGTGCTTGCCTGTCGGGTTGTTTTCATAAAATCCTTGAATAGATGCATGGATGGCAGTTCCCGCATCCGCCGCCGAACGACCCTGTTCTTTGGAATCGTTGATGATTCGGTCGATGTATTCCTTTTCAGGCTCGTCGGGGCGGCGGGGAAGGGTAAGCGCGGCAAGCAATACTTGTTGCTGAAGCCACGCCAGTAGCGCTGGTTTAGCGGCTACGCTGAGGATGGTGGTCACCGAGGGAACCAGATTCATTACACGGGCATCACGCAACGTAGTGTTGCGCTGTCCGCCTTTCTTGGCCTCGACGGTGTATTGTGGCACGCCATCGCGGGTGTACCAGTGATTGGATTCGCTTGCGCGTACCGCTGGGGTTGTTATGGTCATATCTTCCTTATTGAAATTCTTGGGCATCTGCCCAGTTGTACCAGCGCGTGACAAACTTCTTGAGGTCTTCAGGAGACTTGCCGCGCACCCTAAAACGTCCGTCTGAGCAAAGTTGCTCAAACTTCTCGACCACCATGTCACCATCCGTGTTGCCTTGGATGATGACGACCGTGAACTGGGGTTGCCTTGCCAGATTGCGCAGTAGCAACCCCTGTCCTTGGCTGATGCTTTCACCTTCCCGCTTCCACTCACCAACAAAGAATTTGCACTTGCGCTCAAAAATCATGTCGATGTCACAAGGCGTCGCCTTGGGATTGGTCTCAATCATTCCTTTGAACTGAAAGAAATCAATGTGCGCCGCTTTTTGGTTACGCATTAGCCTCATAGCCGCCTTGGTGTGGTTTTGAGTCAGCAACGTAGTCAGGACGTTTTCTTATGTAGTCGTCATGCAAGTCCATAAAGAAAATTGTGTCACCTTCATACCTGACCATCTTGCCCCTGTAAGACCACACCTGCTTTTGAATGCCAGTCCCTCGTTCAACAAAGTCCAAGCCAGCCTGAGTGACTTTCCAGACCCCGCCTATGTTGGTATGGTCTTCTCGCTCCGCCTTTTGGACAAGTCCCCAATACTTTAATTTTTGGAAGTTTGTCCACTGAATTGCAGTCAAGCCAATTTTGCTGATGTTTGCCGCGCCTTGCTGGCTGTACAGTTTGTACAAAGAACTTGCAAGGCTTTGATTGAATGAGTGTCTGTACTCAACAATCTTGGCCCCGCAACATTCGCATATGCGCGGAGATTTGCGGTCGTTTTCTGAGAAAAGCGCAATCTGTGTCATGGTCAGAAGGGGATGTCGTCGTCCATATCTTCAAAGCCAGACTTCGCAGAAGCGTTTTGCTCCTTTTGATAGCCGACGTTCCCGCGTGACTGCCACTCTGGCGACTTCTGGATTTTCTCCCGAAGGCCATTGCTGAAGCTGTCAAACAGCGCCATGTCAGGCTCGTCAATAGAGAACAGCTTCAACTCGTTGTGGCCCGTAGGTATGCCAGCCTTTTTGATGGCAGGTGGCACGGACATGATGGCGGCAATGTTGGTGTACTCTTTGCCGTTGTTGCCCATAGCCTTGATGACCGAAATCATCGCCCACGCGCCCAGCACGTTCTTGAGTTCAAAGCCACGCAACTCTTCGGGTGTGAACTCGCGCCCACGCCATGTTTGCAGGTCTTTGCGCAAGGTAGCCATCTCAGCCAGCGAGAGCGTGAAGTTCTTGCTGATGGACATTGGCTCGTTCTTGCCTGTAACGATAGGCTTGCCTGCCTCGTCCTCGCCATGCACCTCAAATTGCAACATCACTTTGGGCAGTTTTTTGACCGTTCCAAGGTAGGTTGAATCTTGAGTTCCCAAGTCAATGACTCGGTAGCACCGTGCAAGGTGCATTCCTTGTGGGACTGGGGTGAACTCACCGCCGCCGCCGCCGCTTTCTTTCGCTATTAAAGCCATCATTCGCTCCTAGTTAAGGTTACCGTTTCTAAAGTCACTATAGGGCGCTTGGGCAGTCCGCATTCATAGCGGATGATGTCCCAGTCGTCCTGCTTTGCAACGCCTGCCTCAGCCCGTTCTAGAGCCTCCGCAAGCATTTGTTGCCTCTCAAGCATCAGTTGATGCATTTCGTATTCGCTGTTCATGTGTTCGCTTTCACGTTAAACTGGTGGCAGTGTATCATGTTTAATCTGGTATTGCACAACAATTTTTTTTAGTGTAACATCCGCTTAACCAAGAAAAGGAACCCGATGACACTTCAAGAATATTTTAAGGACAAGCCAAGGGGGTCGATGATTGCTTTAGCCCGTAGGTTAGGCATCAGCAAGACATGGTTTTCATTGATAGTTACGGGGCGACAACTGCCTAGTCCCGAACTGGCACGCGACATAGAGTTGCACACAGGCAGGAAAGTGAAGAGGGCTGAACTTCGGCCCGACATCTTTGGAAAGACAGCGAAATGATATGGTACAAATTTCACATCGGTGACTACCTCACACACACAGTTCATCTGTCTGATGCAGAGGACTTGGCGTACCGACGCCTGCTTGACCTTTACTACATGAGCGAGAAGGAAATCCCACTTGAAACCGAATCGGTTGCTAGGAAGATTCGCCTTGACTTAGACATAACCGAATCGGTTTTGGATGAGTTTTTTGAACGTACCGAAACAGGGTATTTCAACAATCGTTGCCATGCTGAAGTTATCAAGTATCAACATCAAGTTGAAAATAATCGACAGCTTGGAAAGCGAGGCGGCAGGCCGAAGAAAACCGAATTGGTAACCGAATCGAAAGCGAAAGATAACCCTAAGAAGATACAGATACAGAAGAAGAATATAAATACATCGTCGAAATTCGACGAGTTCTGGAATGCTTGGCCTTCGTCCAAACGCAAGGTCGCAAAAGCAGAGTGCCAGAAGAAGTGGGCGAAGGCTGGGCTTGACTCAGTGGCGGAGACCATCATCTCTCAAGTCAACATCCTCAAGGTGACTGACCAATGGACTGGCGGGTTTGAGCCAGCACCGCTGACGTACATCAACCAGCGTCGTTGGGAAGACGATGCAGGCACGCCAGCCGTGGGTAGGAGGGTGATATGACACCTTTAATTCGTGACGCGATAAAAATGGTTTTTGATGGTGGTTTAGACCCTATTGAAATTCAGTGGTTTGATTTATCGGGTTATGTTGACGACAGAAGCCACGCTGTAACTGAACCATTGATGAAGTACCGCCCCCCGTTTGAAAAAAACATCGTGGTTTGGCGCGGCAAAACAAGGAATCATGTTTCATATGACACCATTTTTATGGTGGTTGGAACTGACCCTGAAGAGGGTATCGTGATTTCAACATGGAAAGGCGTGACAGGGCAGGTTCCAACTAAATTTCCACCAATGGTTTATTTGATTGAAGGTGATATGTTGCGGTATGGCCCAGTAGATGAAGGCGCAAAAATATCAAAAGAAATGGCGGAAACCTTGCTTGGGTTTTGCGGCAATTGGTATGAATCTTTGTGTCAATCAGTACAGTCACACAAGCCAGAAATCAAAAAAACTTTTACGAACCAAAGAAAAATCAAAGAGGGCAAGATGCCCACTTACGATTGGACTACGGTGGTTGTGGAGGCTCCCAAACCTAAAAATGAGCATCAAGGCGGAACACACGCAAGTCCTAGATTACACGACCGCAGAGGACATTTAAGACGGTTAAAAACGGGAAAAACTTGTTGGATTAAAGCGCACAAAGTTGGCGACATGACTAAAGGCGTTGTGTTTCACGATTATGTTATTAACGAAATTCGAGCAAGGGAAAAAGTATGACCCCAGTCGAGCGTATGTTGGGGATGCTGACCAAAGTCAAGGGTCGAAATGGGTCTTGGACTGCTTGCTGTCCTGCTCACAACGACAAAGGCCCATCGCTTGCTATCCGAGAGACAGAAGACGGGCGCGTGTTGCTTCACTGCTTTGCGGGTTGCGAGACCTTGAACGTAGTGCAGGCGCTGGGCATGGACATGACTGACCTGTTTCCGCCTGACGACAAGCGCCGCGAATACCCAGTCGAGGGCAAGAAGAGCATGAAGCCTGCGTTCTACGCCAGCGACCTTATGCGAATCATTTCGTTTGAGGCGTTGGTGGTCTCCATCTGCGCCTACGACATGAGTCAAGGCAAGAAGTTAAGCGAAGGCGATAGAGAGCGAATGAAATTATCACAACAGCGAATTGAAGAGGCAATGAAATATGCAAATGTCTGACGTGCAAAAAAGAGCGCAAGAATTGGACGAGGCCCGTCGCATTCGTATTGTCAAGCCTGACGAGGTTGATTTTGAGAAGTACCTCAAGGCCAATGACGTTGCGCAGAAGGTCAAGCAGGCAAGCGAGTTTTTGGATGAACTTCAAGACGAACTTGCAAACCCTGTGGTGGAAAGCCATCAGACAATGCCTTGGCCTAAAACCCATCAGGGCTTTCAGTACCGCGCTGGTGAGGTGACGCTTTACGCTGGCGGCAATGGTGGTGGCAAGAGCATGGTCACGGGCATGATTGCCTTGGGTCTTATCAAGCAAAAGCAAAAGGTGATGATTGCATCTTTTGAGATGAAGCCCAAGCGCACATTGTTTCGTATGCTCCGCCAGTTTGCGGGCGAGAACATTGACTTGCCACGTTACGTCGATAAGAACCGCTACCTCACAAGCCTGTTTGACCGCATGAGAGGTTATGCCTGTGATTACCTGTGGCTGTACGACCAGCAAGGCACTGTGACTGCACAGCAGGTCATCGCGGTGTCTCGCTACAGTGCCGTTGAGTTGGGTGTGCAACACATCTTCATTGACTCGCTGATGAAGTGCGTGTCTGGTGAGGACGACTACAACGCACAGAAGTCTTTCGTTGATGAGTTGACCTCGTTGGCCCGTGACCACAATGTTCATGTCCATTTGATTCACCACATCCGCAAGTTGCAGAGCGAGGAAATCAAGCCCAACAAAAACGACATCAAGGGTTCAGGCTCAATCAGCGACCAAGTGGATAACGTCCTGATGGTGTGGCGCAACAAGAAAAAAGAACACGATGCACAGAACGGCTCAGTCGATGCAATGATTCCAGACGCCTACCTGATGTGTGAGAAGCAACGTAATGGCGAGGCGGAGGATTGGTACTCGCTTTGGTATCACAAGGAGAGCCAGCAGTTTGTCGAGCATCACGATTCTGTCCCTATGTCTTTTGACAATGGGGGAAGGTTTTGAATGACAAGGAAGAAAAAAGAGCAAGAGACCGTGAGCATATGCACCGCTGTCTCGTTCGGGAGGTCATCAAGATGCGTATTAAAAATCGCGATAGCGCATACCGTTGGCTCAAAGGTTACGTTGACGACTCTGGGAAGTGGAAAAAGGGGTGGAACGAACTTCACCCCAAATCCAAACTTGAAGAAGATGTTAAAGACCAATGGGCTAAAGGCAACCGAGGTAACGAAGGAGAATGGAAATGAACTTTGAGAAAAACATACTGTCGCAGGGCCAAGCGTTTTTTACGCAAGACCAATTTAACCAAGCACTGACAGAGGCAAAAGCCGAAATCATGGCGGTGGCAATACAGACAACCAAGCAGGCCATTTTTATGGAGCGTCAAGCCTGCGCCGAGATGGCTTTTGCTTATGAGGCAAAGCTGGCTGGCAAAGAGGATGACGAGAATTTTGACTCGCCCCTTGCTAATGACATCCTTAACCGCATACCTGCACAACGCCAATGATTGAAATTACATTGCCTTGGCCTCCAACGGTCAACACTTACTGGCGCAACTTTAACGGTCGCACCATCATCAGTGCAAAGGGGCGCGAGTACCGCAAGGCTGTTGCTGACCAAGTGCTAATTCAACGAGCCGCTAAACACATCGACTACGCGGTGAAAGTGGAGATTGAATGCTTCCGTCCTGACCGTCGTCGCCGTGATTTGGACAATCTTTTGAAGGCACTGCTTGACTCTATGACTCACGCTGGGGTCATGCAGGATGACGCATTGATAGCAGACCTTCGTGTGTATTGGGCAGATGAGATTGGCGGCATGGTCAAGGTGACCATAGAGGGGGTGGAATGAACTGGATTATTTCTTTGGTCGTCGTTTACTTTTTGTTCTCAGGCGAACCAGCGTTGATTGATGTGATGCACGACAGCGTCATTCAGTATTTGGCAGAAAAAGATAAGGTGCGCAAATGAAAACGGAACCAGACTTGATTGACATCATCGCAATGTTTGCGCTGGTGGGACTGATGCAAAAGCCGTCGAAGGCTTTAAAGTCAAAGATTGATATTGCTTACGAAGCCTATGAGCAGGCGCAAGCGATGATGGATGTGCGAGGGGACTTCATGGATAAAAGGAGCGATTGATGGACACGGTTCTAAATATTTTTGGGTTGTTTTTTTTAGTGTCAGGCATTGCGGCTTGGGCTAGTGCCGTGATGATTTATGTTTTTTATCGGATGTGTTCGCGTCCACCAACGGAGGAAGAAAATGTTTAATTCATTTGGAGAGTTTTTTTGGGCATTCATGTCGCTGTCTGGATTCATGTTCTGGATAGGCGTCGTGATTTTTGTTGGTATGGTAATCAAGCGCAATCGCGCAAAAAGGAAAATGTACTATGAGCAATGAAGACAGAGACCCGCATAAGGCGGTGGACTACATCTTGAAGCACGCCGCGCTCTTTGCTAAGGCTAAGGCAGAGCGGACGTACATAGAGCATTTTCGCAAGAGCCTGAAGGGCATCCTGATGAAGCGCTCAATGGAGACCGCAATTGGTGCGCAAGAGAGAGAGGCTTATGCACACCCTGAGATGGTTGAGTTGCTGATGGGCCTAAAGGCCGCAGTCGAGATTGAAGAGAAGTTGAAATGGGACATAACAGCCGCAGAGTTGCGTGTCGAAATTTGGCGAACAGAACAAGCCAACAACAGAGCAGAAGGAAAGGCAACGCTATGAAAAAGATTTTTATTGCAGTGTGCGCGTTCAGCGCATTGGTTGGGTGTTCATCCAACAAGGAGCCGCACGTCACGGTGCAGAATCTCATCATGGACAGGAACATCCAGCCCCTCAGTCGTGGTGAGCAGATTGACGCTATCAAGGATTGTGTAGAGGCTGGCCTGCGCCCTCGCGTGATATACGGCAAGAGGCAGGTCAATGGCTACTCTGCGGAGACGGTGATTGACGTCCTCTGCTCTAATCGATATGCGTTTTAACAGCTTCCAATGGGGGGTCATCCACGGTCTAAGCTGGGTAGTCTGCTTGGCTGATGGATGGATTCTCCACAACCATGTTTTGTTCGGGACTGGTTTATTCTTTATGGTTTATTCAATGTGGAGGATGATTGTGACGGCTACACCAGAAGACGAAGAGTTCGAGCGCATAGAGCGAGAGCAGACAATGGGCTGGCGCAAGCGCCAGATTGTTTCGTTGAAAACCAACGTCGAGTCTTTTGATGAGTGGGAACACAGCCACCGCCCTGAACAGTACAACGTGGAGCGCCGCGCATACCTTGCGGGGTTTGAGGCAGGCTCACGCAATGAGCGACTCAAAAAGGAAATGAATGATTGAAAAGAAGTTGACGTGTCAGGTGTGTCGCTTGCGACCCGCCGAGGTTAAGGGTAAAAACAGTAAGGGCGCACCGCAATGGCGATGCCAGACGTGCCACGATTTAAAGAACAGAGCGGGTTTTACAAAGGGTAAGCAATGACCGACAAACCGAAAATCATATTTGCTGAAGGGTGTTTTGACGGCTTTGAGGGTACGGAAGAGGAGTTGGCGGCGATGCTGGCTGACATCCACCAAATGGCTGAAAACGGAACCTTGTTTCAAAATGCCACGCCCGTTGACGAGTCAGACGAAGAGTTCATCAAGTTCATGCAATCCAAGGTACAGCCCCGCCAATGACAACACTCAAAGAAAAGAAGCACATGAGCGCCGTGGCTGAACTAGGGTGCGCTGTATGCAGGCGGATGGGGCATGAGGGTACGCCAGCAGAACTGCATCACAAAAGGGCTGGAACAGGGGCTGGAAGGCGTTCTAGCCACTTCGATGTCATACCGCTCTGTCCTGAGCATCATCGCGGCTCTACGGGCCTGCATGGCCTTGGGACGAAGGGGTTCCCTAAGCACTGGGGGTTTGACGAGGATGACCTCCTCAAAGACACTCGCGACCTGCTTGGAATTACGGTTTGCGCGTAAAGCGGTTGTTTATTTACAACGTATTAGGGTTTTCCTTAGAAATATTTTTTAAAAGGTATTGTGTTGGCGTTTAATTTGGGCTTAAACTAGAGGCACTGACAAAGCAATGGTGCTGAGTCAGGCAACTAAACGAAAGCGAACTATGAACCTCAATGACCTCCCCCTCACAAGCGTAGACACACTCGGCAACCTGTTGGCTCAAATCAAAGAGTTGACTGACAAGGCTGACGCAATCAAAGACGCCATCAAAGAATCAGCATCTGCTGGTGGCGCAAAAGTAGTCGAGGGCAACCTCTTCAAAGCTACATACATCGAATCCAACCGTAGCGTGTTCGACAAAGACGCATTCATCAAAGAGTTTGGCGCAGAGGCATACGCCAAGTTCACCAAAGTCTCCGCTGTGTTCAGCGTCAAGGTCACCAGCCGTTAAACCCACGGGGCTTCGGCCCCTATCAGGAGAACACCATGACACAGCAAGAATTTAATCGTTTGGTCGCACTGGACATCCAGCGTTTGGTCGCCAAAGCACAAGCAGAGTACGAGGCCAAAACCACTCCGTTAAACCAAAACGAAACCAAATAGAAAGCGAATCGGATATGAAACACGCACAAGCAGATTACATCAACGCAGGCTTCAAGTACGAGAAGGCAACCAGCGCCGACAGGGCGCGTGCTGTAGCAGAGAGTATCCGCAAGATGCTTCAGGAAGAACACATCACAGACCAAGTGGATGCTCGTTACTTTGTTGAGCGCGGACGCCAAGAAGCCCGTCAGGAGGTTACAGCATGACCAAAAAAACAAGAAAAGTAAAAATGGATGTTCCTGAAGATTCTGTCGTTATTGTTTTTAACCATGATGAACTGTTTATGGTCAAAAAAATAGTTGAATACTTTACTTGGCAAGACGATGACGTTTGGGCGGCTGTTGGCATCAAAGGTAAAAAGTTGGAAAAAGTTTTGACCAATAAGTTGATTGAAATGGAAAACATCTTGTTGCAAAACTACGATGGCGACTATGTTTTTAGTCAAATGCAAGAGGGCAATATTTGTTTCCCATATCAACAAATCGAGAACAATTTATGAACACAGACCACGTCATTACCAACAGCCTGAACGGAAAGTTCAAGTGCGAATTCTGCGGCGTGGAGGAGGAGCCTCCCTTCATGCCCGCTCCTATTGACGTCATCATCGACGCGATGGATTTTTTTATTGAGACGCATAAAAAGTGCAAGCGACCACCAGCGGAGGCAGTTATGTCAGAGTACATCAAGGGATTTGACGCAGGCTACGACTACGTCCTCAATGAGGTCAAGCAGTACATCTGGAAGTACCCAGACGACACGTTTGCTTTGGAGGAGTTGTTGGCCCACCTCAAGATGGAAGGCAAGCCTGAATGACAGACCTGTTTGGTTATGAGGAGTTTGACTGGCGAAAGGAGTGGCAGGGTATGCCTGAGTTCTTTCAGGAAGACCTCACGCCTTTTCGCGTCCTCAACATTCGCTTTAGAAATGAAGAGGATGTGCAGGAGTTTGCGAAGTTGATGGAGCAGGTCATCACGCCAAAGCAGAAGGCGTTGTGGTT
>Ga0247723_1000954_pt1 | contig 17707 bp, 22 predicted proteins | sample MSEWelMarce5H_FC_FD_189079 | JGI IMG/M metagenome (GOLD analysis project Ga0247723, IMG submission 189079) | Subsurface sediment microbial communities from gas well in West Virginia, United States - MSEEL Well Study Marcellus 5H_FC | ecosystem: Environmental > Terrestrial > Deep subsurface >... | reverse complement strand
ATATAATATTATTTTAAGGTTTTGAAAAATCCGCGGGTTTTAAATAATCGGTAAAGTTGTGCCTGAACTTCTTCTCTGGGTCACTCTCATCATTGTCAATCAGCAAAAAGTTAAACTTGTCTTTGGTAGCATACTCATACATATTTAATAATTGCTCTTTGGATACGCCTACACTGAACTCGCTTAACATCAGATTTAATGATTTCTTGTTTCCTGCTTTTAAAACTACAAAATAATTGCTATTCTGTCTTACCACAATTGGTATTCTATAAAAGTGCTGTGCCAAATACATAATCGTCACATTTTTTTTACGGCACATCATAAAATATTCACATACCTTCTCCTGATTTTTTGCCATCATCAAATCGTCAATGACAATCAAGTGATTTACATCCTTGTCAAACTTATTTAAGTCAGGCAGGTTATGTAGTCCTTCTTCTACAGTCACACCCTTGGTTTCTAACCACTCGTATAAAGGCTCTGATTTGTCCTTTGTCAGCACTAAAATGTCTGCGAATGTGCCCTTGCCAGCACACATATGGTTTAAGAAATTACATACAAAGTTGGTTTTTCCAGTGCCAGATGGTGCGGATACCACAATACGGGCGGGGAGTTTAATGTTGTGTGTCTTAAAGTTAGGGTTGTCGCTCTTAACTAAATATTCCTTGGGTATCTTCTCATACATATTAACAATTGACATAATTATACATATGTATATATTAAAAATTGGTTAAAGTTAATCAAAAATTAAAATGTTGTTTTATATAAATGGCAAGTTATGAACCACCAGTAGCAGACTATCCAATATTTGATAGTTTGGTTTTTCAATCTCCAAACTCAGCATCACTCACAATAGCAGAAGGAGACCTCCGTTATTTAGCAAGGCAGAATGTAGCTACAAGTATTGCTACAACAACCCAATTTAGCGGGGATGTAAGTGTAGGCAACTCCATCCTTGATTATACATCAGGACAAGGACTTTACATAAGAGGCACTGCCAATGGCGAGTCTATGTATATGAATGTATTGAGTGCGGGAGGAGTTACAAAACAAAAAATAGAATTAAATCCAGGACATTTACACTTATACGATGTTGTCCGATTTACAGACCCAACATCTCTCGCATATACAACTATCAACCAAACCTCCTCTACCAACTGTGACATAAGTAATACACTAACCCCTTCATCTACTATTAACTTAATAACAAAAACCAGTGGAGGGTCAAATATCACACCTCTTTCTTTATCCAGCACAACCAGCACATTCAATTTGCCAATTACAATTGGTTATACGGTTACGGCGAATACACAATTGGGTTTTACTGGCACGGTAGTAGGGGTCGGAACTGCTTCCCTGACAAACAACACCATAGTAACAGTAGTATCGGCACCAAGTGTAACATTAGCAGCAGGAACATATCTTATTTTGTTATGTGGAAATAATACCATATCAGCAGCAGGGGGTAATTTACAAACGTATGAGTTGGGTCTATCAACTGTAACCAATTCTTTTACAGGGGGATTTCAAGAGTTCGCACTTGCTACAACAACTGTCCCTGCTATAACAGGAAGAATAGTGGGAAGAGTTCAAAGGGTATTTACTGTCGCATCAACTACAACCTTTTTTTTCGTCCATAGGATGGTTTATTCAGGGTTTGCTGTAACACAACAAGGAGCAGATAGTCGTTTCCAATATACACGTATCGCATAAAAATATATCCAACTATATAAATGGCAGATGCCACACTCATATATGGATTGGCAACTCTTGGAACAGGAGTTTTAGGACTATCAATTAGATACTGCTTCAAATCAAAATGTGAAGACGTCTCATTATGCTTTGGTTTAATTAAGATACATAGGGATACGGAAAGTGAGGTGAAAGCGGAAGAGATGGAATTGAGCCGCCCAAAAATGGAAAATGTAAAAAGCGAGAACAATTTAGGAGTTGTTTAATTTCCAGTTATAAAGAATTAATATCTCATTGTATGTATATAATGGAAGCACCCAAGATGCGAATGTTGAGTATAAAGAAGTTGTCCCCCGCAGTGATGTCAAGAATCCGAAACGGACACAAGGTGAGATTAATGAAAGGCGAAGGAACCCAGCTTGTAGTCCAGGATAACCAGTGGGACTCAATTAACCGAGCATTTATGAAAGATAAAGGCGTTCAAATATCTTTGTCCCCTGCTGAGGTAGAAGCCAATAGAACAGTGGAAGGTGAGGGCATCTTTGGTAAGAAGTTTGACAAGGCTTTAAAGAAGGCTGGTGTGAAAAAGATTGCTTACAAGATGGGTGCGGTTGTGAAACCCTTAGTGGATGAAGCAATTGATAAAGGTGCGATGGCCGCAACAATATTTGCTCCTCAGTTGGCTCCTGCTATTGAGGCAGCCCAAGCAACAGCCAAGCAATATTTGGATAAGCCCCAGTCGCTACAAGGTAAGAAAGGTGTAGCAGAATTGAAAAAGCGTGCCTTGAAAGCAGGATTGGATGTAGCTGCCCCTCTTGCTGCCGCCCAAGGATTTGATATTAACGAGCTCAAATCAATGATGGAGTCAGGTTCAAATGTTCCAATGTCAAAGCGTGAGATGATGGCAAAGGGTGAGGATGCTATATTATCCAAGCTACAAGAAATGGTAGATAAACGTCGCACTACAAAATCCGCACCAAGCACAGATTTGTATTCTCAGTTTGATACAGATGGTATTATTGGTAATGGTATGAAACGACATAAAATGGTGAAGGGTGGTAAGATGTGTCCTATGTGTTCTGGTATGGGTCTATATGCTGGCTCGGCATCGGGTCGTGGTGTTGGTTCTATTGGAGCGCCAGTGCGTGATACAGGTAAGAAGTTTGTCTCCTTATCAAAGAAGTTAATGGGTGGGGAGCTACAAGCTTTACAAAGTCAGGCAGCAGATGCCAACTTTGCGTTCAGATACACCCTACCCCCTGCTTACCAGCGTTAAGTGGGGTGCGTATATATATAAATATGCTCGCGGGCATTAAATGAACGTTAAGAATGGGCTTAAATTATAATGTATTATATGAAAGTTAAGGCTTTCATATCATATTATGACATAAAACGCTATCAAACGCTGAATAAAAATATTTTTATTCATCAACTGCTATGAGTTTCAATAAAAAAAGCATATTTAATGCTTAATTATTGATTAATAATACGAATATTAACACATAAACTACTTATTTTATATTAAATCTACATCTACAGCTTAATTATTATTTAAAACTACACTTAAACTTACATTCATACGAACAACGCTCTTCTCCAAATCCGCAATCATAGTCAAATTGGTTATAACAAGTTCGGCATAGTAATTCTCCATTTTCTTTTGCGTCTCGCATCCTTACGCCTTGTATTGCTTCGCATAATAGTTTGTGTCTTTTCCAATCGGCTTTTTGGCACTCCGCTCCACAATACCACGCAGATTTACAACCAGCACATTTTTTTAAAACTTTTTGTGATTTTTGTGTTTTATTTTTTCGTTTAACACATTCTGTGCCACAAGTAAAGCATGGAACTTCCGTTGCTTTATAACCTGCTCCTCGTGCTATTCTTACTCCAAACATATTTAGTTCTCTCCATAACTTATTTTTTAATTTTGGATTTAATTTACATATTACTTCTGTGACTTTTGTCAAACGTTCTGACAATATTGTGACTTCTTCTTCGTCTGGATATTTGGTGGTTAGTTCTACAAACTTGTTTCGCAAATAAGTCATAAAACTGCGTCTGAATATTTCTCCATCTGATAACATTAGGTCTCCATCTGGTGTTCTGGATATTCCTTCGCTCGCAATAATATGACCTGTGTTTAATTCAATAAACTTGGTGTATTTAATTTCGCTCATCATTTTTACTTTATAGTGTATCTCTTTATCGTCTTACCTTAATCCATAAGACGAAAAAATATTTCAATTTTTTTCTTTTCTATAACAAAATTGAGTTATTGAAAAATTATTTTTATTTGGACGGGTGGGTATTTATATAAATACCGACGCCACCTTTTGTGCCTCATATCTCTTTTTACATTTCTCCAATATGCGTTCCTTATTGTCTTCATAGTATTTTCGTTTATGTTCTTTGTTCTGCTCGTAATACTCTTTTGCTCTTTTTAATCTGGCTTCTCTATTCTCAATATAATTCTTGTGTGCTTCTTCCTTAATCTGGTCTTTGGTAACGTGTGCTTTCTTCAAACCCATATTATCACCACACTCTACTTTCCAATATTGCTCTCTCTCTTCTAATTCACGTTTATTGTTACACGGAAACTCCTCTACAATTACCACTTCAAAGTTCGTCCAGTCTCCATTTACTCTCATAAACTCATACAAAGGCAGTTTATATCTTGGCGAATTAACATTAAAATAATCTGATTTATGATGTGACAATCTCATACGATAGTTACACGTTGAACCCACATACACAAACGATATATTTGTATCCTTACAGATAATCTTATACACAACAGCACAACTATAATCCTTATTCATTTTCGTTAAACAGTCAAACATTTTTACTTATAGTAAGAAAATATTAAAAAATTAAATTATATAACGCAAACTTAATAAAATCAAAAATTAAAATATCGCTTAATATTATAAAATGGATTTGAAATCAGAAATAAAAAAGGCACGTCCTACATTAAGCGATAGTTCTATAGTCACTTATAATAGCATTTTGAAAAATCTACATTCAAAAGTGTTTGGGACGAAAGAAGTGGATTTAGACAACTTTGAAAAAACAGACAAAGTGCTAAAGTATTTGGAAGATTTAGAACCCAACAAACGAAAAACTGTTTTGTCTGCTTTAGTTGTTATTAGTAAAGACCAAAAACCATATCGCACTCTGATGCTTTCTGACATTAAGGACTACAACCAAGAGATTGGCGAGCAGGAGAAGAGCGAAACCCAAAAAGAAAATTGGATTGAGGAGGGACAAGTCCAAGACGTTTTTACTCGTCTTCAAAAAGAAGCAAACCATTTATACAAAATGGAAACCCTGACGATAAATGAGTTACAAAAAATACAGAACTTTGTTATTGTTGCTCTTTTTCATTTGACACCTCCAAGGCGAGCAAAAGATTATTGTGATTTCAAAATCAAGAACATAACTGATAAGGACAACTTTTTTGATGAGAAGAGTTCTGAGCTTGTGTTTTCTTCCTATAAGACCGCCAAGTTCTACGGCGTCCAGCGTGTCAAGATTGATAAACCTTTGAAAGTCATTTTGAAGAAATGGATTTCCCACAACCCAAGTGAATACCTTTTATTTGACACAAACTTAAAAAAGCTCACTCCTGTCAAACTGAACCAGCGTCTCAATAAAATATTTGGTTCCGAAAAAGGTTGCTCGGTAAATCAATTGAGACACTCCTTTTTAACAAACAAATATGGCGACACTATTGCGACCAAGAAGGCTATGGAGAAGGATATGAAAGAAATGGGAACCTCCGTAGCACAAGCAACAACCTACATTAAGAAGGAATAAGCATAAAAAAGTAATCTGGTAATATATTAAATGGCATATATTATCAGAGATTGGACTAAGAAGCAAGCAGACAAATTGGGCTTACAGGTCTTCCCAGCTCAAAATAACAAAAACAAAATTGAAGTTTATGACGAAAATGGTCTATACTTGGGAAGTGTAGGCGCATTGGGGTCAGGAGACTACGCTCAGTATTTATATATGGAGCAACAGGGTCAGCTTGATAAAGGCTATGCGGATGAGCGCAGACGGTTATACCATTTGAGACACCGTATGGAAAAAGGATGGAACGAACCATTGACGCGCAGTTGGTTGGCTAAGAAATTACTTTGGTAGGTCATTTCATATTTATATAAATATGCTTCCCTCTCATAACAACTTTCTTTGTGAGACCCGTGCCGAATAAATTGCCTGGAGGTGGCATATCCTCTTCATCATTATCATAACGCTTTGCTGGAGCTTCATATCCGCCTTGTTTTCTTTTCTTTATTTCCCTTGGTTTTAAAAACTGTTCCCTTCTTGTGAGACGTGCTAAATCACGACGCTCCCTTATTTTTTTAAATAATGCTGGTTGTTGTGCTGGATTAATACTACGCAATCTATTATCCATTAATTCTGCCGTTTGTAGCAGAGCACCTTCTCCCATTTGGAATACAATGTGAAAAAACTCAGCGTGAGGCATATCATCTGGTAGGGCAAGTATCATCTGGGTTATGTCATCCATATTGCTATATATATATAAATACATTATTTTTTATAACTGCTCTTACACTTTGGGTCTTTAAGGGCTTCCCCATATTTCATTCCATGCTTGGAAGCATATGCTTTCACGTGTTGAACCCATTTGTTGCCTGTGCCTTTCATACCTGTTCCTTGACTATAACTTGAAAATGAAGGCATCTCTCCTGTAAAAAACCTTTGCCTTTTTGCCTCGTTATAAATATCTTTTTGATTGGGTGGTTCATCATCTTCATCGTCTTCATCATCTTCATCATCTTTACGCTTTGGTTGTCTCGGAGGAGGAGACGGCTCACGACGAAATCGTCTTAAATACTGGTCTAACAGCTCTCTTCTACGCTCTACGATTGCGCCAGGAAGAAGGCTTTGTAGTGCTCGGTCTATATTTCGTAACTCTTGAAATGTAGAGTTTTCTAAAACATTAATAAACACGTTCTCGGGCATTGTTAATAGACGATTTGTTGCCATTATGTAATATATGATAATACTTTATTTTATGGCAACCCTCGCATTTTTACTTCCACCGAGGATTTCATTACATTATCATCATCCTGAGATGCTTTGTCTTCCGCAAACACATTTATCTCACGACGATGCTTTGGGTTCTTTGCTTGGAAAAACTGCGACAACACCCATTCATTTTTTTTCCACTCCTTGCTAACATTCAAGTCATCAAACAGGTCAATAAAGGTTTCTCCATCTTGATACAAGTTCCCAGTTCTAAAACCAGAGCAACTAACAAAATATAAAAATGCCAAGCAATAGAACCCACAGCAGTCTGCCATCAAACTTTGAATATCCTTTGTAAAGTAGGGCAGGTAATGTGGTTTCACAAACTTCTTTACATCTTCTGCGGGAGGAGCGCCAAAGCTATCAAAATACAAAGGTTGAATACGACCATCTTTCGTCTTGGCTACATACAATGCCGTCCAATGAATGCCTCCATTCTCCTTTCCCGTCTCATCGCATACATCATCTTGTGAATTAAGTATATACCCTCTGTTATACTTCAACGGTTCCTCCAGCAACTCATTCTTAAAACAAATGCGCTCCAGAGGCAGGTTCATTTTATTCGCTAAATTAATAATCTCAAAGTTGCTTAACATATAATATTAACTGATATTTTAATCTATTAATATTATCTTAATTAAAGTGGTTCATATTTATATATCTACTTCACCGTCTAAAAAATGTTTTATTACTATTGCGAAAGCCAGCCCTGTTAGTGCTGCGAGTATTATCAGAAGGAGAACCTTAGACACGGCTTCCCGTTAAAACATCCACCTTCAAGGTCTGTCTGTAACTGATAAACACAATGAGGTCAATAGCCTTAGCGGATAAGTTGGTTCCTTGGATAGAAACGGACTTGGGGACAGAGCGCTCAATATCCAACATACGGCTGATATCAACATAATAGTAGTTGTAGGCAGTCTCAAAGTCCAACAGACCAACCAAACCAGAGCATAGACCATCGGTTTCTGTGCCATTGACTGAGTTTGCGCCTGCCAACTGTTCCACAAATTGCTGGTAAGAATACTTTTGAGTATTGTAAAGGGCATTCTGTCCTGATACCACAACTTGGAAGTTTTGTAACAAGCAAAGAGGAGAGGTGACACCAGTTCCGGCGGCATCAAAAGGAGAATACAAAGGATTGACTCCACCGTTGGCTGCCGTAGTAAAGAAAGGAAGAACAAGCACTTTGGAAATATTGCTGAGACCATTTGTGATAAGAGAGTTTATGTTTGAACCAGCTGGGATTGAAAGCACTTGGTATTGATATATGTCTTCATATTCAACCGTCTTAATTTGAGATGATAAGTAAGCAGACTCAAAGGAGGGAGCCATCACAAAGCTTGGCACGTTCAAAGTAATAGAACGTCCAAGAGGAGCATTGGTTACACCAGCAACAGCAGTCTGGCTGGAAACCAAAGGAGTCGCACCAACAGAAAGAGATACAGTGTAAGCAATAGCAGGAAAGCAAGCAACACTTCCATTTGCGGCGGCAGCGCTGGCAATCTGGATTGGAATTACACCACCTACATTGCTTGCGACCGAGTTGATGCTTAAGTTACCACCCGCACCAGCAGATGAGAAATTGACGGAGGAGTTATTCAATTGAAGTGTAATTTTTAAATACACTCCCTTTAACAAGGGCATCTTCTCAAACAAATGGTGAAGGTGTTTTAAGCGGACAATACCATTAATAGCCCACTGAACTACACCACGAGCTCCTGCGGCACCATTTACCTTGTTAAAAATATATGATTTCCAAGCAAGAGTAGAACTGGCTCCAGTAAGAAGAGTTGAAAAGGCAGCAGAAGCAGGAGCAGTCAAACCATCAGGGTCATAGTTAATGTATTGCTGGCGCTTGAAAAACCCAATGTTTCCAGAATTGTATGTGGAATGAACGCCTGTAACAACAGGAACAGTCACCGCATTTTGGGTAAAACAAGTTCCTACACCATTCACAGAAGCAGCAGCATTGAAAATGACTGACAAAGCATCATCAGGGTAAAAACCAATCTCTGAACCTTGAGTTAAGATGTCATTGTAGCTAAGAGTAGTCATCAATTTAAAAGTATTCCAAAGACCTTGGAAATTAGTTTGCTGGATGACAGTCACACCATTCCAGTCGCATTGTATGCTGTGGATGATAGAACCAAACCAATTCTTAAGACCACAAGCATAGTCGCAAGTAGTTCCGGCAGCAACAGGAAGAAAAGCATCACTATTCGCATCCGCAGTTAAGGTCATAACCATTGGGATTTGTAAGTAAGCACTGGGGTAATACATATATCGGTTGGAGTTAGAAAGCTGAGATGTATCAATAACACTGCTATTTCCGTTGTATTGTCCGTTCTGATTGTCAAGCAACGAAAGCCAATCCTTTCTAACCATTATAGAAGGAGCACCCTCGGTTTGTTGAGATAAATCATATATCAAAGCGTCACTCATTATGTAATAATCGGAGATAAAAAAATCGGGTTATTACAAATAAATCTTCTAAAGGTAGGCGCTTAAAGAGAGAACTTAATATTTTTTTGTTTTGGTTTGGATTGCTTAACCATCAACTGTTCCAACTTTTTATTAATACTCACCATCCCTGAACCATTGGTTGGCATTCCCATTCCCAACCCTTTTCCTGAATATGCGGAATCAATTCCCTCCGCCTCCTGAAGCCCTCCTAAACTTCCAAGCAAAAACGCACCTCCTGACATTCGTTTTATTGGAACCGCTTTTCCTCTTATTGAGCTCGCCTTATAATAGACCATATTAATAATACAGGATATTATTTTTTCAACTTGCGTAAAACATTCCTTAATCTCATCGCCGACGTTAATAACGAGTTCATCGCTGTCAATTGTTTCGTAATGGCGGACTGCTTCTCTGGGTCATCCGTCTTCTCCGTCATCAAAGACATTTGGGTTTTGGCTAAGGTTTCGCACAACGTATTTAAATACGCCTCATCAACAGTATTATTAAAGTTCATTTAAAATATGCCGATATTTTATTTTTTATTTTTAAGCGCGTTAGTATTTATATATATATACGCCAGCATTATTTGGAAGCAGGTGATTGGCGTTCGCGGATGGCTAAAATGATTGTCATATTGGGGTCAAGAATAACAACGGGTCCATTATCTGAACCTGTGAGCGTAATGCGTAGCTCAGCATATGTTCCTCCAATCATCTTGTTCCACGAGAACTCGGGTGGCTTCTCAATGATTTGTTCGCCAATGGCAACCGTGGGAGTGACACTATAAATGACACTGGATGGAGAGGCATACTTATTATCAATGTTGGAACTTGTTACGAGCAGAGTGGGATTGGGTTGAACTTGGGGAGTGATTGTGCTTGTGTATGAATCTGTATTGGGATATGCTGTGCCGAGGTCTCGCGCGGAAATAAATGTGTCCGCAAACCCAACAATTAAATTGAAATTAGCAGGGGTTGATACTTGGGGCTTAAATGTTTGTGCTGGAAATGCCACGGCAGCAGGGTTCGTCCATCCAACTGGTAAAGCAGTGGGGAACTGATATGTGTTGAGTTGAATCGCATAAATAGTAGGATTAACAATCCATTCAAAGAAATATACATTTTGTCCTGAGGCATTTACCAAGTAGTGACCGTTCTGTATCATAACATACTGGCAGTAGTAGTTTATGTCTCCGATTTCATAAAGACCATTTGGGATTGTGATGGTATATGTGGTTACAACGTTCCCAGCATCTTCCCACGTATAGGTGATAACGTTGTTCCTTAATGTGCTATTATTAATGTTTTGCCAACTGTAATACATTTGTAAGGAACTAACAGCAATCTCGTGGTTATTGAATAAAACGGAATTGGGAAACTTATATACGAGCACCGAGTTGTTGGTGCTGCTTACAATATTACGACTGGTTAATATAATGTTAGATGTCATATAGTATAAGCCTATAAAAAATTATATCATTTTAATCTTTTTTCTACACGGGGTTCCTTAATTATCGGTTTTACAGTTGGGGTAAATCCTAAAGCAGATGGCACTTCGCTCCCTCCAAAATAAAAGGGAGGTTGTTGTGATTGTGCTTGGACTCGCGACACTTTTACAGGGTCAAACATCATCGGATTATAACCTGAGTTCATTATAATATACACATAGATTTATTTCTGAAAAGCATGGAAATCTCATATTGCCCCCATCGTGCGTATTTATATAAATACTAATTGGGGCAGAATTGGGGCAAAAAGGGCAAATCTTGCCCGACTTTCAGGTTTTCCTCTATAGGGTTTCTCTTGCGAGGCTACAAATCCTATTTCTGGGCGAGATTTGCCCTTTCTGCCCCATTTCTGCCCTATTTTCTTACCTCTTTTTCCCTTTTTTCTCCCCACACAAAGAAAAGAATAACACACATATATATATACTCTACATAGCTATGCTTTAGCCAACAACAAGAAAAAAAACAAATATATATAACTATGAATTACTTACCTCCTATACGTATTTATATAAATACTTACTCTACCAACACTGCTTTCACACAAGTTCCGTCCTTATTTTTGAGAATTATGGGCGTGCGAATCTCTTTTTGTTTTTTTAGTTTGGAATACACATCATATAATTTATATGTTTGTTTTAATAATCTTACCCACAATGCTGTCATTTCCTTTTGTTTGCGTTCCATTTTTAATACATATTTATCGTAGTTACCAAATCTACTATACCATTTCATATATTTTTCCTTTGACATCTGGGTTTCTTTTTTTAAAGATTTACAATAATGTGACATCTCCGTCCAAGTATTGATTTTTTTAATAACATTTTCCGCATATTTTTTGTTACTTCTTGCTTTGTCACTTACATACTTCGGTTCTTGATAATAGCATAGTCTTGTTTCAGGCGGTTCATTTCCTTCATTATCTCCCCAATTTACTTCATATTTGTAGCAATAGTCATATATGAAATCCAACTCCGTTCTTTTTAATATTTCTTTTTTGGTTCCCATCCAACCAACAACCTCATCATTCATCTCTTTGACACGCTTTGTCAAGTATTCAATACGCACATTTCTCTGTTCCTGTTTCAACACATCGGCAAGGTAGTCCTTAACCAAATGGAGGCATAACTGGGGTAGAGCATTAATATTCATTTTGTCGCTTATCGCTTTTATAACTTTTTGTGACCGACTATGCTGAGAAAAAGTTTTCAATTTTTTACTTCTCGGGAAGCTTATAATGGATAGTTGGCTATAAATACTTCTCTTCTATATTTCTCTCCTTTGCCTTCTCTGTTAAACCAAGCATTTAACACCTTAAATGGTTTGATGTAAAAATGTTTGAATAGCTGTCTGATGTTTTGACTGTCGTTCAAGGTCATTAAAAACTTTCCTTTTATTCCTTTCAATACTTCTACCAAGCGACCCAAATCAAACTCTGTGTCTTCCGCATAGTTAAAACTGGTGTCTGTATTTTCATAAGGCGGGTCTATAAAAAAGAAAGTGTCCTTGCTGTCATATTTTTTAATTATTTTTTCATAATCCTTGTTCTCTATAGTAGCACGGTTCAGCTTTGATTTATACTCGTCAATATTTTTTATGGTGCTATACGGGTTATTTACTTTATACACTTGTTTAGATGTGTTCGCATAAACTCCATTAAATCCATTACAGGTCTTTATTTTTTCAAGCGTCAAAAGGTCTGCTTCACTTGTGGTGTGGTTATCAAAAAAGTATTTTGTTTTCTCCAGTGTATTCAAATCATCGCGATACTTGGTTAAATCCATCGGAGCCTTTTTTATCATTCGCATTCTCTGAACCGTGTCCTTATCCAAATCATTAATAACATTTTTCTCAGCAAGAGGCTTATTGAAAAACACAGCAGCAGACCCCATAAATGGTTCCACATATATTTTGTGGTCGTCTGGAATATGCTCTAATATTAAATCTACAATCGGATACTTATTGCCTTGCCTACAAAAAAAAGGCCTCAATTTGCCTCCCTCTATTATGTCTTCACCTGTAGCGTGCTCTAAAGATTTTGCTTTTTTTGAACGGATAGACGCCATATAAGCTTTCGCTTCTTCAGAACCTTTTAAAAACCGGGGCATTATATATAAAGAACACATTTTATTATTTTAAATAAAAGAGCAAATATATATAAATATGAACGCCGAAGGCAAAGTCACCAGTTATTAGATTTTTGCGAAAAGTCTCAGGGGATACCCTTTGACTATGAAATTATCGTCACAAACATATTTTTTTATAATTTTATTTGTGATGATAAATGGTAAGGACATTAAAGTCTAAAAAAATGGTCTTTAAAATATACGGGATAAGAACCCCATAGTTCTATTAGTTGGCGCTCCTCGGGCGTTTTTATTATAATCTTTGTTAGTAGCGCATATATTTTTGGATATATTTCGTTCCTTCTTTTTTGCTCTTTTAACATTTGGTTGCTCTCTGGTTGGTTTAACTGTTGAGTATAAGCTTCAATTTGTTGTCTAAGCTTCGCATCCCCCTCTGGGTCTTTTGCTACTCTTCTTATTGTGTCTGCTCCATATTCTCTTACCTTATTTACAAGCGAAGTAGGCAACTTCTTTTCCAATGGCTCCATGCGTTGCGGAGGAGGAGGAGCAGGAGGTGCGGCGGCTGGTCTGCTAAAACGAGAACCTTTCCCATTTATTTGCTTTTTATTTGAGTAATACTCAATCCAACGATTTGGCATTATAGACTATGATGAGATTTCTTTTTATTAAGGCGCCAATATAAATCCGAGCACACCCGCAATATACTGGGCCACATAGTCGTCATCATTTCCCCAGTCAGTATATGCCTGCCCTTCTAATTTAACCGTCTCAACCTTTTTGGGAGTATAATCAGAATAAATTACAACGCGGAATGTAGCAGATGTATTCGCTACAAGTTCTGTTACGTCATATGTAAATCCAGTAATCATTGTAACAGTCACCATTTCACTCGGAACAATTGGAATCGGAGGTTGATTTGTAAAACTCATTTACTATACCTTAATATTTTATTTTGCTTAATTAAACGGCAGGCGTTCATATATATATAAATACGCACAGGACTACTGATAACAAATTAATAAATATTTGAAAGTTTATGTGCGACTCATTTCACACCAGTGTGTCCCATCACAGAAAAAGATTTGCTGGAAGATAGCTGTTGTGACAGTTATTGTATTTGCCGCAGTAATAGTCCCAAGAGGAATAAAACGGGGAGCTATGCCCCCTGAAGCGAGCGTATATTGAACGTTATTTGTTTTACGTTTAAACATTACCAATTGCCCCTCGTAATTCGCAGGGTCTGGTAAAGTTACCGTTTGACCTGCGGCTGCTATATTGACAATGTAATTAGATGCCAGAATTGTGTCAGGAGCTAATGGTAAAGTGCTTGTGCCTGTAATCGCAGCACTACTATCCTTGAAACGAAAACCTCCTTGTATAAAGACCGTGTCGGCAGTTCCTCCCAATACAATCTGATTTGAGTTTGCCACTACGGGAACAGTAGCGCCTGAGCCAATACAAATATTACTGGAACCAGTAATAAGTGTCCCCGCACCACTACCTATAATCGTATTGTTAGTTCCTGTAATTATAGAACTCCCTGCGTTGTAACCAATTATCGTATTATCGGTTCCTGTTGTTATTAAATCTCCTGCTTGCGAACCTACTACGGTATTTTGAGATGTATTTGTCATTGCGTTACCCGCATTGTGACCTATAAGTGTATTGTTTGCTGCGGCCACATTCATACTTGCTCCAATGTTTGACCCATATATGGTGTTATTAGTGTTTGCGTTAAAAGCAATGTTTCCATTATTGTTACCACTAATTACGTTTGTAAAATCCGCAGTAGAACTTCCAAAACCAAAAAATCCACCTCCAGTTCCAATTCGTATTCTTCGCACATTGCTTATTAAATTATTCACTGTTAATGTGCCTGTGCTTGGAATATAGGTTAAATAATTTGTTGTTAAATTATAAGATAATGTTTTATTACCAACAGGAGAAGAAGCAAAAACTGGATACAGCGCACTTGCTGTGGTAGCATCGTTAGTTACATTCACTCGTGAGGCGGTTGCTGCGTTTCCATTTAAGTCAGAAGTTATATTTGGAGGACTTACAGTTGTATCGTATTGTAGTATCAAATCGCTTCTCAATTGTTGTCCGCTTCCTGTTCCAGAACAAACAGGAATATTATAAACAGCCGCTGGGATAGTTCCACTGACGCTTACGAGTGTGGCGCTTCCCGCATTGCCAGTAAAATTAGTATCCAAGTTGGAACGCCTGTTCCATTGCTTGTTAATATTTGGTTTGCGCTTCCATTTGAAATAAATCCAGTTGTGTTAAGTGCGGTTTGATAAGGGATTTGACTTGCTACTCCACCAGCAATGTTTGTCGCCCTGGTTGCGGTTGCCGCATTGCCACTAATATTTGTCGTCCAAGTTGGAGCAAGTGTTGTGCCGTTAGATTGTAATACTTGTCCTGCTGTTCCATTCGCTAATAAAATAGTTGTATTTATTGCGGATTGGTAAGGAATAGACCCTCCTGCTCCACCAGCAATGTTTGTCGCCCTGGTTGCGGTTGTTGCGTTCCCTGAAAGCGCGCCTGAAAATGTAGTAGCAGTTAATATGCCTGTATCTGGAACATATGATAATGGTGTAAGTCCATTATCAATACGCGCTTGTTGGGAACCTGTGCCTGTCACAAACACAGGATAATGTATAGTTGCTGTATCATTCGCAGTCACATTAATATTGGCAGGAGCAATCGCATCAACATATGTTTTGTTACATAGGTCATTGGCAGCTGATGGAGCGATGGGTGTTTGAGGACATACTAAATTAAACTCTCCTCCTCCAAAGAAAGAAGCCAATCCAGATATACTCATTGTGTTTGGCATATTTACATTATCCGCAGCACGCCCAAGCTGGACTGTATTACTTGTTACACAATTAGCGAATGCTCCTATTGCCGTCGCATAACTTAATCCATTTCCAACATTAGCTCTCCCGCCAATTGCCGAACAAAAAGCATTATTGTTTAACATATCTAACCCAGTATCCGCACCAACACCAGTATTATACTGTGAAGCATCAATATTTGTAAGAGAAGTGTCTCCCACTGCTACATTACCATAGTCATTTGTAGAACCATTTGAATTAATAACTAATCCAGCACGGTGACCCATAAAGCAATTATTTGAACTATTTCTTAAATTACGCCCGTTGTTAAACCCCATACAAAAATTATTTGACCCTGCTCGTAAATTGTCTAAGCAATTTCCTCCAATACCCACATTAAAGTCACCTGTTGTAAGATTTGATAAAGGAATGTTGCTACCAATCCCAAAAAATATACTGGCTCCATTTTTTGAACCCAGAAACATTTGATTGATTTGACTATTTGCTCGTGCTTGTAATATTTCTGGTATTAGTGTCCCTGGGTTTGGGATATAAGCCAATGAAGTAATTGTGGTGTCATATAAAAGGGGTTTATTCCCTGCTCCTGATGCGGCAAAAACTGGGTAGTAGGTTGTAGCTGAATTATCAACAGTCAGATTTACATTATTCGCATTTGTAGCAGTGCCAGATAATGCGCCCGCAAACGTTGTAGCAGTTAGTGTGCTTGTGCTTGGAACATACGATAATGGTGTGACGGACGGGTCATTATAAAGGGTTCTTGCTATACCTGATGGCAATGCTCCTGCCTCAGAGAAAAGCGGATAAAAGGGTGTAGCACTATTATCTGTCTGAACTTTTACTTGGTTGGTTCCCCCTGACGAAGTAGCATAAGGAACAATATCATTTGCCTCCCTAAATACGAGAACATCAAATGTGGGTAAGTCTTCAGTGGGTGGAAAATATTCAGCCATTTATTATAAGGCTACATTTTATTTAATTAAGCAAAACTCAAAATCAATAATTAAGGTATATCTTAATAAATTATAATCTCAAAGTAGTATAATATGCCACGCTTTTGTGAAGACGACTTTTTGAAGAAGGAGGTAAAAGACAAACTCCACGTAATAACAATGTCAAAACTAAACAAGTATCCTTTAACGGATTTTAACACGCTCTCAATGAAGGAAAAGCGTATTGCCAACGAAATCTTAAACGACTATGTGCGCCGTTTGCCCGAGCACTGGGAAACAAAGCTAACCTGTGATTTCAATTTAATTTGTCAAGAAGAAATATTTAACAATCCCAAGATTGACTTTACGGAAGTGCCTTTCAAACAAAAGCCTTTGGAGGAGCTTGGGTTGCCTCCCGTGGAGGAGAGCGACCAAGTAAAATTATTGGTATAAGGGTGCGGTGCGTATATATATAACTATGAACGGGGCAACTTATTTTTAGTTTTTCAATTTTTTTACCCCAGAAGGAAAAAATTGAAATATTTTTTCGGCTTATGGAATAAGGTAAGACGGTAATAAAAGGCTACTTAAGTAAAAAAAAGCGAATTAAAAATGTCAATGAATATTCAAATGCTACCCCAGTTGTGCGTTCATTTGATTGGAAGTTTTATTGAAGATGAGATTGCGAAGCAGAAGAAGGTTATTAAAGCAGAGTATATGCTGGACCGAGCGATTGAGATGTCTGGGGAGATAAAGGACTATGCGGAAAATGTAAAGTTGAGTAAAAAGGAATTAAGCATAATGGGGTCTGGTTTGAATTGGGGGAAAGCTCGTAACTATGACGCTTCTACGTTTAAGCGTCTTAGAGAAATCATATGGCAATCCCACCAATCAAGTTGTGCTTTAAAAAAGTATTACACAAAAAATCCAAATGGACTAAAAAGAGATTTTTATGGATTGGTTGAAAGCAATTTAAGATATGCGTATCTCAAATATAGTGCGTATGAGTTTGTTAAAGCACAGCGACCAAAGCGCACCCCAATCCAATTGAAAAACAGGGATGGGACCATTGTCAATGCTTGGTTAATTGAATAAGTATAAGTA
>Ga0247723_1000953_pt1 | contig 17709 bp, 16 predicted proteins | sample MSEWelMarce5H_FC_FD_189079 | JGI IMG/M metagenome (GOLD analysis project Ga0247723, IMG submission 189079) | Subsurface sediment microbial communities from gas well in West Virginia, United States - MSEEL Well Study Marcellus 5H_FC | ecosystem: Environmental > Terrestrial > Deep subsurface >... | reverse complement strand
GTTACTGTTATATCACTTGATGATTGTGCGCTTGTATTTGGAAAATCAAGAGTAGCTAAAACAAATCCACCTAAATTTAAAGTACCTCCAGATAAATTTAAACCACTACCTAAAGTTATTTCGCCAACAGTATTACTTGAATTTACACCAATTAGATGAGTTAATGATGAAGTTGCAGCCATTGTTCCTACACTTACACCTCCTGTCAATGTGCTGAATCCTGTTGCGCTAAAAGCCCCACTTGTTGCCAAATCTCCCGTAAATGTTTTATTTCCTGCCATACTTTGAGTTGACGTAGTAACTACGCCCGATGCAGTAGTGGAAGCATTGGCAATCGTTATATTTGGTGTAGTTCCTCCACTTGATGAAATAGGTAATGTTCCTGTAACACTTGTTACCGTTCCATTACCATTACCCGTTCCTGCACCAATAGCAGTTCTAAAACTTGCAGCATCTAAAGCAGTAACCGTATTATCAGCGTTAAATCTTGGAAATGTAATAGCTGAAGGATTGGTTAATGTAAACATTGATTGCCCTATTATTGTACCTCCTAAATCAGAACGCATTCCATCGGCTGCCCTTTGGCTAATCGTGTTATCAGCATTGTATCGTAAAAAAGATATAGCGCCTAAATCAGGTAATAAAAACGTATTTGCACCTCGCACCGTTGCGCCTAAATTAGTTCTTGCGGCTGAGGCAGATGTTGCACCCGTACCACCATTTAATATTGGTAAAGTACCGGTAACTTGAGAAGTTAATGAAACATTTGAAAGTGTGCCTCCTAAGGTTAAATTACCACTACTTGTAACAGTACCTGTTAAAGTTATACCGTTTACTGTACCTGTGCCTCCCACACTTGTAACAGTGCCTGTAGGAATAGTTTGAGTAGAAAGTAATCCTGTACTACTTGCTGTAACCATTCGAGTACCGGAGCCTGCAAGGTTAAATAATGTGGTTGCGCCTGTAACGCCAAGCGTACTTCCAATAGTAGCACTATTTACGATAGATATATTTCCTAAAGGAGTTATAGTCATTCTTGTTGTTCTTGCAGTTCCAAATCCTGTAAGAAAATTTAAAGAGCCGACGTCAACTCCAACACCATCGCCACTACTTTCGATTGATGCACCGTTTGCTTCAAATCCAGGTGTATTAGAATTAAATATTATTTTACCATAATTAGATACGTCCGAAGATGATAATCTTAAAATAGAATTAGAACTTTTATTTATACGTAAATCACCTGTCAATGTACCTCCTACTAAAGGTAAATAAGTTGATGCTGCTGATGATTGAGTAAGATAAGTAGAAGCCGCAACGCCCGACCGCAAATAATTTGTAAGCATTGAAGAAGTATCACTTACCAAAAGCGCGGCGGTTGTATCGCGCCAAATACCTTCATTACTTTTATAATAAAGTGAGGCATTATTTGTAGGCGATGTTATACGAGTGTCGTGAAGCTCGTCAAGCTCCTGACCGTTACGAATTTTTACGAACAATTCCCCAGAACCAACACTATTTTTTACACAAACACCAATATAAACAGTGTGTTGAGGTGCTTGAGGTTTTGTAGATGTTAATTCCCCAGCCACAGTTGGCGAAAGGTATACGGCTGAGTCTTCGACTAAAGCACTCGTATTTATTCCTGTTATTAACCCCTCAGTTATAACATATCCACTTTGATTGTTCGCTATGCTTTCGGCAACTATTCCAAAAGTATTAGCCGAAAAAGCATCGGTAACACCTAAGGCTTTTGCAACGGTTATCCTGTTACCCTGACTTCCTGATAAATATACCGCCGTGCCTTTTGTCAATGTTGCTCCCGTGCGATTGTTTACCCTTTGATGCAACTGTTGCCCAATAACATTAGTAACATTACCACCTTTTAAGCCTTGAATTAAAGAGCCTTGCGTGTCATTATATTCAACTTCACCAACTCCAACCGTGCCATCCTTTGCCGTATTAAAAGTTATAGAATCAAATGGCATAGTAACACCTTGAATTATAACAGTATCGCTATTATTAAATTTCCATCCTCCTTTAGTCTTTATGTAACTAAATAAGACATTGTTAACTGTATCAAATAAATGATAAGCATTATTTATTGTGGAAGGTTTAAGGCTTACTGTATCGGCTGCTCTTCCTCTAAAAACCAGCCCATCGCCTGTAGTCTGGTAACCAAGTCGCTGTTTGTTTCCTGTTGATGGGTACTGGGCAAAGGCAAAGGATGAAGCCAAAACAATAATAGCAATAACAAGCCTTTCTCGTTTATTACCTACTTTGTTAATGACCTTTTTCCCGACGTTAAGAAGAAGCTCGCGAAATAATGTTAGGGCTACTTCGCCAACTGCTTTTAAAAACCTTCTTTCTTTTTTTGGTGCTTTGATTTCTTCCATTAGTTTATATTTATTGCAAATACAATGTAATTACTTCCATCGTAATGACTATTTGAATCAATAGTAATAGTATCAGGTGCAGTTATTACATATTGAGATTCTATTAATTTTTGCCCGTTTTGATACACATGAATAGATGCTGCCAAATTAGTTTTAGGTAAAATACCTCCATTCTGTGTCCATGTTAAAATATTGGATGTGGTATTCAAAAATTCTTGATTAAAAATTGAAACGGCTGAACCAGTAACAGTAACGTTATTTATTGTTTCCGTCACATTATTGTTTACCACTCCGCCACTACCTGCATTATTAGCAACTTCGGCAAAATCTCGAGGTTTAGACAAAACAGTTCTTTCTGTATAATTAGGCATCTAATTCTATTTTAAAATAATCACCCTGCCAAATCTCTGTTTTTAAATCAAATGAACCTCTTTCAAAAACATAATACCCGGAAGAATATTCTATTACTTTGTGAGGTAAATATGGCTTATCAACTACTAAATTTTGAAATGGCATATCTACCATGCGCAACTTTGGCGTAAGTTGTCCGCGTATAACTTCGTTAACTAATAGCTGTGTAACGTTATTAAAACCCGATCCGTTTCCAACATCCCAACTACTACTATTTTGATATGTACCAGATTCCAAAACTTTTAAACCTCCGTCGGTTGTTTTACTTGGGCCGTCACCGATGTATGTATCTAAACTAAAAATTGTGGAAGATTTATCGTCGTTATCCGAGCCATATTCCAAAATATCACTTTGTCCTGTCGTTGCTCCTGAAGGTAAAAATTCAAGGTAATTATTGCTTAGTAAATAAGACACGGCAAAGTTTGAAATAATATTTGTACCTGCCTCGTTTCGCATTTCTTTTAATCTCATTTCCCAAATGTATTCCGCAGTATCGGGAATATTTAATGTGTCAAAAGTTATGGTTTTATAGGCAATAAAAGCAGCATCATTGTTTATAGTTTCTGTATTAAATTCAAATTCAGAAAAGGTACTTTCCCAACTGGCAGGTTCTAACTGAAAATTAAAGCCGCTTGTATAATTTACATTTCTATTTAAATACTTGTTTTCTTGCTTTACTTCTAATGACTTTATTTTGCCTGTAAAACGAGGAGATGAAACACTATCAAATTTTAAAGTATCTGTATTAGTCGCAACTATCACATATTCGTAATCACCACTTTCTGTAATTGTTTTTGTTAATCCTCCTAATCTTAATCTTAACGCTCCAGCGTTATCAACGTCAACTTTAATTTTAACGTAATACTTTCTACCACTCACTACACTAAATGTAGTGTAAAACGCTTCCGTAGTCACTAAAACACCACTAAGTATTTTATTATCAATTAGCCATCCACTGCCTATTGTCCAGTTAGCACTTTCGAAGCCTTGTAATGGAAAGCTATTTATAATAGATGCAACCTTTACGGCAAATACAAATTGATAAGGTTGAAAATTAACAGGATTTAAAGCTTGAGCGTAAAATCCTAAAATACCTGTGTAGGACAATCGAGCATCCGCATTAGTTGAATCTAAAGTTGGTGTAATGGTTGTTATCGGTGTGGCGTTATTTGCATAGTTGTATTCGACACCAGCTAATAAATTTTGTTTAGCAAAGTGATTGTATCTAATAACTACATTTTTTAGTGCAGGGTAATATGTCCATTTACCACCAGATAAACGTAATAAATCACTTGTAGGAAGATTATTTTGAATGTTGGATATGGTAAAATCTTCTGTAAATGTACCTACACTTTGAACGCCAAAGCCACTATATTTAAAATACCTATGAGATTCTGGAGTTCTTGAATATTCATTAACTTGAATAAACCAATATTGATTTCCCGAAAAGATTAATCTTGCGCCAAACGTTTGACATATCTTTTTTAAAACATCGTAGCAACTTTGGTAAATGTAGTTAGCCTTTGTGTCTTTGTGGTAAAATGCCCGATGCTGAATAACTGATAATAACGCGTAATCATTTGCAGCATTGTAAGCCGTTGTATTTTCGTGCCAATTAAAAACGGTGTGTAATACAGGTAAATTATTCGCTACTAAATTCTCTTGTACAAAATCCAACTGATTTAAGCAGTTTAAAATATGTTGCACTACGGTGTCTTGTCCATTGTAAGGACCAACCGCGCTTTTGTAGTCTAATGTTTTTAGCCAACCTAAGCCGTCAATAGCAGATATTTGAGCCTGATAGCCTAAAGATAGTGGCACGTCCTCAAATTCCACTAAATCGGTAACTATATAACCGTACCACCTAAAAGAAATCGTTGTATTATCGTCCTCATAGGCAGTTAGTTGCATGGTAAATCTACCCTCAATCGCCAATCCAATATCAAGTAATAAAGCCTGTAAATCGTTGCTATTTATCAATAACGACAAAGAACATCGAGAACCTATAATAGGCGTAAATCTTTCCGCTCCTTGTTGGCTTTCGCTATCATACTGAATGCCCAACGATAAGGTATCGAACGTACCGACAGAACCAGTATAATTAGCATCTTTAATTGATACAGTTATCTTTCTACTTTTTTCGTTATATACCGTCGTTTGATACCTTACCGCCATTATTGTATTCTACTTAATCCCTTTTGAGATCGGTTTAATAATATTATTAAATCATTTCCACTAATCCTTGTTTCTAAGCTACCACCGATTCCCATGTCACCCATCATTGATTTTAATTTAGATAAAGGTGCTATAACTTCCGGGTCAACTCGCGCGTTTCTATTATCTCCTACTAATGCCATTGTTGGGCCTGTTGCTAAACCTCCTTTAGCTAACTTTGGAGCAGATACTTTGTTTAACAAAGTATTAAATAAAACCGATGCACCAGCACCAGCAGCACCAGCAACTGCAATGGCAAAAGGCCCTAATGCTTTACCCGTTGGGCCTGCTAAAATATTCTTAACAATACCAGCAACACCTTCTTTTATATAAGCTGAAACTATTTGCCTTGCAGCTTGTAAAGCAGCACTTGCCATCTTCTTCATATCTGTTTCACCTTGTACCGCTAAATTACTAAAAGCATCAACTGCGGCTGTAAGTGCAGATGTAAGTGTATTTCCAAAACTCATCATTTGAGCCTCAACTGCTACAAATGAGTTTTTAACATCTTCGTTTGTTTCTTTTAATCTTTGGTTATTTGCTGCTGCACTAACTAATTTTGTAGATAGTAAATCTAAAGTAGGCAACATATTTGTAATGCCTGTATTTTCTGCAGTTATCGCAGCTACAGGACTTGTACTACCACCACCACCGCCACCAATTATAGTATTTGCTGCGGATTCTGTCGCATCTGTTGGTACTACATTACCTCCTCCTGTTGTTGGTTTAGCCGTTGCAGTAAAAAGGCTTTTAAATTTACCTTTAAGACTATCGACTGTTTCCCCTATTGTTTTAAATTCAGCAGCTACTATTCTTTGTTCTTCCTGATACTTTGTCATACCAGATAAATCAAACAAATCTAAACCTAATGCCTTTTGTAAGCTATCTAATTTGCCTAATACAAAAGTTACTCCCTGCATTACAGAGTTCTTGATATTTATCCAAATATTTTTAAAATTATCACTAAACGCTTTCCAGTTATCGTAAACGTATAAAGCAATCGCACCGACCGATGCAATAGCAGCCACAACCGCAAGAATAACAGGATTAGCAAGAATAGAAGCAAAAGCCGTAGATATTGCACTACTCATTAATAAAATTGTAGTTCTTATTAATCTTATAGTTCCAGCAAGCGCTCCGAAAGTAGTGATTAATTTACCCACTATAAATATTGCGGGCCCGATAGCTGCAACAATTAAACCAGTTTTTACAATAAATTCCTGAGTGGCAGGATTAAGACCTTTAAAGCCTTCTACCAAATAATTTATTTTTTCAGATAAAGCCGTAAATACTGCCTCTAAATTTAAACTATTATTAATTGCTTTTCCAAGTTCTGCAAGACTATTTGTAACGTTATCTTTTAAGTTGTCAAAAGCATTACCTAAGCCTCCATTGGCTCGTTCTAATTTACTTAAAGCCGATACCGAACGAGTTATAAATTCTTCACTATTTACCCCAATGGCTCTAATTCCTTCCGCAGTCACCGTGCCAAATTCTTCTTTCATCACGCGCGCAAACTCAGGAAGCCTTTCTTTGATTTGATTTAAATCCTCTTGTGTAACCTTACCAACCGCGCTTATTTGACTTAAAGCTAAAGTAACTCCGCTAAACTGTTCTGCTCCACCTCCTGCCCTTGCTACAGCATTACCAAATTGTGTTATAGTTTCCCTTGCAGCGTCGGCACTCATTCCTACAGATTGCAATGAAGCCGAAGCCTTAACAACTTCGGGTAAAGCAAGACCAGGATTCTCGGCAACTTTTCGTAATTTTTCTAATTCAACGGCTGCTTCTTCACTACTTCCCATGATGGCAACTAAACCATTTTGCAGCTTTTCCATATCTGCAAAAGATTTTAAAGCAGCCGCACCGACGCCAATAATAGGCAATGTCAATGACTGGGTTAAAGTTGAACCAAGATTTGACATATTTTGTCCAAATCTTGTCATAGATTTTTCTACCTTACCTAATTCTTTATCGAGATTAGTGGTATCAATACCCAGCTTTAAAAGTAGTTTACCTATTGCCATTTATGCTTCTTTATCCCATTTGTCAAATATTGTTTTGTCATTATTTGTCAAACTTCTTTTAGTTTCTTTTTTAGTAGGATTCTCCCATGGGAACTCGATTAAGTCTTTTGGCTTTAAACTCTTTCCTTTTGCCGTATGGACATTTAGTAAAAAAGTTGTTTGCCATCGTATTCGTTCCCATTCTGTTTGCTCCTGTTGTTCAAAGTGATTGTTATAACCTTGCATAGCCATAACAACCTCTCTAAAACTCATGTCGTTGTATTGCGAAGGAGGAAATCTTAAAACTCCGAAACAAAAGCGTTCGATGTATTCAAGTGTGAGCTCTCCACCTTCGCCACTACGTTTTTTTCGCTCTCATCTTCTGGAGGTGAAATCTCGTTTGAAATCATTTCCATTATACGAGTTATGCCTCCCATGTCTGTATCGACCAAATCGCAAAAAGATTGTAAATCATAAGGACATTTTTCTCCTTTAGCTTTGTACCCTTGTTGAACACCTGCAAAAGCAAGTTCTAAGGCTAATAATAAATCTTCGCCAAGTTGGGAAAGGTCACTAAGTTTTAGCTTCCTTTCCCTTAAAAATGTACCTAAAACGAACATACCAAATTTAATTGGAATGTCCGCATTAGCTATTTTTATTGTTTTCATTTTAGGTAATTTTTAAATTATGCTTTAGTAGTTTTCACAATCGCTCCTGTAACTTCAAATGAAGCTGAATAGCTTACATTCTCTTCCACGCCAGCGTTAAGGTCTAATGATGTACAAATGGCACTCATCGTGTAAACATTATCACCCACAACGTCCGTAGTAAACTTAATCGTTAATGCAGTACCTGCCACAAGGTCGGTAAATAAATCATCAAACAAATAGTTTGTCGAAGCATCGCCCGGGCCTGCGTATAACGCCTCAGTAGAAAGTGTACCGGATAACTGTCCCTTCTTTACTTCTCTCCATCCTCCAGCAGCTGAATCCTTTGTGAGAATTTCACGCATAGCAGATGAAATGTTCATTTGGCACGAAGTAGCATAGCCGATAGCCGTACTATCTTTATAAAGCCTCATCAGCGTACCATTAATTATTCCTGTGGTTGCCATGTTTATTTATTTTTTGGTTTAGTAATATTTTCTTCTTTGCCTTCGTCGTTAAAATACGACATTGGAACAGGAATAGGAATGTAAACAGGATCTTGTTGTTGCTCCTCTTTAATTGGCATTTGTTCAACTACAAAATCCTCATCAAGTAGTTCAGCTATACCATCCTTAATCATTTGTTCGCCATATTCCGAAAGAAAAACGCCTACTTTACCCGGCTCTTTTCCATTCCATTCTTTTAAAAGTCTTAATTTCATCTTTTCATTTTTGCTAAAAAATCAACACTCATCCAATATACAGATAGTTCAGCGTTGTAAACTTGGGAATCAGATGCAGTATATTTTATACTTTGAACTTCGACGCCTTCCACGGTACCAACAAATCTGTCCAATCTGTTTCTAATAAGGTTGGCTAAATCTTGCGTATCGTCGTAGTTTTGCGTATAAACATCTATTTGTATTTCAATTTCTTCTAAGTTGCTTTGCCCGTCTTTGTAATCTACTGGAGTGCTATTTGTGATAGTGTAAACAACAAAAGGATATTGAACATTTTGAGGTACAATATCAGGATAAATTTTACTTCCAACGTAGGCTAATATTGCCCCGTCAGTTGATAATCTGCTGTATATCAATTTACCTATCATAACTCCCAAAATTGACGTGGAAACTCCTTCATGTACTTTAATGCCATTGATGACATTTTGTTAATCACCGCGTTTTGGCTTCCCTTTTCTGCCTTATTTCTAACCTTACTTATCCATGCTTTTGTACTACCAAATACCATGTGCGCATAAAAACCGTCTGTTTTATCTTCGCTGCTTAGTTTAACACCTACACCAGCATCTTTATATAAAGGGCCTACAGAAGTTAACAAAGCCTTCCAAGACTTTTTATCCGAAATGTTTTGAATAGCACGTCTAAGGTTGCCTGGTTCAATGTTATATTTAGGGCCGCTCCATCTATCCATTCCACGCGAATAAAACTTGTGAGGTTTATTTGAACGTGGAACAAAAGATTTATAGACCTTTAATGCTATCGGTGCGGCTGCGTCAGATATTTCTTTCCTCTTTTCTTTTGTAACCTTATTAATCATATCATCAAGTTCAGTAACAGACTTTGCAAAGTTGTACATCTTAAAGAGTTTACCTGCTTTAGTTGTTTTCTTTTGGGTCTCGTTTTCAAGAGCCCTAAGCCTGTTTAATTTACTTCTTGATATTGACATAATAATATTTTATCCTGCCTATATTTCAAGGCAGGAATATTTTTAAGCTACAGTCAAAGTAAGCTGCAAAGCGTTAAATTTTACTTCGTCACCTACGGCAATTGATTTACCTTCTGGTGGAGTTAAAGCACCATAAAATAATAAGTTTCCGCCTGTTAATGCATCAAATACAGCAAAGAATGTAGCTGTTTGAGCAGTTGGAGCACTTGGTGTAATGGTAATTACATTCGTATTTGACAATGTACCTGCGCCACCTGTTCCCCTTGTCCATCCTGTAGCCGCGTACGTAACACGAGAGTACAATGCAGTTCCGCCTGTGCCTGTGTCAGTTGGTGAACCGTTAAATAATTGCACAAACGTATTTGTAGGAGCGGTAGGAAAAGCCGTCCCGTTTATCCACGCGGTAATCGCGTCCTCCATGTAATTTGAAAAAGCTGCCATTTTATAAAGTTTTTAACGTTAAAAATTTATTTCTTCCCAGTTGCCTGTTTCCTCATTATAAGGGTATGTTTTCATAGTTTTAAATTAGTTAAAAGTTACAGTACTTGATGTTGGTGTAAATGTTATTGTATAAATTTTAAATTCACCAACGATAACAGGTGTTGTTCCTAAAACACCAGATGTAAATGTTGCGCTTATATTGTTTGGTATTTTAATAATTACCACTCCAGAGCCACCACCAAAAGAATTTGTATTTATTGATACTGCATTATCACCTCCATTTCCTCTATTAGCTGCGCCAACGGTATTTCCAACGCCATAAATACCTGAACCACCTGTACTATACGTAATAGGAGAGCCAGTTATGTTTGAATTTCTTCCAATTCCACGTGTTGGTGTTCCACCAGCACCTCCAGCACCACCACCACCACCAGCAGCACCAGCATTATTGTCATTACCACCTGCAAATCCATAACCTACACCTCCTGATGGACTTGTTTGTGTGGAAATACCACCAATAGTTAATATAGTAAATGAAGCACCACCACCACCACCAGAACCACCATTTAAACCATTATCGCCTCCAGTATCACCTCTACCTCTACCTCCACCGCCACCGCCAATAGCAATTATATTATTTGTTAAACTTGAATTACCTCCATTACCTCCATTTGTAGGTGAGGTTGAAGAAGTACCACCTGCACCACCCTGACCTACGAATAAAGGATAACTTGTATTTTTATTTAAAGAAATATTACCCTCAACAAAACCTCCAGCACCACCACCACCACCATTCCAACCTCCACCTCCAAAGGCTGTATATTGACCTCCAGCACCACCACCACCTGCAACAACAAGGTAATCAACTGCGACTGTAGATGCTACAACATCTAAATTAGCACTCGTTAAAGTTGCCGCTCCCGTTACACTTGCCGCTAATGTTGCCGTTCTTGCTATGGTTGCATTTGTAACCGTTGCAGTGCCATTAACATCAGCTACAAACGTAACACCAAACGAAGCCTCAGCAGAACTTTCAGCCATTGCCGTCGCTTCAGCAGATATAATTCTTACTATTTGTGCATCTGCACTTGTCAGAGCCGTAGCATCGGCAGAGGCATTGACAGTGTATGTTAATTGCGCCGATGCAGATGTTTCAGCCGTTGCCGTTGCCGAAGCGTTAACGGGTATAGTTATTTGTGCGGCTGCGTTTGTTTCAGCCGAAGCCGTTGCACTTGCCTCTAAAACTTTAGTAAGAATAGCCGTTGCGCTTGTTTCGGCTGCGGTTGTTGAACTACTTTCTAAGGTGACTATTCTTAATAAATCAGCCGTTGTTTCGCCCGTCGCAGTTACAGAAGCATCGACTAATACAATACCCTGAGTAACGACATCTAAAATACTTGTTGCCGTAGCGTTAGCGTTTACCGAAGCAGAAAGTAATTTACCTATTTGTAAGCCTCCTGTAGTTGTTGCCGTTGCATCAACACTTGATTGTATATTTTTTGAAATAGTTAAAGGCGCGCTAACATTTGCATTAGCATCAACCGAACTATTTATATTTATAACCTTTGTAAGATTTGCCGTAGATGTACCCAAAGCATTAACCGAAGCAGCCACATCAACCGTTCCTTGTTGGAAAACTGTAAGGTCGGCAAAAGATGACGCAATAGCATTAGCCTGCCCAATTACGGACATTATTAATTTTAGATTTGCCGACGTTGTGGCGATACCATTAACCGAAGCTGCGACGTTAACACCCGTAAGGATATATGAATCATAAAACACTCCTGTAAATGAAATAAAACGCCTATCGTGGCTAATCTTTAAATTTTTTACTTGATATAATTTATCACCCCAAACTACGCGAGATTCTTCGGTAATTGTGGATATATAACGAATGGTAAAATCACATATATTTTTAGCCGTGTTTTTACCGTCTATAATAGTCTCGTTTGAACCGGGCAACTTGCTTTCTGCAAAAGCCCAAATAGTAGCAATATCTGCCCAACTTTCGGAAGCAAAACCACTCAACGACCTTACTCGCGTAACGTTCTGAAGGATTATCCTATCCCTCATTTTGCCAGTAACTTCGTTTTTGTTATACTTCATTACAAAATTTGAACTCGATATTGGTCTAATAAATATTCCGATGCCGTAGGTAATTTCTTAACATAATCTTGTCTATTATCATACGCATCGGTAAGCATTAATAAAATGGCTTGTTTTATTTGTGCAGGAACAGAACTTGGTTCTGAACCATAACCAGCCGTATAAGTAATGGTCACATCATTTATATTTCCATATAATGTTGGCCATGTTTTTCCGTAGGCTAAAGATAGCCTTGCAGGTTTTTCGAAAGTATCAACAATGTAATTATTTGCGCTAAATGTTTGCGTAGTATTTTGGCTATCTGCATATTGAAAAGAGGTAACCGAAATAACAGGCGATACACTTAAGTAAATAGTACTTAATCTTAAGTAATCTAATTTCTCGGTTATTGTTTGTGTAATTAGGGCTTGATTTAAATATCTTTCGGCTGCTTGTCTGGCACTTTGCAATAAAGTAGTAATAAGGGTATCTTCAGTTGAATCGTCAACTTTTAGATAATCCTTTACTTCTTGTAAGGTGAAGATTTCAATTGCAGGTTGTGTGGTTACTTTCCAAGCCATTGTACATTTTTTAAAGAAGGGATGAGTATTTCTACCCATCCCATTTTTTATATATTAGGTCAACTTATTGGCTAAGTGCTTAATGGCAGCAGCCTGTAAAAGTTTACCGTCATATCTCGCATAAAGTAAAAAGCCTAACTCCATTTCATCCATGAATCTTTCGCGTAATGGCACTAAGACATTATTTGAAACTTGACGAATGATGTATTTAGACCAATCACCGAAATAAACAATCTTTGCAGCAGTTGCCTGAGTTGCAGGAAGATCATTGTTTATGAAGAAATTGTAACCCAACAATCTATCAGGAATACCGTCTCTCAATGATGGTTGGAATAAGGTTGTATTACTATTATCTAAGTTAAGTTTTCTTACCGCACTTAAAATAGTGTCGTTCATCATGAATGCAGCAGATAGACTATTTCTATAGTTAACATCAACTGAATGAATAAGGTCAACTAAGTTTGACGCAGTAAAAGCCGTTTGGCTTGCAGATACCGCACCCTGAGTAGTATTGGCAGCAAAACCTGTAGGCTTTCCAGAACCATCACCTGTAGTAAATGCAGTATTTAAGCCTCTACCTAAACGCTCACCTAACATAATTGGTAATTCTGTATTCAATAAACCAAACTCATCATTTGCCCATTCAACAGATACCTTTACTAATGTGTTAATAACGTGCGCTGCAAAAGTTTCGCGTGTAAAAGTCATATCCTGAACAGTAACCGCTCCACCTTCAGTATGCCATGAACCAGTTGTGCCAGTATCATTTACTTTAGGATAGTACAAAGTACCTGCCTGTGGAGTTGAAATAATACGAGATACTTGTAACATTGGGCCATAGTAAGCCATTGTTTTTTCAAGTTCATAGGAGAATTGGTAAGGAATCACAAAACCGCCTGCTAAGCCACTTTCGGAAGTAGTGATAGTTGCCGTTCCTCTCATTTCTTTAAGTAACGTTTGGTCTTTGCTACTCAACTCTCTTTTGGCAATAGCTTTCATAAATGCTACCTGATATTCTGGAGACTTTATAATCTCTCTTTTATCAGTTGGCAATGCAGCTATAGTGTCCTCAATTTTACTAACGCCTCTTTCTTCGGTGTTAAGTTCGTTCCATCTTTCAAGTCTTGAAATCTGTTCTGTATAGTTTTTAAAGTTTGCATCCGCAGCATCCCATTGTGCCAGTTCTTCGGCATTCATTAGACGTCCTTCGGCTGATGCTCTTTTTTGCAAGTCTTCCATTATCGCATAGTCGGAAGCCCGCTTTTCTCTCAGCAATTTAGAGTTCATTATTTTGTTTTTAAATTTAGTAAATGCAGGGCGTTCCTGCGTAACTCGTTTTGTATATTAATTTCTGACTTAACAGATATATCAATCACTTTTTGTAATTCTTCATCAATCTTTCCTGTCGTTTGCTCGTAGCTTCTTTTGGCTACCATAGTATCAGGATTAGCCGGATATGTTACCGGTGAAACATCATATACTTTCTTTATGCCTCTAATAACTCTCTTTGGTTTCATCCCTTCCCTTTCTTGCCAGTCTTCGGCTTCTACGCTAAATGCAAATGACGATTGGTACACATCACCACGTTTAACCATTTCCAAAAGGTCATTACCTAAAGTTGTATTTGGTGCTTCAAAAGAATATTCTAAAGCATTTCCAGTTAGGTTTAATTTTAAAGTACCTGATTTGGTTCTGGCTAAAACCATGTTAGCATCATGATTAAATAAAGCTACGACGTCGGAAAAATCAGAATTTTTAAATACGTCTGCGCTCATTTCTTCGTCATACCAACCCATGTCATAGGCAGAATTAAAAACGGTTGCAGTGCCTACGATTGTGCGAGATTCTGGCATAGCCCTAAACTCATAATTTATACTTCTTTTTTCCATTGTTTCTTCTTTTGACCTTTCGTCCATTATTTTATTAGCAGTCTTTTCTGCCCATGGTAACATCGTTGAACCACCCCAAGCGTCATACATTATTGAACCGCATATTTCGTTATCGTCTTCATCAAAATATTTGCCCTGGTCATACACTTTTGCTCGACTTAAAAAGCTATATGTTCTTATTACCTCATCCTCACTTAATGCCTCTTTGTTTGATAATTGCCTTGCTCGTGTCCAACCTACAGAAGTACCACATTTAGAGCCATTCTCTTCTTTGTGCTTTAATGCTTTCTTTGCTGCATTAGTAGCTGATTGAGGGTAGTTGCTGTATGGCATAAATCAATCTTTAGAATTTTCTTCACCATTCATTTCTTCTTCGCTATCATCCTCAATGTCTATACTACTTTCACCTTTCTCATGTGCTATTCCTTCGGTAGATGGTTCAATCTTTATATTAGATGCTAAAGGCAATTCATAACTATCTCCACCTTTGTAAGGATTCATATTTTCTTTAATCCTTATTTCGTTTGGTGACATCGCCAGTACATTTCGCATTGTTGTATAATAAGATGATCGTGCCGCAACGTCACCGCGAAGTAAGCCATCAAGATTAAATCGAGTGCTATACTTATCTTTCTCAACTTCAAAAAATATTTTTCTATTGAACTCTGATTCTATCGTTTCGCAAAGAGGCATGATGGTATAATTGACAAACATTTGGCTTAACTGTTCCATGTTGCCAAAAGTTGCTTTATCCATATCTTCCAATAAAACACCTGGAACACCCGTAATGCGTGCTATATCCGAAATAGTAGCCTTCTTAGTTTCATTAAATGCTGCATCGGCAGGATTAAGCCCTACTTTTTGAAAGTCCATTCCTTCCTCTAAAATAGCAGTACCTCCAGCGTTTTGACTACCACCAAAAGCACGGTTAAAACTACCTTTTAATCTGTCGTATGCTTCATTGGTTAATCTTCCAGGATGCTTTAAAACTCCGTTTAAATGAGCACCATTTTTGTAAAAGTTAGCACCATAATTTCTATTTGCTAAAGCTAAACCAAAATTGTCACGGTGAATGTCTGGCACCAATAAAGCTTTTACGCCATCCCATGCAAGATTGGGAATGTAAATAATGTTATCGCTCCTATATGTTTTGTTATTCTCTTTATTCTTAAATACAAGTTCATTCCTACTATTATAACTCATCTCTATTTTAGTAGGATTGAGAATAGTAAATGAGTTTATTCTTGTAGTTATGCTATTTCTATTTATCGACGCGTAAAAAGCACCATGTGACAAATAGTGTAGCACCATTGTTTTATAAAAAGTGTGAGATGTGTATAAGTCTGAGGGCTCTCTTGCAATTACTTTATAGTTAGGATGGTCTTTTGCTATCCTTATAAATCCATCGTCCTGTTTTTCAATAATATCAAATGGAATAGATGCAATAACACCGCCAAGTATTTGAGTAGCTCTATAAAATGCAGGAAGTCCTATAATTGAATATTCATCGACTGCCACACCAGCCATAGAACCTCGCTGAAATAGTGCGCCTAAGGTATCGCCATTTATTGGCGTGTTAGGATTTTCTATACTTGCGCGAGTATTAGAAAAAAAAGACCGCATGGAGTTAATTATTCCCATGCGGCAAATATAAACCAGATTAGTATGAAGTTATGTACTTTGAGTAACAGATTAAACAAAGCGAATGGTCATGTAATTGCTTTTTGCTTTCCTGAAACTCTCATAGGTTTTATATTTTTCATCAAGTCCAAATGTATCCCTTTCTTCCTCTAGTTTAATCCATGCCTCTTGATGTGTTTTACATTCTCCCGATAATTCATAAAATCTATTGAAATATCCATCGGTTGAATTAATTTGCCTGACTTGTTTGGCGTAATCTTGCTTTGTCATTAACTTTTCCATAATTGATATTTTTTAGCTTTTCAATTAGGTACATTTCTATAACATTAATAAGCCTTGTTGGCGTTCACCAGAGGTGTAAATAGTTGGTTTATCTTCTACCATTATTTGAGCGTATGCCATTACCATAGCTACAGGCCCATCCACTTTTTCAGTTGACTTCGCTTTATCTATTTTAATATTTCCAGCAGGATCAAATCTAAGCATAACATTTGACATCATCCACTCCATTACTGGATTTCCGTCGTGTGTTATTTCACTTGATAAAAACATCTTTTCCACTTCTTTTGTTGGAGCAGACATAGAAATAAATCCCTGTCCGAAAGGTTTCATTATTGCTCCATCGTTTGTAAGCTGGATAACAAGTTGACTTGCATTCCATCGGTCAAAAGCTATGCACTCGATTTTATACTTTGCGGTTAATTCAATGACTTTGGCTTTTATAAAATCATAATCAGTAACATTACCGTCTGTCATTACTATATCTCCATCCTGTGCCCATTGGATGTAGTTAACGCCATCCGAAAGAGATCTTTCTCGCACGTTATCTTCCGGACAAAAGAAATATGATTTTATATGTGGTTTATCAATTCCCTGTTGTACAGGAAAACAAAGTACTAAAGCCGCAATGTCACGCGTGGAAGCTAAATCTAAACCAGCGAAGCACTTTTTATTATAAAGTACATCATCGTCTAATTTTAACCTTGTAGCCTCAATATAACTATTGGATATCCAAACACTGGAGGTAGTTGTCCATACGTTTAAATTCTTAGTCATGAATTGTATTTGCTTTGCTGCCCCTTCATTCAATGCTTTTTGAAATTGGTCATCCATGTAACTAATATACGGAGTAACCCCAAGATTAGGATTGGATTTTGTCCAATTCTTTTTGTCTTGCCAGTCATCGCCTTCATCTAAGCAAAATAACAAAGGAAAAACCGATTCATCTACCTTCCTTTTTTCTAAAATATCAACCATTACCTTCCTGAATTGGTAACAAGGCGATTCTCGGTTAAATCCTGCTGTCGTAGTAATTAAAAGTAATGGCTGCGTTCTTGAGCCCATACCCGTTTCCATTACCTCTAAAACGTCACTTGTTTTATGCGAATGATATTCATCTATGCCTGCAAAATGTGGGTTTAAGCCATCAAGGGTATTAGCATCAGCAGATACGGCTTCAAATTTTGAGTTAGTTGACGGTACGTTGCAATTATATTTTAAAACATTAACTAACTTGTTAAAATAGCGTGAATCAGTCTTTATTGATTTAAGAAATACTTTTGCCGTATCAAATGCAATTCTAGCTTGATCCCTCGTAGTTGCAGCCGTATAAACCTCCGCACCCGTTTCGTTATCACATAAAAAACAATATACGGCAATGGCAGCCGCTAGTTCTGTTTTACCGTTCTTTCTAGCTATTTCAAGATATGCTTTGCG